>TARA_B110000093_G_scaffold6891_1_pt1 | contig 12903 bp, 12 predicted proteins | sample TARA_B110000093 | Tara Oceans TARA_B110000093 (sample SAMEA4397390) | marine metagenome | biome: Polar Biome; feature: [MIX] marine epipelagic wind mixed layer (ENVO:01000061); material: water (ENVO:00002006), including particulate matter (ENVO:01000060) such as... | depth 10-100 m | reverse complement strand
ACAGTTGCCCCCACAGACGTTGTTTCAAACTTCTTTGAATTATCACAAAACAATCGTACCCCATTATCTTGTTGGGCTAAAATCATACTTTCGTCATTAGCACCTAATATTTTTATTAGATTACTTCTAACCTCTAAATTACCCGTCCCTAAATCTGAAATAAAAGACCCGGTACCATCGTGGTAAATCTCAAAATCTGTAAATCCGTTTCCAAATAATAACTTACTTGAATCTGAAATTTTAATATCGTCACCTGCAGTAATTTCAATATCCGTTCCGCTTGTTGTATTTCCAAATACTAAAACTTCTGCTAAAGTATCTGTTGTAGCAAATTTGGTATCTACATATAATTTAACCGCTGCACTTGTAGGTATAGAAATATTATTATCAAAATTTTCAATTCCGTCTGTGCTTGTAATCCAAGTTTTAATTTCTACATTATTAGAATCTTTTAAAGTACTAAATTCTAAAATATTAGTAACCTTAAAATCACCGGCTGAATTTAAAAACAAACCCGTTTGATTTCCTCCACCGTCTGTAATTTCTTTTAACGCTGAAGTAATAGCTGAGTTATCAATTGTTTTTATTAAGCCTTCGTAAGTAGCAGAAATTTTATTATTAAATAGAGTTGCCATTATTTGATTTTTTTGTTTTATTTATTTTTTTACCTATGATTTCTTTAGTTTTTAAATAAGCCTTTAGCTTTTCTAAAGTTTTTTGTTTTGGTTTATATATCATAATACCCAACCGTTAAAAGTTGCATCATAACTAGGATAAATATCGTCATTAATGTTATTTGTATATTCCGGGTATAACGTTTGATTAAAACCCATAAAATCGATAAATCTTCTAGAATACCATTCTGCATTTGTCCTAGCTTTTTCTACTAGAAAATCAATTTCTTCTTTTGAAACTGTTTCTGCATTTTCAGACCGGTGTTTCATCATACCTCCATTACGCAATTGGTAAGAGGCCCACGGAAGATAATCTACCTGAGTAAACCAAATTAACATATCCACCACGTAATCGTCTAATAATAGCTTCCACCTAGCATTTGCAGGTAAATCAATTCCTGCAACTATTGCAGCCGTTAAACCATCATACATTTTCGTTCCTAAATATTCCTGAATATGTATTTTTTGCGCTGTAGAAATAAAGAAAATAAATTTATCCGTATCAATATTTCCGTCCATAATTGAATTACGAACGAGGTCGGTTCTGTTTATAAATAGTACTGTAGCCATTTTTTTATCTATTATTAATTACAAATATTTAAACTTGAATTTCTATACCTTATCATTTCGTCGTAACCGTCATCACCTGAAAACCTTTGTTCTCGAATATCCAATTCATTTTTTGGGTCATAAATCATAGAAACAACGTCAGGCGTTCCGTGCAATTCTTTAACCCAACCATCAGGTTTATATTGTTCGTCAAAAGGAATCCTGCCTGAAATTCTAAATCCTGCATCCGTGTATATTTTTGTTAAATATGGAATGTCAAAATTATCTAAAGTTCTACCCCCATTATTTACTGCTTGCTGAACTAATTTAGGACCAACGCCTTTTGTATTTGTTTCAGGGTTTTTAAATAAACCTTTTATGTCTCCATTTGGTGCAATCATAATAGAACCATAACTTTTATCAATTACAACACCGGCCTGCGCCTGTTCCTGTGAAACTTCTGAAACGGACCAATAAACATTTGGATTATTGCTTTTAGCATTATTTAATTTCTTAGAATAATCTCTAGCCTGTTTAGCCGTTGTTAAAGCACTTTTAGAAGATAAGCCTGCTAAGTCTAGGCAAGTTTCGTTTTCTTTAATCCAACGCCCGCTTTGACCCCTTCGCTGACTTACTTTGTACCCTTTATCATTTAATGAAACACTAGATAATGGGTATCTACCTTGACCCGGTTGTTTTATTGTTGCAATTGCTGCTTTTGCAGAACCTCTAGGAAATCTTTGTTGTGATTTAGGAATTGTTCTAGTTTTTTTATAATTAGATAAATTCTTTGAAACTTCCGTATTTGATTCTTTTCGATATAATACTCTTTTCCATTTGTGATGACAGTAAATACCGCCTTTTAGTTCAAAAATATTGTACTCAATGCTTGGCTTATGTCTAAATTCTACATTAACATCACCTCTGCTTGCTTGGTCAATATCTTCAATTCTCCAAACCATCCCGGCATCTGACATATCCATCATATTAGAACAAAAGTCTCTAGTGTTTTTTCCTTTTGAAGCACCTAAAGCGTATTTGTACCTTATTTTATAAAGCCCATTTTTAGAATCGATATCTGAATAAGCGGACCCGTTATTTTTGCTAGTTACGTAATCTTGATTTAAACCTAAAATATCTTTGATTTTAGTTAAAGTATTTTTCGGTTTTTCCTGTATTAAATAATTGGCCCAATCTTCATTTGATAAATTAGATTCTTCTTCTAATTCGTCAACCTGAATCCAATCTTCACTCATTTTATTACCGGTAGAAGATAAAGAACCTAAAAGAAATTGAGTTTTATCGCTAGATAAAGAGCAAGTATGTTCTTTTGTTCTAGATAAAGATTCTTTTGATAATGGTACACAATTCGGAACTTCTTTACCGTCTTTTTCTTTTGTACCTATTTGCTCGTAACCATCCCAACAAGGTGATTTTAATTCTGTATGATTTTCACAAGGCATAAAATAAATGTCGCCTTCAATTTCCATTTCGTGAAAACCTTCGCATCCAATCAAATTTGCCTGTGCAATAGCTTCTTCTTTTGTTTTATAAACATCTTCACCGTCAATTTTATTCAAACTTAACTTTGCCATTTCAACGCCCGTTTCTTCTTCAATTGTTTCTTTGTCTTGAATATCGTTGTCTACTTCAGTAAATTCTAGGGGCTGTAAGGTTGTAAAGTATAGGTTTAAGGCAATATCGTTGTAAGCGAGTATGATATCAAAAGAATCTATTAAAAGTTCCTGAAAAGGTCTAATAACGGTGTTATCCATTAATTGAGAAGATACTTTTATTTCATCTGCATTTGAAGAAAAACCTGTTGCCGTTGGTATTCCTAATAAAAAACTAGAAACTATTCTGTGGCCCACCTGTATTTTTAAAGAACATTCAGAACTTAAAAATTGATATTGGTTATGCGCATCGGATAATTGTACCGGTGTAATTTCTGCCTGACTTTCTTTATTATCGTTAAAAGCAATGATGAATTTCCCGGCATTGTTGGTCCCGGCGAATTTATCCGCTATTTTTTGTTCGATTAATTGTCTTTCCTGTTCATTCGGGGTACCATTATTGAAATTTATTAACATACTAGGCGATAGGCCTGAGCGTATATTGTTGATATGGTAATTTGAAACTTCTTCTTCTAATTCAGCATATTGTAAAGCCCCCTGATAATCGACAGGAGAATAGTAGTAAAAGCCTGATTTATAAGGTTTTACGTATAACATTTCAATACTTTCCTTTGACGTTCCAAAAGCAGGTATTCTTAACGGTGTATCTGACTTTTTTATATTTGGCCAATCTGCAAAATAATAGTAAGCCTCTATTTCACCGTCTTTATTTGCTCGTTCTGCTCTAAGTGTTTCAATTGGAAAATGTTCTACTTTTGCAATTTTCTTTCTGTCTTTAGTGTAAATTATTTGCATTGCACATTGACCCATTAATTTTAAGTCATAGGCTAATTTCCTTACATCATTTTTAGGAAATAATGCAATCATTTGTGCATATTCATTTGGTTTTCTACTAGAATCTGTAGCGTTTAAACCTTTACCAAAAATAGCCTGAGAAATACCTGTTATTGCAGCATTATTTGTTGGGCTTCCGTTAAATCTGTCGATAAGAAACTGAAAGTAGTTATTATCAGCCCCATAGCGAATATAATCTTCGCCTTTTACTTCTACAATTTCAGGGCTTGTATATGTACTTAAATTTACAAATCCAAACTCTGAATTTTTTGAAGCCTTTTTAAATTGACCCTTGTTATTTCTTAGTCTTTTATTTTCCATATTAAGGTACTTGGTATGTATTATCAAATCCGTTATAATGAACGTATTCGTCTTTATTTAGGTTATAATGTTTGTTTTCTAATTGAATTATGTCTTGGTCCGTACAAAAGAATTTACCGTTGTAAACGTCAGCATTTAGCCCTTTGTCTTCATTCCACAAAACATTATCTAATTGCCATAATTCAAAATTATATTGCCAAAAATCATCGCTTACATTTACAGATATATCGTAAAAATGGCCTTCGACTAAAACAGGGGCAAATGTTACATCAAATGTCACAAGATTTCCTTCTACAGAACCAATTAAACCATCGTATTTTTTAGTAATATTTGTGCTATCGTCTGTTATTGAAAGATTATACAGACCTCCATCGGCATAAATCCTAGGTATAATTGAAAGTTTTTGTGCGGCTGTTGATGTAGTTAATATTATCATTACTTATATAACGGTAAAAAACAAGCAATTTGTAAAAACAATAAGCAAAAAAAAAAGCACCCATATTTGGATGCTTTTTTATTACAAAGAATACGTTGCTTAATAAGCAGGTACTCCGGCAGGTGTTGGGTCTATTTGTGCAGCCGCCCCCGAAACAGGAACTTCTAAGAAATAAGGCGCACGTTCTTCCATTCCTTCGAACGTTAAAGTGAAACCTGTTAAATCTCCTGCAGCTGCCCCGGTCACAATTGTACCCCCGGTCAATTCTAGGCCATTTTCAAGGCCTAAAAGGAAGCTATTACCATAGTAATCTTCAACTACTGCGTAAGGTCTACCAACTGCTAAAATTTGCAATTCTGCCTGTGTTCTAGAATCTAAGAAAGTTAATGTTAAATTTAAAGTTTGAGTATAGAATGTCGTACCATTATCTCTAGACGAGGTAACAGTTGTTTCAAGACTAGAAGCCCCTTTAACATCGTATTCAAACCATTCAGGTGGTCCATCAGAAGAAACTACTATAGTTGCTTCGTTGTCCGAATTTAATGTTACTGAAGCAATAGAGCCGTAATTTGCAAAATATACTCTTTTAATCCCGCCAAATCCGCTTTTACAAGGAACTTTTCTACCGGTAGTTAATAAACAAGCCATAATTTTTTTTATTTTTTTATTAGTTAACTCATTGATTTTCAACAAGTTGTATTGAATAAAAAAAGGGTAAGTAGACGAACCACCTACCCTCTTTTTAATATTAATTAATCCTAAGTGTAAGAAACAATATCAGAAGCGATTCCAAATTGAACTGCACTTGTAAACCTCATAACGATTCTCGCATTGTTTGAGGCATCTAAATCGCTCATATCCAAGACCTTAACTTCTTGTGTCGAATTTAACAAACCGGTTCCAAAATACAAATTAGAACGTTGTGCAGCATACATTTTATTGTCAGATAATCCCTGTCCAACAAATATTTTTACACCGTTTACAGTTAAAGAACCATTGTTCCACCATTGTGTACCCATATTAGAAACACCATTTGCGCCTAAACCATTTGCTGCGAAACCTCCAAGGGCTTGAACATATAATTTTGCTGCTTTTGAACCGATGTAAATATGTAAATCTTCTTTACCATATAATTGTGCAGGAATTGCCGTTACAACGTCAGATAATTTTTCAATAATATTTGCAGCTGTTAAAGCTACACCACCACCAATTGCTTGACCTGCAGGAATATCACCTGCTACTACTGCTGCTGCGATTAACTTTTCAAATCCATCAAATGAATTGTTACTTGCTGCTGCTGTATCACCTTGCCAAATATTAAACTCGGTATTTTGAGCAACTTCTGCTGCAACGTGTGCAATCATAAAGTCAGAAAATTTTGGAGGTAAAGTTTGACCTAAACCGAATCCCATTGATTGGCTTTCCCAATCGTTAACGAAATCATATTTACACAATTGAAGGTTAACCATTAACTCAACCGGCTGAATAATTCTTTCAGTTAAAGTTACAGAACTGTTTGGTGTAAAGTCACAAGCCGCTGCCTGAACTAAAGCACCTGTAGCCAATTTCTTAATTACTTCTTTGAAAGCAATATTTGCTTTTACAGTTAATCCGCCGTCATCAATAGTTGATGCAGATAATAAAGCCGCTGCTATATACTCACCTGCAAATTCACCTGCATAAGTTGTAGTAATATTGGTAGCTGTTGCTAATTTTACATTTTTTAAATTACTCATTTTTTTATTTTTATTTTACTGTTTATATTATTTGTTAGCTAATCTGTGTAATATTCTATCCATTGTAGTTGCACCCATTTTATTGTGTACAAATTGAACTTTTTCCTTTTGAACAGATTCAGATTCAGGATTTGCTTTAATTGAAGAAACTGCAGGTTCTAAAACTTCAGAAAATTCTTCTTTTACGGTTCTAGATTTTAAAACGTTTACCTCTTCACCAACTTTAGGTTCTTCAGGTACTTCTTCCATTTTAGATTCTTTATCACCTTTTAAATCCGCAATTGCATCTTCAAGATTTTGGATTCTTTTTTCCATACCTTTCCAATCTGCAACATCTGCTTCTTCTTCCAATTCCTTTTCGTCTTCTTTCTTTTCTCCTTCCGGATGGTCTCCTTCGTATTCGTCGTCTTTTAGGTCTTCGGTAACTTCTTCACCCTCTTTAGGTGTTACGTCATCCGCAACGTCTCTAATGTCTGCAATAATACCTTCTTCAGATACAACTAATAAACGGCCATCTTCAAGTAAATACTCGCCTACAGGCATAGCTACTTGTTGGTCGTCTGTAACGATAAATAATTCGCTGTCCTTTTCAAAAGAATCTGCACTAACTATAGTACCATTTTCTAACTTCATTTCTTCAAGTTTAACCTGAATATTTAAAAGTTCTTTAATTTGATTTAGTTTACTTTTCATAATTATTAATATAACGGTTTTTAATTTAGATTTTGTATTTTCAGTCTGTTCTAGATATAACTCCAATTCCTTGCGCTTGCATTGAACCATCACAACATTTTCGAGAGTAAGTGTTTTTATCCCAACAAAGACAGGCCCTACCGCTATTAGTCGGTGATGTTCTACTTGGTATAAAACCCGGTTTCCTTCTTTCTTGCGCCATTAATTTTTTTTATTTAAAATTTCTTTTATTTTATCAATCATTAAATCTTCAGATAATTCTAGGTCCTCTTTTACTTTTGATTTTTGTTCCATTTTATCAACGAAATATCCTTCAATACTAAAAGCCTTTACCTTACCTGTTTTTACATAATCGTTCCAAACTTCTTCGTTATTGACCTTAACGGCCCCCATCCAAGTTCCTACAGGTACGTCAATTCCGTAAACTCTAGATTTATCCATTTTTTCATCTGCCACCAACCAAGTTTCAACTAAGGTCAGGCCCTCTAAATCTTTTTCGCCGTGTTCTATATTTGAATTAGATTGATTGCCATTTTGCAAATACATTTGTGAAGCCTTAGCAATAGTTTCTTTACTGAAAAAAATATAATATTCTTCTCCGTCAGGGCCATTTCTATAAATTGGTTTATTTGGGATTAATAATGCACCCATTAATAACCTTTTTTCCTTATCAACTTCAGCAAGTTGTATTGATTCCTGCTTCTTCAAAGCAACAAAATTGGATTCAATGGCCGGATTTTCCACAATTGCTATACAATCGATTCCTGCATCTTCATTTTCTTCGTCTAAAACTAATTCTATTATTTGCATACTATTATAACGTATTTAAAACTTATTTTTGTATTTGTTACCCAATTGTTGCACCTTGTATAATGTTTCTTTCAAGACTTTGGGCCGTGGTAACGTCACCTGAAACAACAAAAGCCTTTACCGGAACTTGTTCTTGTCCGCCTATCGCATCTGCTAGTTGATTTGTTGGTGTTGCCCCTACTACATTAAACGCAGGAGGCGCAGGTTCTGAAGCAGCCGCTGAAGCCCCTGAAGCCGGATTTGTGGCAGGTCCACCGCCTGACGTTGGCTTTGTAGCTAAAATACTTTTAACACTCTTAAAACCGATTGCAGCGGTTGTAGCTATATTTATTAACTTCATTGCAAAACCCCAAGGTGTAGCTGTTTTTGTAGCTAATTCTGCCGTAATACCCTGATAGGTATTTATTAATGCAGAAGCAGCCGCTGCCGCCTTACCTGCTTTAGAACTTTCGCCTAGAGCCTGTGCAATTCCGCCTAGGGTTTTCTTAGCCATATTTAATTTAGCATCTTCTGCTATAGCCTCTGCCTCTGCTATTTGGTTTATATAATTTTTTTCAATCTGCGCTAATTGTTCCTTTGAAGCACCTAGCCTTGTTGCTTTATCTAAAGCGGCCTGTTTTTCGTCTTCTAGAGCAATTTCTTTTTCCTCTGTTTCTTTTTCTAAAAAAGCAGCTAATTTTTCATCATCAATTAATTTTTGTTCTTCTTCAATTACTTTTTTCTTTTCTTTAAAAGAGGCCTGAATATCTAAAAGCATTTGTTGCTTTAGTGTTTCGTGAACTCCTAGGTCTTCTAATTCCTTAATCCTGTCTTCTCTTTCTGCCTCAATATCAGCAAATTTATTCTCTTTATCTTTTATTCTTAAACTATCTTTAAAATCTTGAATTGCTAATGCTTTTGCATCCGCTGCATCATCTATTTCCTGCAGTCTATTTTTTTCTTCCCTTCTAACTGAAATTAATTGACTAGAAAGTTGTTTTGCTTTTACAAGTCTTTGCGTTTCTAAGTTTATTAATTGTGCCTTTAATTCAATTTCTGCTTTAACGTCTTTTTTATCGCTTAAACCTTGTTTATTTAAATCTTGCTGTGTTTTAAGTTTTAACTTTGCAAGTTTTATTTGTTTTGCATTAATTTTATCTTCAACTTTTCCTGCTTCTTCTAGAAATTTAATTCTTTGTGCCGCAGAATAAATGTCTTTTTTTGCTGCCTTATCTAAAAGTGCCTGCCTGTCTCTTTCCGCTATTGCTCTTTCTGTAATTAATTCGTTTTCAATTTTATGGGCCTTCTTTTTTTGTGCCGCAATATTCATTGCAACTTTTGCTTCCTTTGTTATTTCATCTATTAATTCCTTTGTGTTTTTTACAATAGCCATCGTAATTGCATTAACAGGATTTAAAGCCTTATTTAATCCGGTAATACCTTTTCCCGCATCTTCTAAAGCACCTGAAAAATCACCACTAAAAAGTTTCGATAATGCAGACCCCATAAATCCAAGACTTTTGACAACTTCGTCGACCTTGTCCATTACAAATTCCTTTATACTTTTACCAAAACCTTTTAAAGTTTCAACGGGTTCTGTAAATAATTTAACTAAACCACTTCCTAAATCGGCTAGTCTGTCCATAAAAACACTAACAACAGCCCCGACTACCTCCATAACTGCAGCCCATTTTTTTTGTCCTTCTTCAGAACTTGTAAAAGCAGCATACAAAGAAGCCATAATAACAACTAAAGCACCTAGCCCGGAAGAAATTACTGCAAGTTTCATTGTCTTAAAACCTTTGGTTGCGTTTTTTAAACCTTTAACCATTCCGCCAAATCCTGAAATAAGGCCTCCGGTTTGAGCATCTAATTTTCCAACAATTCCTGAATAATCTACACTAGCTTTTTTATTATTTACTAAATCTTTTGTAGCCTTTTTTTGTGAAGCAGAAAGTAATTTAGCACCCTTTTTTTCTAGTGATATTTTGTTCTTTAATTCCTTAATATAATCTTTAGTATCTTTAATACGGTTTAATTGTTTAGGACCTAATTTTGATAAAGCCCTTTCAGCATCCAATAATTGCCCCTCCATTATCAGCAATTCATCATTTTGTTCTTCTACAGCCTTTGTAAGTTTGTCAACATTTTTGACTGCATCCGCCGTGGAAACTTTTACCGTGTAATCTTTTTCTATTGCCATTTTATATTATTTTTAATCTTTTTAAAAGCATCTTTTACATTTGTTGGTAATCCGTATTTTCCCTGAGCAATTTTTATATTCTCAGTTTCTCCATTTGCCATTTTAAGCAAGTCTAAAATGTTTTTTATCATAATGATAATATTATTTGATTTATTCCTAATTTTGCATTTATACCTACCATTGAACCCGTGCTTCTTTGTATTTTAAATCTATATAACCCCGTACCTGATAATGTTGGTAAATTTACAATTATGCTTGTTCCTTGCCCAACAGTTGTTAATCCTGAAATAGTAAAAGGTACATTTGTTGCTGTTCCATTATCAAATATTTTAAATGTATAATTGCCATTTACTTCATCGCCAAAAATCTTAGAAATGCTCATCAAAACTGTTGTTGGTTGACCTCCAATAAAATTAAGATTTAAGTCATCGGGTGATTGCATTATTTGATTTGCTGCATTTGGTAAAAGGGTCCAAACAATTGCTAGTTGCCTTGACTGTAAACCTCCACTATTTCCACTTGCTGTCCAACCCAATTTATTGCCCGGTCCGACTGCAAAATTCCAACTATAAGAAAATGATTGTTGCGTTGTCTGTGTAATCACATTTGAACCAACCGATATGTTTCCGAATTGGTCCTTAGCAAAAACTTGAACTGAATAAGAAGTTGACGGGTCTAAATTAGGTATTGTGTAAACAGTTGTTTCGCCGTCTAAATCTGCAACCTGTACACCGTCTAATTGTACTAATGTTCTAATAGGAAAAATGTCCGGGGTATTCCAACTTACTGTTATGCTAAACCTTTCAAATGAGGCAACCGCTAAAGAATCAGGAGGCAATAATACATAAGGCGTATTTGGACCAACAGCATTGGCCGCATCAGGTTTGGCTAAATTCAATAATTCCATTTCACTTTTACCGCTTTGAATATTTGTTGTTATTGAATTAATAGTATATCTGTCAGCGTTAATTTGAAAAGTATCATTTAGTTTAAAAGCAAATAATATTCTTAACGGTAAATATGATGTTATTTTTGTTAATCTTCTTTTTTGATTAAAAATGTCTATAATATATTCAGAATGAAAAGTAGAAAATAACGTATCTGTAAAATCATTTGTTCTAGTGTATTCGTTTATTTCGTTAGAAAAATTTATGTTTTGCTTGCCAACTGCAGGGTCTAAATACAAACTATTTGACGGAATTATATATCGTGTTAAAGGTGAAATTGTATCGTTATCATTTATAAAACTAATAGCAGTACCATCTGTTATAAGAACTGCGTAAAATAATAAAGGTTTTCCAATGTATGATTGTTGATTATCATTTACTGACCAACCCCATTGAATATCTGTATCTAGTGATGTATTTACGTCAATTAATCTTTCGTATTTAAAATGCTCAAATGGTAATAATACTTTATAAATTTCTGTTGAAGCATTATAATTTACACCTCCGGGTCCACCTGAAGCAGCCCCTGAATATGATAAGGTTCCCCAATTACTGCCCGATAATTGATTGTGCTGTTTAGCTAAAAAACTACCGGTCCCTTCATAACCATAAACAATTTCATTGTAAGGTAAAGCTACATTTACAGTACTTTTTGAAGTCTCAATAAAATTAGAAATATTGTAATTTAAAGGCACATCATTTCCTATAATATCTGCGTTTGTATAATAAGATAAATTTGCTTCAGTACTAAATAAAGAAGCAGCATTTGCTTCTAAAGGCCTAACTACTATTGTTCCATTTCCATCTAAATAAGCAACTAAACTAAACATTTTAAAAAGCCCCGAAAGAAATCCTATTATAGTAATTTCAGGTATTTGTTCTGCTATTATAAAATCAAATTCTGCAGCAACCGAAAAAGTTCCACCTGTTTCAATTGTATCTGTGTAATATTGATAATTTTGGGTTCCGTTAATTTCCCATTCAATTGTGCTAAATTCAACTGCGCCTTCAGATATAATAAGAATTGTATAAGTAGCCCCACCTACTATAGTGAAAGGCATCTGAAAAAACCTACTACCGTTTGAACTTGTAGAAATGAAAACAGGGATTCCGTTTTCTAATATTTGCACCCTGTAATTTGACCCACTTGTTTTTGTAAATCTTATATTAAAATCTAAAATTCTGTTACCGGCAGGTTGTGTAGCCCCATAAGGTGCAAATACGTTACCACCATAAACTCCAAAAACGCTTTGACTTCCTGAGCCTGCATCATATTCTACCAAAGTTGTGTAAGAAGTTACTTGTTGAGCGGGTTCTACTGCCCCGGTTTTTCTATGCAACCACATATATAATTCATAAAATGCAGGATTTGCAGAATTAAAAAAATCTCTTGAAAATACTATATCCCTATTATATCCATTTGCAACTGTATATTTTTGTTCAATCTCTAAAATTATATCAAAGATTCTAATTGCGAATTTTAATTGGTCCCATTTAACACCTTTAAGAACTGCAGAGCCTACAGTATAAGAAAGGTTTCCGGTTCCTGCGGCATTTTGGCTTGAATCATAATACAGTCTGTCTGTATGCGTAATTAATGGCGCAATTTTAGATTTAGTCGGTGACATTCCATATTGTAAAGCATAACTTATACTAGTCGAATTGTATGGCCCCTGATTAAAAGTTGTAAAAAATAAAGAACCTAATTTGTCTTCGCCTAAAATATCAGGTAATTCAACGGTATTTCCAAAAAAAGTAATATTATATGTATGCGGTACATTGTCTTTTAATTCAACGCCTTCTAGCTTTATCCTACCGGTCTTGTAGGGTATTGTATTTAATTCTATTCTTCCATCTTTTTTTATTCTAGCATCAAAACCATTTACAATATGAAAATTATAATAATGCTTAAAAACTTTATTATTTGTACTACTTGCAGGAAGTGAAAACGTCTTCGTAAAAGAAGTAAATAGTTTAGCTACATCTTTGACATTTTGAATTGTTTCTGTTAACGAAACCGTTTCGTCTTTGAATAAATCCAACCTTTGCCCTTCAATGTATAATTGTAGTTTTTGCATCTATGTTAT
>TARA_B110000093_G_scaffold43820_1_pt1 | contig 12905 bp, 9 predicted proteins | sample TARA_B110000093 | Tara Oceans TARA_B110000093 (sample SAMEA4397390) | marine metagenome | biome: Polar Biome; feature: [MIX] marine epipelagic wind mixed layer (ENVO:01000061); material: water (ENVO:00002006), including particulate matter (ENVO:01000060) such as... | depth 10-100 m | reverse complement strand
GTTTATAAATATAGATGCATCTTTATATTTTTTTTTGGGGGTCCCCCGTCTAAGCAATGCTCCAACAATTGTTGACATAATTTATTGTATACAAAATATATATTATATATTATTAGCAGTCAGTCACAAAACTATCTGATACTTGTGCATTTTTACAACAACCATATGTTCGGCGATGGTACTGAGTGATTCCATGTTTCATAATTCCTTCCAAATGTTTCTTGGTACCGTACCCCATGTGTGTATCCATACCGTATTTGGTAACTAATTCTGGGTGCTTTGCGCATAATTGCAGTATGTGATCGTCACGTGCAACTTTGGCTAAAATGGATGCGGCGGCAATTGCCATATATTCATTATCACCTCCCACACAAGTTGCGTGCGGAATTTCTGTATACTCACTTGTCTCATCATCATAATTCATACACGGTGCAAAATCGTTACCATCTACAAGTGCAAATACGTCGTGATCATAATGATAATACTCTGTTGTTAACCCTTTTTGTTCTAATATTTGTTTACGACACTGTATAATACATTCTTTCATGCTTTGTAAAACGGCTTGTCGAATATTAATTTTATCAATGACATTTGGTTCTACAAAATGGATATGATATGTTAATGCGTATTCTTTAATGTAATCCGACATTTCATTTCGTTTTTTGGCGGTTAGTTTTTTACTGTCTCGAATGAAAGAAGGGTCAATCGAATCATCTTTAGGTAAAATAACTCCTGCCACATATAAACGACCAAACATTGGTCCTCTGCCTGCTTCATCAATTCCTATTTCAAAACGGTTTCTCTCATTGTATACCAATTTTAATGAGGGTTTAGGTTCTTTTCTAGGTTTAGGTTCCTTTTTTTTATTACAGCGGTTCTTGGTTATATTGATATTTGTTTTTTCTTCAAAATCGACTACAATAGGAGATTTATTAACTAGCGACATATTTGTCTCGTTATTATTATTGTTCATACCCGTTTATATAAAGTAATTTATGATTTACGATATATTATTATTATTATTATTATTATATTATAAATCAATTTTATTTTATGTATTAACCCACATATTTTATGTTATTTCACATAATATTTTTCGTACAGTATAACATATAATAGTACGGAAATATATAAAATCATTATGAACGGTTTTATGAAATCCATAAAAGTACCAAATATGAAAATGTCTCCTTTGTCTCAATTCATCTTTTTACTGGCAATTCTAGTGCTATCATTATTGTTGAAAAGTGGATGGGATTATTGGATGAATAGATGGAATCTGACAGAAGGGTTCGACACGGATGATGCAACCTATAACGAAAATTCTACAACAACGAATATGAAACATTACAGTAAAGATGGCAAAAAATTATATGTATTGGACAAAGATTCAAGTGGTAATGTTTTGTTTGTCGATTTAGATAATGGTTTGCTTTTAAATTATAAAACGGAACCAAGCACAAGCACTCGTACATATCCTGTATACCGTAGAGAATATGGAAGTGAAGCTACAATCACTATTTCGGGTGAGTTAAGTGAAAATGAAAGTACAGAACTCAGTCGTATAAAGAATATTTCACTGTACAATAATGGGTACATGAAAACATTTGTACATCCAGATGTCAGTAACACGCATCTGGCATACATGCCTTTTGGCAATGGAACACTTGTACATTTGTTTGACGATAATAAACATATTAAAACACGATTTTTTGATGGAAATAAAAATGTGTACCCTTCAGGTACTGGAGATGACCCTGGCCCAACTGATTCATATCTTCCTGGAAAAACCCCTGATGCTACAAACGTGGGTGAAATCACTACCAATATAGACCATTTCACCACAATGACAACCGAAAAAATTGGTAATGTTGGATATCCAAATGAATTATTCCGTGTAGATACTGGTGTATATCTGGATCCTGCAAATGGTTACCTTGTATTATATGACGCATCATCAGGAGCACAAAAGGTATATGAAAATAATGGAAGAAAAATAGCAGACCCATCACATGTTCCAAATGTGGCTCGTACTGGATTCAATGGTTGGGCTGTAAATGGCCTCACCAATGACTACTTTGTAGTCTATATGGATACATCTATTAAGACTATGGTTGCCAAAATACAGTTAACGAACGGTGAGTGGAAAATAAGTAAAATCTTACGATTAGAAGATGGTAAAGTAAAAACATCTGACGAATCGCTTACCGAAACAGGAGATAGTGGAGATAGTGCAAATAGTGGAGATAGTACTATAATCACGGGAAGCGGTCAACAATGTAAAGAAGGTCATTTGGAAATGAAAATGGCTGGATTAACCATGTGTGTACCTACCGCACAGTTTTTTGGTGCTATGTTTGGCGGACAATCAAGTGGTAGTAATTCTTCAAATGGTTATGGAAGTGAATTTATTCGTAAAACAGAAGTGGTTCCACCCGTATGTCCTCAATGCCCTCAATGTCCTGGACATAAAAATGGCGAAGTATGTTCCGAATGCGGTGGCAATGGTGGATCAGGTACAAATAGAAATACAAAAGACAATAGTGTGGGTTCACTTGTAAGAAGTGCGGGTGAAGGTGGAACATCACTTACGAGAGAAGCAGGTGGTGGTGCAGCTAGTCTAGCAAGAGATGCGACAGGTGGTGCTGCGAGAATTGGAACGAATGCCGTTACAGGTGCAGTAGGATTAGGTACTAATGCGATCAATGGAACAACAAATTTGGCAACCAATACTGTAACAGGTACAGTAGGTCTAGGAAAAGACGCGGTAACAGGTACAGTCGGTTTAGGAAGAGAAATGGTGGATGGTGCAGGTAACGTAGTATCAGGAGCGGCGAGTGCGGTTGGAAATGGAATCGGGTCAGTTGGAAGAGGTATTGGAAATCTTGGAAATGGAGGATATCAGCCACAACAACAACAACAACAACAACAACAGGGGGGAGTATATGGTCAAGGATATGGTAATTCATATGGAGGACCTAATATTAATCGTAATGTTCCACCAGGAATGGACCCATATTCATATTATGGGGCTGTACCCCCGCGGGCTAGTTGTAATTATATGCCAAGAACCGCAGATTTCAGTTCATTCGGTAGGTAGATAGGTAGCTAAGAAAATCACATATTTCGCATTTTGTAAGGTTATTGCAAAATACAAAATACAGTTCTCGTTCAAACTTATACTATAATTACGGAAGATTATATAAGAACATTTAATTTTCATTTATAAAAATGGAAAAATCTCTCAATGAATTATTCGATCGTTGTAAAGTAGAAGATGAAATTCGACATTTATTGAAGACATTTGATAAGAATGCGAATGTGAAAAAGAGCATTTATTTGTACGGTCCACCTGGTTGCGGTAAAAGTCAATTTATAACTACTATATTGAAAAGCATGAATTATGATACAATCACATATAACGCAGGTGATGTACGTAATCAAGCTTTATTCAATACTATAGACAGTAATCATCTTTCAAATTGTAATGTACTCGACCTTATGTTTCGTCGTGAAAAGAAAATTGCAATTGTTATGGATGAAATAGACGGAATGAATAATGGAGACAAAGGTGGTATTGATGCACTGATTAAGTTAGTTAGACCGAAAAAAACGAAAAAGCAAAAACTGGAAAACACCACTGTGAATCCCATTATTTGTATCGGTAGTCTCGACAATGACAAAAAAATACGTGAATTAATGAAAGCGTGTCATACATTTGAATTGAAAATACCCAGTAATGAACAAATGTACAATGTACTATTACAGTATTTGCCACCGTTTAAAGAGTTCGACCCTTTTTTACAAGATCAGACATTACAGTACATACAAGGTGACTTGCGAAAAATGAATTTTATGGTGAAAATGTGGGAAAAGAAACCTGAACTGATGAATTCGTATATTATACAGAATATTTTTCACGTCAAAATGTACAATGAAGATGCCAAAAAAATAACGTGGAATTTGTTGAATCGAAATATTCCTTTATCCGAACACAGTTCAGTTATGAATGAGACCGAACGAACAACAGTTGCATTGTTATGGCACGAAAATATTGCAGATGCAATCACCAAAACGAAATCTTTCCCATTTTACTCCAAATTACTGGATAATATGTGTTTCGCGGATTATATTAGTCGTGTTACGTTTCAAAGTCAAATATGGCAATTCAACGAAATGACTTCTCTCACAAAAACCTTCTATAATAATAAACTATGCCATGATACATTAGGAACGAAAGATGTACAAAAACCATTGCAAGATATTGAGTTCACCAAAGTGTTGACAAAATTTTCAACGGAATATAATAATCAATTATTTTTACAGGGGTTGTGTCAAAAAACGAATTTGGATAAAAAAGATTTACTGGCGTATTTCCAAGAACTGCGATTGATATACGGAGACATGTTTTTTACGAATAATGACATTTTACGGTGTTTAGAACCGCAGTTTAGTAAAGATGAAATCGATATTTTGGATATTAAACGAATGTATCGATTTTTAGACAAGAATATCAAACATGATATTAAGATTGATATTATGGATGATGACAGTGTTAAGTCGACCTAAACATTATTTTGAATGAATGATATGACAATAAATTAATTTATCATTTATTTTTTTTATTGTACTAATATATATTATATTAATATTTGGAAGAATGAGTTTGATGGACGAGACAATTGTATACGACCTTTCCTCAAACGATGACAGTTATATGATAGACGACCCAATTGTATATGACCTTTCTGCAAACTATGATAGTTATACAACCATTCTGATGGTAGATACTACAATTACTAGTTATGAATTATTTGTTTCAAGTGTAAATTCTCATACATTTCCTTTGATTGTAAACACAAGACATCAACCAGAAGCATTATCTGAGTTTCTTACTACCAAATTCCCTAATGTAAAACGAATCGGTATAGCAAGTCATGGACCTTTAGATGTTTCGAAAGAATTTCAAACCCCCTATTTCATTGGAGATGACCCATTTTTTCAAGATTCAGATTTGAATTTAGACACGTCTACATACTCTACGAATGTCGTATTTATGAGACAATTAATTGTATCAATGGGTTTATCAAGAATCGATTTTCTAGGTTGTAATTTACTGCAAATTCCGAAATTCAAAACCTATTTTGATATTTTAAAAAAAGATAATCCTACTTTAACAATTGGTGCGTCCAATGACCAAACAGGAAACATTTTATATGGCGGAGACTGGACAATGGAAAATACAAATGATAATATTAAATATGAATATTTTACAGATGTGATTGGTATATACAGTAGTCTATTGGCGTCATATACCAATACGATTGCTGGATATACATATACTTTCACATATACAGAAGGTAACACGTATTGTACAGTGTCTACAATCACACCATTAACTGGCGATTTAGTAATGGCGGATTCTTTACAGGATGCGAACGGAAATTCGTATAATATTACAAGTTTTGGACAGGATATTTGGTTAAATAATACATTAACAAGTCTAGATGTGTGTGCTCATTTCAATCTGGCTCCCTATTGGACGTTTATTAATGCGAGAAGTATGCCAACTATAAGCTTTGCAAGGACCTCGCTTACTATATTACCGAAAATGGATTCTGGTACGTATGTTACAGTAACGTTACCTAGTACGTGCACAGAGCTCCCGACAAATTGCTTTGCCAATTGTTCTTCGTTAACTACTATAAATGGATTTTCTTATCTTACAAACATAGGGGGCCAAGCTTTTCTTTCGTGTACTTCATTTGTTCCTCCAAGTTTCAGTAATATTACTATTTACGGACTTCGGGCATTTAAAAGTTGTCCAGGAATTACTACTTTTGTACCAGGTGCTGGTGTTACTTATATGAGAGGGGTGTTCGAAAACTGTACAAACCTAGCGACTGTTGATTTAAGTGCATTGAATATGGATATATGTGTAATGGTCGGTTCTCAATTCAGTGGCACAATTATCCAATCGATTACTTTACCGTCAAATATGACATTGTTACCAAATAACATGTTTAGTAGTTGTACTGAATTACTTACAGTTGATTTGAGTGGAATAACTACATTTCATACAGGAGGGTATCAGTTTCATAATTGTAAGAAACTGCATACCATAAGTAATTTTCCTCAAACGATAACAGAAATTCCTCCTTTTTGTTTAACAAATTGCGAAATGTTGACGTCTTTCACGATTCCACCAACCGTAACTTCAATAGGATCACTTGGAATGTATGGGTTAGGTGTAACATCTTTGATTATTCCTCCATCGGTAGATACTCTTCACGCGGCTTGTTTTAGTAATAATAATGAATTAATAACGTGTACGATTCCTCGTACTGTAAAATACATAAAGAATGGTGCAGAAACTCTTGATTCGAGTAATTATGCCAATAAGTATTGGAATGTGATGCAGAATTGTTTAAAATTAGAACAATTAGTGGTAGATTATGATATTGATGTAATTGGAAGAAATTTTGCATATGGTTGTACACAATTAGGGGTAATCAATATTGGATCACAAATTACAGCGATTGCACACAGTAGTTTTCAGAACGCTGGAAGAAATATGCATCTTGCTGGGGTCTCCGCCAGACCAAGAAGCTTAACTATGAATAGTAATATTACTTTACCTTCTGGAAACAGCAAGATGTACGGTTATCAAGGAAATCAAGCTACAGGTTATTATCAATCCATTAAGTTGTTTTTAAGAGATGAAGAAGAGAATGAATACGAATATCAAGGTTCGTTTGACGGGGAGGGGCCATATGGTACCACTTTGATTGACGCAGTCGCCAGTTTTGCTATGGGTAATGTAAATTGGTTATATAATATCCCTATTCCCACTCCAACGGTGTCGGAAAGTGGTGTTTCAAGTTTTACGGAATTTGCTGGTACGGTTGATTTGACAGATACAGCGATTGTAGGTACAACAACTACTGAAAAACGTGAGTATACATTCAATCGAATGAAAAAGTTGGTTGATAACGTATCAGGATCAAGTGGATTTGCATTGAAAAATTTCTTTGAATTGGATAATGTAGGACAATTGCCAGGATTAAAAAGAGTATATGCGAAATTAAAAGTATTTAAATCGAATAGTGAAGTAGATGCAAGTGAAATTACTTCTGGTACAGCTATTTATACTCCATTGAATGTAGGGACTTATATCATTATTCCCGAAGGTCCCGCAAGTTCTGTAAAATGGAAAATTACAAAGACTTCTGAAACTGGATATACGAAGCAATTGACTACTGGGGGTGAGATTACAATACACGCAAAGGGGGATGAATTTCAACTAGGTTCTGCTGATATTGTACTAGGATCAGTCGAATTATTTTATTTGGGAGTGAATATTCAATTGTCAGCTTTCAATACGTCCTTGTCCACGTCTAAAAGTGCAGAAGGGATTACAGGAGATTGGTCTATTTCTGGTGATGCGACAATTACATTGAATACTACTGTACCAAAATTAGATATGCAGAATACATTCTTTTATAAATTAACGGAAGAGACCATAAGTGGTTCATCTATTCAGTATTATGTGAATTCAGTTGCGTTTACAAATGCATCTACAGTATTAAATCCAAAGAACGGAACAATTGTCACGTCGGGGGATGGTGCATATGTTGCTGGCGATACTATTGGAGAAGATTATCTGAGAGATACTGCGCGACAATTATTTGGAACATATTTAGGTGCGGATTTATTCACGAATGAAGATGGGATTGTGGAACATATTAATAGCGAATGCGATGGGGTCGCATCTAATATTATGACTATTCTAGAAAATGCCAATATTACTTCAACGTCTCTTGTAAATACAGATCCTGAACTGAATAACGCGAAATATATTAACGATAGTACATCCGATACGAATATATGTCGTGAACTGTTGAATCAACTACATTATACAGCAATAGGTCGTTTCCAAGATTTGGAGACAACAGTATACAACAGCACACCTGGCTATTATTATGTCCCGTTTGAGAATGGGGATGTGATTAGCTATAAAGTAATATTAGAAGCACCAAGTGACCAACATACAGTTGTAGCAACTGGTGCAAGTGCATTAACTGCGCGTACATATATAGTAAAACTGAATATTGTTGATTGATTTGATTTACAACTCCTACGGCGCAAAATACCCAACAACAAAACTGACAACTAATATATTTATTGTAATGACAACAAATATATAAAATTCAATAAAAAATGTATATCTACACAAAAGATTTTATGCGGTGTCTTCTGTAATTTTCTTTTTAGTTTTTTTTTACTATTCTCAACTTTTTTACATTGTTGTATAATTCTGTTTTTTGATATGAATACCCATACAATTACTTTCGATAAAAAAATATGAATATGGATATGAATATGAAAACTGATTGTACAGTTATATATCAATAAATATATTATGACGCGTTATATTTCGCACGAAAACCAAGAATTATTATGGCGATTATTGAATCAATCTCCCGTTTTCTGTCATCATTCTGAAGCTGTAAAAATAAAATTATTTAAAGAAACCGTAGAAAAAAATTATAACAGTCAGATTATAAAAGATATGGATTATACGAAATTGCAAGAGTTGAATAAGAAAACATTAGTGGAGATTATTAGTAGAATAACGCCAAAAGAAAAAACAGAAGTACCAACTAGTGAAAATTTATCGTACAATGACCATACAGGTATAGTAATCCCTGATGTACAAGATTTGGCATTACAAGAAGAGTTCCAACAACAACAAACACTTAAAACACAACAGCATCGTCAACATACCGTAGTTGAAACATCGGAAGAGTGTGCTATACGAGAATTCGAACAGAGACAAAGGGAATATGAGATGATGATTGCAAAACCTGATATACCTGATGCACAGAGTATGTTCCAAGAAGCGGGGGGAGAAGAAGAAGAAGTGATCCGAAATATGGACGAACTTTTGCAACAATATCAATCACAACGTGATACGGACGTTTTAATTATTGCACCAACTGTAGAAAAAGAATCACCAACTGTACCTATATCACTGACATATAATGTTTTACAAGACCGTATTCAATTATTAGAGACAAGACTTGGCGAATTGGAATGTCGTGTACATAATTCTGAAAATTCTGAAATGAAAAAAAATGATTAGAAGAGATAACCCGATAATAATAATAATTATAATTAAAAATATTATTAGTAATAATTGTACAGTACAGTATAAAATATGAATGAATGGGAATTTTATTTTTAATACGATGAATTGTCCTTGTTGTAAGATGCGATTACAAAAACACATAATTTTTGTACCATATTTAATTAAAGGGAAATGTCGTTGTTGTAGATATTTTATCCCCAATTTGGGAATGTCTTGCAGACAATATTATCCAGAATATTGTAGTCGTGACTATGGTGAAAAAGAGTGCGTGTATATAGTTTGCAATAATTGTACAAGTTGTTGCAAACATAGTGTAGCGAGCCTAAATGTAGAAAATCTTTAAAAAAACAGTAGTACAATAATATTAATTACGTGGGGTATTTTTTGATTTTCGGCAAAACTTCCTTTTTTTGCCACGTGTGTATTTGCATCCTGGTTTTGTAACGCAAACGTATGCCCTTTTTCCTTTACACGCTGACATTTTGCCACGTCGTCGGTAAGTTTTGCGTCTTTCACTCGATACTTTTCTAGTTGTTTTCATTAATATATTATATTATATTTTATACAAACATTTTATTCCTAAATGCAAAATTATTGTGTTTCTCCCAACTTGGTGAAAAGACAATATCGTAACTATCAATATATTTTTTTGTACTACGAATGAAGTACAATATTATGAGTGAGTGAGTGAGTGAGTATTATAAAAGATTATATAAAGTATAAAATATAAAGGTATATTCACATCGCTTAGTGATTATACATACTACACCTACGAATCTTTAATTTTATACAAACAATTATTTAGTTTGTTATCCCCATTTTTTTTGTACAGTACAGTATAGTTATCAACATTTACAATGTCAAGTTCAAAAAAAGATGACGAATGGAATGCGATAGTGTTTGATAATGGTTCTGGAATGATGAAAGCAGGTTTTGCAGGAGATGACGCGCCTCGAAGTGTTTTCCCTTCTGTAGTAGGTAGACCGAAACATTTAGAAGTAATGAATACAGGAAGTCAACAAGATTCTTACGTGGGCGATGATGCTCAGATTAAACGTGGTATTTTGGATGTCTCATATCCGATTGAACATGGTATTGTAACAAACTGGGATGATATGGAAAAAATATGGTCATATACATTTTACAATGAATTGAGAGTCAATCCCGAAGACCATCCTGTACTATTAACAGAGCCTTCTATGAATCCAAAGGCGAATCGTGAGCGTATGTTACAGATTATGTTTGAAACATATAATGTGCCTGCAGTGTTTGTGAGTATACAGGCAGTTCTGTCTCTATATGCGACAGGACGTACAACAGGTATGGTTATTGATTCGGGCGATGGTGTAACGCATATTGTACCAGTATATGACGGATTTGGTATTCCTCATGCTGTACAACGAATTAATTTGGCTGGACGTGATTTGACGGATCATTTGACGAAATTACTTACAGAACGTGGTTATCTATTTACGTCTTCTGCAGAAAAGGAGATAGTACGAACGATGAAGGAACAATTATGTTATGTTGCTTTTGATTTCGATGAAGAAATGGCGAAATCGAAAGAATCGATCGAACGGACATTTGAAATGCCAGATGGGAATGTGGTTTGTATAGGTAATGAAAGCTTTAGATGTGCAGAGGCACTTTTCAATCCAACCCTCGTGGGGAAAGAGGCGGATGGTATGCATATGAGTGCATATAAAACGATTATGAAATGTGATATAGATTTAAGGAAAGATTTGTATCAAAATATTATAATGTCTGGTGGCAGTACCATGTTTCCAGGAATTAATGAGAGACTTACAAAGGAGTTGAAAATGTTTTATGGAATGTTTTAGGAGATAATTGGCGTACGATATTGTTATTTTTGGTAGCGAACTGGGTGATGCTTTTGGCGGGGTTTATGGCGGAAAGACAAAAGGTGTCTCGAATGTTTGGTTTTATAGTAGGTATGATAGGGTTTTTATTTTCCTTTTGGACAATCTATGATAACTTTGTGGGTAACAATAGAATCAATCAAATACTGTACGCAATAATGTTTGTATTGTGGCTGATGTATGGGTTTGCATTCATGTTCCCATATTTTGTGAAAAATGCAATGTATAATGTACTGGATATCTTTGCAAAGAACTTTTATGGGTTGTATGTGTACTGGTTGATAATGAAAGTGAGGGGGTAGAATGAGGTGTGTTTTACATTTTTCTATTAACTTTGATCAGCTGCATTTATAGTATTTTTTACACTTTTGAATATTTGAAACGTCGACTTTTTATTATTATTTTTTTTGTTTTATGTAATTATATGGAAGAATTTATGTTATTTGGATATCATTCATAATATATTCATATAAATATATGTATATTCATTCATAATACTGTACTATATAGAAATAAACCAGTAAAATGTATTCATACTCACTTTATATATTAAAAAATGTTATATTTAAGTTGTCGTTTTTCAACATTTTATAATTTTCTTTTGTAATCATTCGTTCAATTAGTTGTTTTGTGGTATTCCCAGGGTCTTTATTTTTCAATAATAAATCAAATTCAATCAATACATAGGTTGGATATATTTTGTCATCTAACATTTGATTTACTGTCTCTATTTCGGCACCTTCTATATCCAATTTCAATAAATCTATATGTGAATGACCCTGTTGCTCCATTATATTTTTGATACTATCTACTGGTACTATATCGTATTTTTGTCCAAATATATTTTCTACTAAGGATTGTGATACACAATTATCATTGGTTTGTTTATAAAATTTTAACTCGTCTTTTTTATTCCACAAATCAATATTTATATATTTTAATTTATCTAAGTTTGGTTGTAATGATTGAATACAAGAGTAATAGTCCTTTTGAATTCCTCCAGTAAATAATTGTTTATTATTATAATATTGTTTTACTTCATCAAAATGCTTTACAGCTTTATTTGTTGGATCAATTAGTAAAACATCACAATTATATTTACATTGAAGTAATAAATCAAACGACAATAATTTAAATATAATCATAATGTTGATAATTCAGTTTATTGTGTTTTTTCTGCAAAATTCTATATTCGTTTGTTTTTGTTTCTAGTAATTCTATTTTACTATATATAAACTCATAATCAGTATTTATTAAATATTTCTTAGGAATATTTGTACCAACTAAACATCCATCTTTATTTAATATATTTAATTTATTAAATATTATATTCTGTATTACTCTTGGGCCAGTTATATCCATTACATGACTATGTTTTTTTATAATATTTTTTTCTATATTATTTATTACTATATTGATAACTTCATTAAATAAAAGTTGATTAGGACTTCCACCTATAAACATATAACTAATGTTATTATAACCAGCGTCAAATAAATGTATTTTTCCTTCGGTTGGTAAATTTAATTTTATTGGCGTAATATCCAAATCAAACCAATACCCTCCATATTTATTAATATAACATATTCTAAAAAAATCTGCTATAGCTACTCCGTTTTTCATTTTTTTATATATATCGTAATAATCAGTTTCTTTAAAAAAAATATCTACATCATCATCTGAAAAGTATAATACATTTATTGATGGATTTAATAATTTCCATTTTCCCAAAATATGCTTTGTATAATAGGTTCATCAACATTACATTTATAGCTTGTAAATATAGTTTTTGTATCATTATTTATATCATCATTTGTATCATTATTTATATCATCGTTTGTATCATCGTTTGTATCATCGTTTGTATCATTATT
>TARA_B110000093_G_scaffold37364_2_pt1 | contig 13075 bp, 13 predicted proteins | sample TARA_B110000093 | Tara Oceans TARA_B110000093 (sample SAMEA4397390) | marine metagenome | biome: Polar Biome; feature: [MIX] marine epipelagic wind mixed layer (ENVO:01000061); material: water (ENVO:00002006), including particulate matter (ENVO:01000060) such as... | depth 10-100 m | reverse complement strand
TCAAAGGGCGCTTGACGTGATGAGAATTTAATCCTGACTAATTTAGTAAAGAACCTTGCATTACCCATGAAATTCGTTAGTTGACTAAAACTGTAAGTTAATCTTGGAGGACATCATGTCCATGAAATTGAAACTACCAGTACTTGCCACAGCCTTGATCGCGTCCAGTGGCTCAGCCGCTTTTGCGGAGAGTGAAGTTAATCTCTATTCCTCACGTCACTACGACACTGACGAACGCCTTTATTCTGAGTTCACTGAGCAGACAGGCATCACCGTCAACCGTATCGAGGGTAAAGCGGATGAGTTGATTGCACGCATGAAGGCCGAAGGTCTGAATTCTCCGGCTGATGTTTTGATCACTGTGGATACGTCCCGCCTAGAACGTGCAAAAGACGCTGGTATTTTGCAATCGACCGACAGCACAGTTTTAGAGGTGCGTATTCCAAGCAAGCTACAAGATTCTGACAATCAATGGTTTGGCTTCTCACAACGTGCACGGATTATCTTCTTTGATAAAAATGATGTGACTAAACCACCTGCATCTTATCTCGATCTGGCTGATCCGGCCTACAAAGGTATGGTATGTCACCGTTCTTCAACCAATGTTTATTCGCAAACGCTGTTGTCTTCTGTGATAGAAAATCATGGTGAAGAAGCAGCAACTGAGTGGGCAAAAGGCTTTGTCGCTAACTTTGCTCGTAAACCCCAAGGCGGTGATACGGATCAGTTGCGGGGGCTGGTTTCTGGTGAATGTGAAATTTCTATCTCTAACACATACTATTTCGCCCGCGCACTGCGCCGCGATGTAAAGGGTGTAACGGCTGACATTGATATGATCGGTTGGGTGTTTCCCTCACAAGAAGCTGAAGGTGCGCACATGAACCTATCAGGCGCTGGTGTGGCTAAAAATGCCCCGAACCGTGATAACGCGGTTAAGTTCCTTGAGTACTTGGCATCAGATCAGGCTCAGAAATACTTCTCTGCTGGTAACGACGAATATCCAGCGGTAGCCGGTGTTGGACTTAGCGATTCGGTTGCAAAACTGGGTCTCTTCAAGGCGGATGATGTTGATCTAAGTGCTGTGGCGAAGAACCTTCCAGTTGCACAAAAAATCTTTGCGATTGCTGATTGGCAATAAAGCTAACGACAATTTAGTTCTTGAACAGGCGTGGGTCATTCCGCGCCTGTTCTTGTATCTAAGAACCCTATACCCTAGCGTCAGAATTCCCTCGGCAGGTACTGACCTAGATGAACGATATAACCCAAGGATTGCTTGCCGCGCTGCGTCTTATTTTGACGTTTGACGCGGAGCTATGGGAAATCAGCTTGCGATCATTAAAGGTCAGTTTGACGGCTGTTATCATCGCCTCTGCTGTTGCGATGCCTTTTGGTGCGTTCCTCGCGGTGAAACGGTTCAAGTACAGACGGCTCGTTATCTCGATAATGAATGCACTTATGGGATTGCCACCGGTCGTTGTTGGCTTGATCTTTTATATCCTTTTGTCCCGCTCAGGCCCCTTTGGTGTCTTCGGTTTGTTGTTCACGCCATGGGCCATGATCATTGTCCAGATTGTGATTATCACCCCAATTATAGCCTCAATTTCGCACCAAGCCACGCGCGAACTTTGGGCAGAATATCATGACCTTCTTATTTCGCTGAACACCAGTAAATGGCAGCGGATTAAAACACTGATTTGGGATGGGAGACGCAATCTTTTGACTGCGGGACTTGCTGGTTTCGGCCGCGCCATTGGTGAGGTCGGTGCGATCATGATTGTAGGTGGCAACATCGAACATGCCACGCGTGTTCTGACGACAGCGATTGCGCTGGAAACGGGAAAGGGTGACTTTGCCTTAGCGCTGGGTCTTGGCTTTGTTCTTATTGGTCTCGCGCTGTTTGTTAATATCTCAATCCACTGGTTGTCACGTACAGAAAGGGAGGGGAGGTGGTGAACAATATGTTTCCTTTGATCCTTTCAAATTTAAGTGTTCGGCGCCACGGTAAAACTGTTTTAGGCCCAATCGATCTGGTGATTGATCAAGGTGGCCCTACAATGGTGATCGGCCCTAATGGATCAGGTAAGACGACGCTACTGCGTGTGATGCATGGGATTGAACACATTTCTGAAGGCACTGTTGATTGGGCGCAGCCTGATCACGCAAACCATGCTTATGTCTTCCAGTCACCTGTTGTCTTGCGCCGGACGGTTGCTGAAAACCTTAGTTATCCCTTGAGCTTGATCAACCTCCCAAAACTAGAAATCAATGCAGCTGTAGAATATTGGATTGAACGTATTGGCCTCGGTAAAGTTGCAAACCGGTCAGCAACCCGCTTGTCTGGTGGGGAGCGGCAAAAATTAGCGATCGCGCGGGCTTTGATCCGTAATCCCGAAGTTTTATTTTTGGACGAACCATGTTCCAATCTAGATGGTCAATCGACCCGCGAAATTGAAACGCTTTTGCTCGAAACTGCAACAGCTGGGACACGTGTTATAATGGCCACCCATGATATGGGGCAGGCGCGCCGCCTTGCCGCTGACGTCATTTTTATGAAGTCAGGACGTATCACTGAAACAGGTTTGGCACCCGATGTGTTTGATGCCCCCCAAACACCTGACCTTCAGGCGTTCCTCAAAGGAGATATCCTCGAATGATACGCTCTCTCGTTTTTGCAGGGTCCCTATGTTCTGCCAGTTGTGCACAGTCGGATATCTTGAAACTTGCAGTAACGACGTCGTTTGAAAACTCTGGGTTGGCTGATGTCCTGCTTCCTGAGATCGAAGCGGACCTTGGAATAGACCTACAGTTGCTGGTCGTCGGCACGGGCCAAGCATTGAGGCTGGGCGAAGCGGGGGATGTTGACGCGATCTTAGTCCATTCACGTGCCCCTGAAGAGGCATTTGTTGCGGATGGGTTCGGCACGCACCGCCGCGAAATCATGTACAATGATTTTGTGCTGATTGGCCCTAAATCGGATAAGGTACAGATCGCGGCAACGAGCGGCGCGGCCAAAAGCCTGCAAAGAATAGCGGATGCTCAGGCTACATATGTCAGCCGTGGTGATGACAGTGGAACGCACAAAGCGGAATTGAAGATATGGCAGATCGCTGAACTAGAGCCAGCTACATTTGGCACATGGTACAACGCGGTTGGGGCAGGGATGGGCGCTGCGTTAAATACCGCGTCTGCCCTTAATGCCTACATAATCTCGGATCGGGCGAGCTGGCTGAATTTCAAGAACAAGGGGGATTTGGCGCTGCTGTTTTCAGGCGACCCAGTGCTGTTCAACCAATACGCCTACTTACCGGTCAATCCAGAAAAGCACCCGACTGTGCAGTATGAGATGGCGCTGAAACTTGAAGAATGGTTGGTCAGCGAAAAGTCGGCTGCGTTGATCAATACCTATCAGATCAATGGCGAAACGCTGTTTGTCTTCAACGGACAACAATAGAGAGAGGTGGTGCAGAGCGAACCAAAGCCCACTCTGCTAGATGTACTAAGCCGCTTGCGTGCTTGAGATGCGTGGGACCAGTGCTTTGACCAGATCCCGCATGTTCAACTCGCCGATTGGTTCGCCGTCGCTCATTACGCGGTAGGTCAATGCGGTATCGCCCTCAGACAGTGCAATCAGAGATTCAAGATTGTCATCGGCCTCAACGTCACCAGCAAATTTTTTGCTCTTCAACGGGTTCGTAATGGAACGAATACGCAGAACGCGAGCGCGGTTAATATCGCTTACAAAGTCCTCGATGTAGGGATCTGCTGGGTTCAGCAGAATGCCTTGTGGCTCGCCCTGTTGAACAACAGCACCGTCTTTGAGGATCACAAGATGGTCCGCCAATTTCAACGCTTCGTCCAAGTCGTGCGTAATGAAGATGATCGTTTTCTTCAGCTCAAGCTGTAGCTCAAGCAACAAGTCTTGCATGTCTGTGCGGATCAAAGGATCGAGGGCAGAAAATGCTTCGTCCATCAACATGATGTCAGTGTTTGCGGTTAGCGCACGGGCGATGCCCACACGTTGCTGCATTCCGCCTGACAGTTGTGATGGATAGTGGTCTTCATAACCACCCAACCCAACACGCTCTAGCCATTTGCGGGCCTCAGTGTCTTGGGTTTCTTTGTCCATCCCACGTACGTCCAATGACATGGCTGCATTCTGCTGAACTGTACGGTGTGGCAGAAGCGCGAACTTCTGGAATACCATCGACATCTTCTCTTGGCGTAAAGTGCGAAGATCGGCTTGGGACAGTTGTGTAACGTCTTCACCATCTACAACGATCTCACCAGAAGTGGGCTCAATCAGACGGTTAAGGTGACGAATGAGGGTAGATTTCCCCGAACCGGAAAGGCCCATCACAACAGTGATTTCACCAGCTTGCATATCCACGTCGATCGACTGAAGGCCCAAAACGTGCTTGTGCTTTTCGAGCAATTCCTCTTTGCTCATGCCATTTTGAACATGTGGCAAAACTGATTTGTCGTCAGCGCCAAAGATCTTGAAAAGGCCGCGCAGTTTAATTTTTGGTGTATTCTTTAGCATGTGCGCGCCCCTTACGATGTTTTGCTTTTGGCACGGTCAATCCGTGACAAAGCAGCTTTTGATGTGCGGTCCAACATAACAGCAAGCAGAACGATACAGATACCTGCCATAAGACCGACACCCAACTCCAAGTTACGAATGCCGCGTAGAACAAGAACGCCCAGACCGGGTGCTGTAACCATGGATGCGATCACAACCATCGCCAAACTCATCATGATGGTTTGGTTCAAACCTGCCATGATATTCGGTAGCGCCAGTGGCAGTTCGACTTTTGATAATTTCTGACGGGCATTCATCCCGAAGGCATTGCCTGCTTCGATCACATCTTGGTCGACAAGGCGGATGCCTAGGTCGGTCAAACGGATGATTGGCACAATGGCGTAAAGCGTAATCGCGATTCCATAGAGTCGTGATTCACCGATTGGGAACAAGAAGATCAGAGGGATCAAATAAACGAAGGTTGGCAAGGTTTGGAGCAGGTCCAAAACAGGAATGACCATGCGTTGAAGCCTATTTGATTTCGACATCGCGATACCGATTGGGATACCGAATATGGCTGATATAACCGTACAGACTAAGATAACAGCGAGGGTCTCCATCGCTGGCTCAAAGTGATCAACGAACGCAAAGAAGCTTAGGCAAAAAGCGTTGAATAACATCACTGAAACGGAACGTGTCGCATACCATGTGACAAGCAAAAGCATCGCCATGATCAGGAACCAAGGGGTTTGGGTGAACAGGTACAATGTACCGTCCAGCATCCATGAAAGTGGCTGCGTAATAGGATCAAGAATAGTGCGCAAAGCAGGGCGGATGGCTAAAAAGCCTTCTTCCAAACCTTTTACAATATCGCGGGTCTGTGTGATTTGACCACAAGCTTTGTTCAACGCGTCCAATGACGGGAACGGAATTGCATAGAACGGTTCTTCGACCGCATTGCCTGTCTTGGCGAGTAAGTCAGCCATAGACATTGGCGCTTCGGACGTACCTGCATCGCACCAGTCACGCAGTCCAAGCGCATTAAAAAACCAATCGTAGGTCGCCATTTGCGTCCCCCAAAAAAAGAAAGGCCCGCAGCCATGTTTCAGGCTGCGGGCTCGTATTATTGTTTATTTAAGTAGGGCAGCCAATTTGCCTTTGGCTTCGTCGTTCAACCATGATCCCCAAACGTCCTTGTTTGAGCTTAGGAAGTAAACGGCGGCTTCGTCGTAAGACGCGTTGTTATCCAGACGCCAAGCGAGAACTTCCCCCATTTGAGAGTTTGTGAAGCTAACGTTTCTCATCAACTCAGCAACTGCCGGTTCCCGATCAACGAATGCTTGTGATGCTGCGGTTACAACTTTAGCTGCTGGGTATGCTGAAAACGATGGGTTTGCACAGTCAACAGATCCGTTGCACGTGTGTGCTTCAGCATTATATTCACCGACAGTCACCGCAACCATTGGGTATTTACCTAAGACTGCCGTAGGTGCCCAGTAGTAGCCCAGCCATGGCGCTTTATCTGCATATGCAGCGGCAATGGATGATTGAAGAGTTTCACCAGAGCCATGCTGGAAGCGCTCTAGACCACCTTCTTCTGCTTTCAAAGCAATCAAGTTATTATTATTAATAATGTCGCAAGCCCAGCCAGACGGGCAATCATTGAATCTACCACCAACTGCAGCTGGGTTAGCCATGATGCCCTCCCATGTTGTTAGTTCTGGGTTCGTTTCTGCCAAGTAAGCTGGTATCCACCACGCTTCGACGCCACCATCAGAAAGAACACTGGTTAGTTCAACTAGTTTGCCTTCGGCCAATAGTGGCTCATATGATGGTGTGGAATTAGCCCAAACTTCTGTCAATAAATCGGGCTCTCCAGTCTCAGCTAGTGATACCAATGCTGGAACTGTTGATGACGGCACAACTTGCACCTCACAACCGTAACCTTGTTCCATTAGGAACTTCGAAACGGCAGTCACAACAGCAGATGAGGCCCAGTCCATTTCAGTGATGGATACTTTGCCGCAATCAGCTAGTGCAGATGTGCCGAACATGCCAGCGGATACAACGGCAACAGAGCCGAGTAGATTGAGTTTCATAGTAGTCTCCCATTAATATTTTTTAGCGGCGCACCTTCGAGGGTGTGCTTTATAGGCCGCATCATAGGCAAATTATTGCGTGAAATTATAGCAAAAATTTTATTTTTTTGGGTCACTCAGTTTGTGGTGACGCTTTACCCCGAAGAAGTGTCGGTTATGATCTGAAATTTCGAAAGTTGCAACAGTGATCGATGAAAATTTGTAAAATTATAACTTAAAAGCCGCAAGGTTTATCTAGGAAAACGAGAACTGATGAATGTTTCATCGGGTGTCGCAATCAGCTTATTGGTTCAAAAAAACAGATTCTTGAAGTGAATTTTGACGTCGGTATTACGTCGGTATCCTGTCGGTGTTGCGTAAGTGACCTATCGGTTAATCCTGCCACGAAACGCAAACGGCCCGACGGTTCTGTTGAACCACCGGGCCGTAAGATAACTAAATCAATTTAGCTTAGAGGCTCGCGTCAAGCGCTGCCAAAATCGCATCACCCATTTCAGTGGTAGATACTGGTGTGCCGTCTTCTGGACCCATCAAGTCTGCAGTGCGAACACCGTCGGCTAAAACCTTTTCAACCGCTGCTTCAAGGCGTGTTGCCTCGTCGCCTTGGTCAAAGGAATAGCGAAGCGCCATTGCAAAGCTGAGGGTGCAAGCGATCGGGTTTGCTTTGCCTTGGCCAGTGATGTCTGGGGCTGAACCGTGCACTGGTTCGTACAATGCTTTTGGACGACCGTTGTCACCAGGTGCGCCAAGGGATGCTGATGGCAACATGCCAAGTGAGCCTGTCAGCATTGCAGCGCAATCAGATAGAATGTCGCCAAACAAGTTGTCGGTCAAAATGACGTCGAACTGTTTAGGGGCGCGCACCAACTGCATCGCGCCGTTGTCGGCGTACATGTGGGATAGCTCAACATCTGGATAATCTTCGTCGTGCACTTTTTGCACAACTTCGCGCCATAGGATGCCACTTTCCATAACGTTGGCTTTCTCCATGGAACATACTTTGTTGCCACGGCGGCGGGCCAGTTCGAATGCGGAACGCGCAACGCGGTCAATTTCAGACTCTGTGTATCGCTGTGTGTTGATGCCAACGCGCTCGTTGCCCTCGTTGAAAATCCCACGTGGCTCACCGAAGTAAACGCCAGAGGTCAATTCACGTACGATCATGATGTCCAGACCAGCAACCAATTCTTTCTTCAAAGAAGAGAAGTCAGCCAATGCGTCAAAGCACTGCGCCGGACGTAGGTTTGAAAACAGGTCCATCTCTTTGCGAAGGCGCAACAAGCCGCGCTCTGGTTTCACAGAGAAATCAAGTTCGTCATATTTCGGGCCGCCAACGGCGCCCAAAAGAACCGCGTCTGCTTCAAGGGCTTTGGCCATTGTATTGTCATGAAGAGGAGTGCCGTGGGCGTCATATGCGCAACCACCAACAAGATCTTCAGAGACATCAAAGTTCAAATCGCGCTTATCGCCGTACCATGTGATGATGCGTTTAACTTGGTCCATAACTTCTGGACCGATGCCGTCACCGGCGAGAATAAGTAGCGAAGGGTTAGACATTTGCATGGCTCCGATGAAATTAGGTTCGAACGGGGCCTAGCCTGAGCAGAGGGTCGGGTCAAGTTTTGGTGAAGCTCGCATGCAGTGGCACCTGTTAGGTTGCTCATCAGGCGCGGTGCAAATAAACATGGGGCACCGCAAATATCAGAGGATATTTAAGCTGATGGAAACGCCCCCTTTATTGCCACGTGTTGAACAGACCATTTTTGATGGGCAACCTGCGTGGATCAAACGGCCTGAGGAAACGCGTTCAAGTCGCTTTGTGATTCTTCACAAGATTTTGCAGCATATTATGCCAAAGGTCTTACATCCTACGGGTGCTTTGGGTGGTATGGGTGCAATCCGCCAAGAGGCAAAGCGGTTAGAGATTTTTGGCGCAGCGTCCTTGCCCGTTCCGAAGGTGTTGGCGTTGACAGCGGGCAGTGTTGTTTTGTCAGACACGGGTAAACAGTTGCGCGGTGTGTTGTCGGGAATGACGGATGCGCAGCTAAAATTTTTGATCCTAGAACGCGCCATACGTGGATTGGTTGCGGTTCATGCCGCGGGTCTTTCGCATGGCCGTCCGTTTCTAAAGGACATGACTGTAGACGCGGATGACACTCTTCATTTCCTTGATTTGGAAGAAGATCCAACAGCACGGATGTCGCTAGAAGATGCTCAAGCGCGTGATGTTTGGTTGCTATTGTCGTCTTGCACGGAGTTTTGCGAAGAGCCGTTTAAAGACCTCAACCACCTGTTAAACATATACATTTCTGAATATAGGAGTAGTATTTCGGTTAATCTGTCTGCGCTGGGCAAGGCGCTACGCCCATATCGTCGGATCATATCTATGCTGCGCGTCAAGGATGTGAGCAAAGATGTGACAGGTGCCTATTGGTCCGTTCGGGTTCTTGAAGATTTATAAGCTACCTTTTTCAGTGACCTATTCCCCAAACGAAAAAAGCCACCCTCGAAAGGATGGCCTTTTTAAACTCTAGCTTGAAAAAGCTAGGTCAATCTAACGATTAACCTTGGCGTGCTTTGAAGCGTGGGTTTGTTTTGTTGATCACGTAAACGCGGCCTTTACGACGTACGATACGGCAGTCGCGGTGGCGGCTCTTAAGCGAGCGAAGTGAGTTGCGTACCTTCATTGGAACGAACCTTTCTAAGTCTTGGCGCGAACCGCGCCGGTTAAATCAAGTGCCCAACAAAGTTAGGCGGTTAGGCGGGTGTCTGACATAAGCCGGACAATCAAACAAGTGGTGGGCGATACAAGGATCGAACTTGTGACCCCTTCAATGTCAATGAAGTGCTCTACCGCTGAGCTAATCGCCCACTCTACCGCTTTGAACTTGAACACCCCTAATAGAAAGGGGCGCGAAAATCCGCGCCGGTAGGGGGCGTATAAAAGGAGTCGTTGCAGGGATCAAGGGCTTTTGGCTTATGTCATTCATACTATATGGTAAAAGCATCAAAGGACCCGATATGCCTAAGTTTGCTTACGAAGTATTGCACCCTGAAAAGCACACATCTTGTGTTGTTTTTGCCTCGCCCCACAGTGGGCGGGACTATCCATGGTCCTTTTTGCATAAGACAGTTTTGGACGAACATTTCATCAGAAGCTCTGAAGATGCCTTTGTAGACAGGCTTTTTGACTGTGCGCCGCAATTTGGGGCCAGCTTTTTGAAGGCAGGTGCGCCGCGTGCTTTCGTTGATTTGAATCGCAGTGCTGATGAATTGGACCCTGCGTTGATTGAAGGCGTGCGCCGCGTTGGTCAGAATCCACGCATTGCGTCAGGTTTAGGGGTGATTCCCCGTGTTGTCGCGGGCGGTCGTGCGATTTATCGTGGAAAAATCAGCGAAGCAGAGGCGCAACGCCGGATCACGCTGTACTGGCGTCCCTATCATGAGATGTTGCAAAAGCTGTTGGACAGCGCGCATCAGCGATTTTCTCAGTCAGTTTTGATTGATTGCCATTCGATGCCTCATGAAGCGATGGACGGTGTTGCCAAAGGTGGCATGCGGCGTCCTGATGTTGTGTTGGGGGATCGCTTTGGGTCTTCTGCAACGGCTGAAGTGGTTGATCGCCTTGAGACAGCATTTGTTGCGGCGGGGTTTGTCGTGACGCGCAATACGCCGTTTGCGGGTGCCTACATTACCCAAGCTTACGGTCGCCCGAATAAAGGACAGCATGCTGTTCAGGTCGAAATCGATCGCTCTCTATATATGAACGAACAGTTGATCCGCCCGAATAGTGATTTTGAGCAGGTGCAAGCCGCGCTTCGTGGTGTAATTAAAAAGGCGGCTGCGATTGGTCAGGGGCGTGTGCCCTTGGCTGCGGAATAAGACCTCGCGGTTTTGGGCGGTTGCGGATAAAGCGATGCCATGGACACAGATTTCGAGATATTTTTAGCGACGGCCCCCGGGCTTGAAAGCGTATTGGCTGAAGAAGCCCTGCAGCATGGCTTTGCCAATCCCGTGGCATCCAACGGTGGTGTCACGATTACAGGCGGTTGGCCTGAGGTCTGGCGCGCTAATTTGGTGATGCGCGGTGCGAACCGTGTGTTGGCCCGTATCGGATCGTTCCGTGTAATGCATTTGGCCCAGCTAGACAAACGTGCCCGCAAGTTTCCTTGGGGTGAGATATTAAGCCCCAACATTCCTGTGCGTGTTGACGTGGTGTGCCGTAAATCCAAAATTTATCATGCCGGTGCCGCGACGCAGCGGATCGAAACGGCGATTAAGGAAGAGCTGGGCGCGGTTGTCTCGAAAGAGGCTGAGCTTAAGATCATGGTTCGGATCGAGGACGACCTGTGTACGATCAGTGTCGATACTTCGGGCGAGCTGCTGCACAAGCGCGGCCATAAGGTTGCAGTCAACAAAGCCCCGATGCGCGAAACCTTGGCCGCGATGTTCTTGCGCCAATGTAGTTACGACGGGTCTGAACCTGTGGTCGATATCATGTGTGGGTCTGGCACGTTTGTGTTGGAAGCCGCCGAGGTCGCCAAAGGACTGGCCCCCGGTCGTACACGCAACTTCGGGTTTGAGCAGTTCAACAGCTTTGATCCTGTGGCGTGGGCCGCTTTGAAAGATGCGCAAACGTCACGCGAGACTGATTTACAGTTTTATGGATCGGACCGTGATGCAGGTGCGGTGCGCATGAGTACAGCAAACGCTGAGCGTGGCGGTGTTGATGACATCACAACCTTCAACACACATCCGTTGCAAGACGCTGTGGCACCAGAAGGCCCAAAGGGTTTGGTTATGATCAACCCGCCCTATGGTGCACGGATCGGCAATAAAAAGATTTTGTATTCGGTCTACGCAGGTCTGGGCACGGTTCTAAAAGAACGGTTCCGTGGCTGGCGCGTTGGGATGGTGACAAGTGAACCTTCTTTGGCCAAAACCACTGGGCTTAAATTCCTTGAGCCGCTGCCATCAGTTTCTAACGGTGGTCTGCGGATCAATCTTTATCGCACCGGCAAGCTTTAACGCAAAGACCTACCTTTTTTGATCGCATCAGGGCCAAAGCGTTCGCGGATCTTATCGGTCGCGCGTTCTGCTGCGCTTCGTTTTCCTGCATCCGAGTCTAATAGATCGGGTGCAAGTTCGGAACCGTTAGCATCCATCAAATGGGATAGACCACAACCGATCAATCGGTAGGGGCCTTGGTCACCCACCTGATCAAACAGGTTCTTGGCGGTTCGGTAGACTACATCCGCCATCTGGGTTGAGCCGTGCAATGCCACCCGCCGTGTCAGACTGGTGTGATCGGCGCGTTTTAATTTTAGCGTGACAACACGCCCTGCCAATGATTTTGCCTTGGCCCGATCCGAGACTTGTTCTGCCAGTCGCCAGATATGTCCGTCCAAAATCTCAGGGTCTGAGGTGTCGACGCTAAAGGTGGTTTCCTTTGAAATCGATTTGACGGGTTCATGGGCAGAAATGCGACGTTTGTCTTGGCCCCTTGCGAGGTGCCAAAGCCGATCGCCCATGGAGCCATAGCGCGTAACCAAATCGCTTCGTTCCCAACGCAGCAAATCGGCAAAGGTGCGGATGCCGGCCTTTTCAAGGGAAGCTTGCATGACCTTACCGACACCCCAAATCATTTTGACAGGTTTGTCGCGCAAGAAGTCATCGGTCTCTGCCTTGCCAATAATAGAGAAACCGCGTGGTTTGTTCAGGTCAGAGGCAACTTTGGCGAGGAACTTGTTGTGGCTAAGACCAATAGAACCGCTAAGGCCCAATTCATCACGCATCCGCTTGATCAATCGCGCGAGCATTACCGCGGGTGGTGCGCCGTGCAGACGGGCGGTGCCGCCAAGGTCCATGAACGCTTCATCCAAAGATAGAGGTTCGATGGCTGGGGTCATTTCCTCCATCATCAGGCGGATCGCACGTGATGCCTCAACGTAGGCTTCCATCCTTGGTTTGATGATCACCGCATCTGGACACAGTTTAAGCGCCTGAAACATTGGCATCGCAGATTTCACACCCCGAATGCGGGCCACATAGCAGGCAGTGGAAACTACGCCGCGATGGCCACCACCAATGATAACGGGTTTGTCGGTCAGGCTGGGATCATCGCGTTTTTCGACAGAGGCGTAGAATGCATCACAGTCCATATGCGCGACGGTCAGAGTGTTCAGTTCAGCGTGCGAAACGATGCGCGGACTGACGCAAGACGGGCAACGCCGTCCGCTTTCAAATTCAGTCATACAATCGCGACAAAGGGCAGGCATTTGAAATCTTATCTGATAGGGTCGATGCTAGTTTAAGGCGTGGATAGGTTAATGAACATGGCGATTGAGCTTAAAGGGTTCCACGGTGCCAAATTAGCGTTGTTTGTTGGCGATAAGCTGGCTGTGACCCTGCGTAATAACAAACCTAGCATTTTGTCATCCAATCATTGAGATATGCA
>TARA_B110000093_G_scaffold72323_1_pt1 | contig 13132 bp, 11 predicted proteins | sample TARA_B110000093 | Tara Oceans TARA_B110000093 (sample SAMEA4397390) | marine metagenome | biome: Polar Biome; feature: [MIX] marine epipelagic wind mixed layer (ENVO:01000061); material: water (ENVO:00002006), including particulate matter (ENVO:01000060) such as... | depth 10-100 m | reverse complement strand
GTTATGGAGGGTTAGTTCATATAGATTGGGAAAATTGTAATTCTGAAATTTCCTTTTTATTAAAAACGGAATTAAATGATATAGAGTCTTATATTGAGAAGTTTACTTTTTTTTTAAAATTAGTATATCAATTGGCTGAATCCATTTCATTGCACAAAATTTATACATATGGTTATGATATAGACGAATATAGATTTGCTCCTTTGATAAACCTTTGTTACGAAAAAGAAGTAGTTCTAAAAAAGCAAAAAAAAACAAATGATAATTGGTATGATGTATTAATATATTCCAAATTTATATGAGTGTTATTATTAAAAATATTGAGTTAGATGATGCATCAAAAATTGCAAAATGGAAATCAGACCCAATTCTCGCAAAACAAATTATGAGTTCGTATTCTGTTACCAATGTTAATGAAGCAGAAAATTGGATAAAAAAGAATTCTAGAGATGAAGGGCAATGGTTAAAGGGTATCTATTTCAAAAACAAGAATTCTGAAGAACTTTTAGGGATAACAAGATTAATGTTCATAGATAATATTAGTAAAAATGCAGAGTTTGGTATATACATTGGCGAAAGTAAATTTCAAGGTATGGGGATCGGAAAAGAAGTCCTAGACTTAACTTTGAAAAGTGGTTTTATTGAATTAGATTTAGAAAAAATTTATTTAAAAGTTTCAGAAAGTAATACTAAAGCTGTCAATCTATATTTAAAAAAGAATTTTATTATAGAGGGGTGCTTAAAAGAACATCTTTATTCATCAAATGGAATGAAAAATATTCTTTGTATGGCTTTGTTCAAAGAAGATTATATATGAAAACATGTGTTATAATGCAACCTACTTATTTACCTTGGTTAGGTTATTTTGATTTGATGAAATCTTCTGATGTTTTTGTTTTTTTGGATCATGTACAGTTTTCTAAGCAATCTTGGCAGCAAAGAAATAAAATAAGAGACAAAAATGGCGAACAGATGCTTACGGTTTCTGTAAAAAAACCGTCAGAGAAGGATGCTCAAATAAATGAAATTGTAATAGATCACAATAGAAAGTCATTAATAAAGCATTTGAAATCTATTAAATCTAACTATGGTAAGTCAAAAAATTTTAAAGAAATTTACCCAAAATTAGAAGAGATATATTCAAAAGAGTATAAGTTATTAGTAGATTTGAATGTAGAGCTAATTAATTTAGGATGCAAAGAGATGGAGTTTCATCCAGAGATTGTTTTTTCTTCAACATTGAATATAGAAACTAAGAAAGTAGAAGGGATTATTGAAATTTGTTCAAAAGTAGAAGCTGATCATTATTTATCGCCAGTTGGTGCTCAAGGTTATATTGAAGAAAATAATATTTTTTCGGAAAACAATATAAGTCTATCTTTTCAAGAATATAGTCACCCATTATACGAACAAATAAACTACAAAGACTTTATTAGCCACCTATCCTTTATTGATTATTTATTAAACAAATAGATCATGGATTTAAAAAAACAAATAGAAGAATTAGGGTACGTTTTATTACCTAATTTAATTACTGCTCAAGAGTGTGAAAACTACAAAGAGCTTTTGGAACGAGATTTTAAAAAATATTCTCCATCCCATGCAGGATCAGGGGTGTCAACCTCTCATGGTTTAGATGATAAATCTAAAGAGAAAGTGGTATATAACTTACACAATAAAGATTTATCTTGGTATAAATTGTTTGAACACCCTGATGTACTTAAAGTGCTAGATTTAATGCTTATTGAGGGGTCTTATAATAATTCTGAACCCTATTATTTAAATAATAATTCTGCAAGGTGTCCTCTTAAAGATAATCCAGGTCAGCAACTACATTTAGATAGTAGATTACCCGGTATTAATCATTGTATTGTTGCAAACGTATTATGGATTTTAGATGATTTTACTCCTGAAAATGGAGCTACAAGAGTCGTTCCTGGAAGTCATAAGTTTAATACTTTTACCGAAGATGGGAAAGTTTATGAAGATGAAATACTTGTAACTGCAAAAAAAGGAAGTGCTTTAATATTTAATGCAAACCTTTGGCACGGTGGAGGGCCAAACTATAATGGAGATAGTAGGTGGGCATTAGCTCTTGGTTATGCAAGATGGTTCATTAAGCCAGCATTTGACTATATGCAAAATACACCAAAAAATATATATGACAATTTAACTTTGGAGCAAAAAAAAATATTAGGATTTGACTTAGTTGCACCAAAAGACGAATTTACTAGAGTTAGAAGAAGATCAGAAAATCCTGAGATCCCAGAAGAATATTCATTACCTAATTAACACGATATAAATGAAAGCAAATACTATTAAAGATACAGAAAGTGGGTTTTTAAGAGTTGACCCAATACCTTCTCAAGAAGATGTTGAAAAATTTTACGCAAAAGAATTTTATGACTTTAATAATCAATATTTTAATAATTCTTCCTTATTAGTCCAGCAAGAACAATCAGATTTTTTTAACTCAAGGTGGAAGAATATTTATGAATTATCTAAGAATTTTTTTAAAGGAGACTTATCTAATAAATCTGTATTCGATATAGGATTTGGTTTTGCTCAAGCATTGGTATACTTAAAAAGTAAAGGTCTTAATGTATCTGGTCTAGAGCCTTCACAGGAAGGTGTTGATTATGCTAAAAGTAAAAATATTGAAGCTTATCATACAGGAATAGAGAATTTTGATGTAGTTAAAGTTAAACATGACATAGTTTTGTTGATGAATGTTTTGGAACATTTAAGAAATCCAAAACAGACTTTATTAAATATCAAAGATCAATTATTAGCTCCTAATGGACTATTAGTAATTGATGTGCCAAATGATTTTAATGATTTTCAAGTTGTAGCTAATAAAGAATATGATTTAGATGAGTGGTGGGTATACCCACCTAACCATATTAACTATTTTTCTCATTCATCATTAAAAAATTTATTGGAAGCATCTGGGTATAAAATAGTTCACTGTACAGCTTCTTTTCCATTAGATATGTTTTTATTGTTTGGAGATCAATATATAGGGAACCCCGAATTAGGTAGAGAATGCCACAATAAAAGAGTTAATTTTGAAGAACTTATGCGTAAGCATGGAAAGTCGGATAAATTAAAAGCTTTTTATGATTCTTTGGCAGACTTAAATTTAGGTAGATCAATTTCGGTTTATGCAACTCCAATATAAAGAAAATGAAAAATAAGACTTTTATTATAGCTGAACTTTCTGCTAATCACGGAGGTAAAATAGAAATTGCAATAGAGACTATAAGAGCGGCAAAAAGAGCTGGAGCTGATGCAATAAAATTGCAAACCTATACAGCAGATACTATTACTTTAGATTCTTATAAAAGTCATTTCAAAATTACTCAAGGAACTTTTTGGGATGGGCAATATTTATACGATTTATATACTGATGCTGCCTTGCCTTGGGAATGGCATGAAAAATTATTTGAAGTTGCTAAAGAGGAGGGGTTAATTTGTTTTTCTTCGCCATTTGATAAAACTGCTGTTGATTTTTTGGAAAATCTGAATAGCCCTATTTACAAGATTGCTTCTTTAGAGATTACAGACATTCCATTGATAGAATATATTGCTTCAAAAGGAAAGCCAATTATTATATCTACAGGGATTGCAGAAATAATAGATATTGAATTAGCAATTGAAGCTTGTAGAAAAAATGGAGTTGATGATATTACAATTTTAAAATGTACAACAGCTTATCCTGCTTTGAAGGAAGATGCTAATTTACTTACTATTCCTGATATTGCAAAACGATTTGGTGTAAAAGTAGGTTTGTCAGATCACACAATGGGATCAGAAGCACCTGCAATTGCGGTAGCATTAGGAGCAACAGTGATAGAAAAACATTTTATTCTAGACAAATCGATAGGGGGAGCAGATGCACATTTCTCTTTGGATGAAGTAGAGTTTAAGCAAATGGTAGATGCAGTAAGACTTACCGAAACAATGCTTGGGAAAGTAGATTATGAAATGACAGAGAAGAAAAAGAAAAGTCGTGAGTTTTCTCGTTCGTTATTTATTGTAAAAGATGTAAAAGAAGGAGAGATTTTAACAGAAAAAAATATTCGCTCAATTCGCCCAGGATTTGGTTTACATCCCAAATTTTTGAAAGAAGTATTGGGTAAGAAATTCAGTTCAAATTATGAGAAAGGAACCCCACTATCTTTTGAACAGCTAGATTAACTTGTTTCCATTTAGTTACTATTTAATAAATCGAAGTATTACCTTTACACAACTAAAATCCAAATTAGTTTTATTTATTATATGAAAAAAATAATCTCATTTATAATTTTATCCTATAACAGACCTCAAGAAACGATTGAAGCTATAGATAATGTGATCAATTTTTTGGATACACCCGAAGGATATTTTAAGGAAATTGTAATTGTGAATAATAACTCTAAAGTAGATTATACAATATGTGAACATTACATTGATGACAATTTGGAGTCGGATATTCATAAAATTGTGTATATCAAAAACTCCGAAAATTCTGGAGTTGCAGGAGGTAGAAATATTGCAATGAAAAAATCGACAGGAGATGTCATTGTTTCTTTGGATGATGATGCAGAGTTTAGAGAGAGAAACTTGATAGAATATATTGAGCAACTTTTTAAAAAACATAAAAAAGACAAAGTAGCGATTATTGGTTTCAATATTGTAAATTTAGATGGAAGCATTGTTATTTCTTCCAAAAGAAAAGATAAATTTACTGAAAAAGAATTTTTCACCAGTTACTTTGCCGGAGGAGCTCATGCCTTGCAAAAAAGCTTGTTGGATGAAATTGGATATTATGAAAAAGGGGAGTTGTATGGGGCCGAAGAATACGATCTTTCTTATAGAACATTAGATAGTGGTCATCAAATATTACATTGTTCTAACCTTAGTATTCTTCACAAAAAGAGTATGAACGGAAGGTTGGATATTGGGGATGAAACAGGGATGTTACTAAAAAACAAAAGCCTATTGGCTTACAAGTATTTGAATAAGAAATATTATTATTCTCATTTGTTTTTTTGGTCATTATTTTTCTTAAAAAATTGTGGGTTAAGGTTGAAAAAATTAAGACATTTTATAAAAATAACAAACAAAGAGGCAAAGCAGATTGTGCGTACTCCTATCAAAAACTCTACAGTAAATTACATTTTGTCTATAGGAGGAAGGTTGAGATATTAACTAGTTACACCAAACTCTTCTTCCCACACCTTATATCCTAAGATAAGCCATAAATGATTGTAGTGCCATCTTAATTTTGGATGCGCAGGATGATTTACAATCTTATGAATATAATCGTAATTAAAAATCCCCTGTTCTTTAATGTATTTTTCGGTTAATTCAGCTTCTACCCTCATTTTTAAATCTTTTTTAAACTGTAAATAAGGATTTACGGTAAACCCCCATTTAGGTTTATTTATCACAATATCAGGCAATTTTCCGGTCATTGCTTCTCTAAACAAAGCTTTGGTAGTTCCTTTTTTAATTTTAAGATTCGCAGGAATTGTATTGGCATAATTCACCAAGTCTATATCTAAATAGGGCACTCTTTCTTCAATTCCATTCGCCATAGACATTCTATCTTCTACCAAGAGATAATCATTAATCATCTTTGTTTTTCTTTCTACATGCAGTACCTGTTCCATTGGATTGAGATGAGAAACTTCATCAAAAAATGAATCAAAATTAATGGAGGTAGTAGAGTTGTTTTCTTTCAAGTAATTCAAATAATTCTTTGAATATACATTTTTGTAGAATCCATTGTCATAATCCCATACATTTCTAATTATAAGATAAAATTTTTCAATATTACCGATAGAGAGTAGCATTTGTGCCCCTCTTCTGTATTCATCCAATTTCATTGCTCCAATTCCTTGTTGCATCTTAAAAATCAAAGTTGATTTAAATTGCATAATTTTCTGGAACCACTTAGGTACTTTGCTATGTAAACTTCTGTAAGGATAGACATAATGATGTAAATCATAGCCTGCAAATAATTCGTCTCCACCCAATCCACCCAATACAACTTTTACTTGGTTTTTAACAAATCGGGACATGTTGTATCCTTGCAGCAAATTTATTTTTGGTTCTTCGGCATGCCAAATTACTTTATTCATTTCTGAGAGAGGATTCATTGTTAAGGACAATTCATGATGGTTTGTTCCAAACATATCCGAAACCTGTTTCGCCTCATTAAATTCATCAGAGGGTTCATTAAATCCTAACGTAAATGTATTGATATTCGACACTCCTAGCTCGTGCATTTTTTGAACAATAGTAGAAGAATCTAACCCGCCAGATAAATAAACGCCAATTGGGACATCACTTACAAGTTGACGTTTTACAGCTTGTTTTGTATGAAAATGAAAGCCTTCAATAGCTTCCTCTTTGGTCATTTCATAATTTATTTCTGGTATTTTATCCCAATATTTTTTTATTTCAATTTGCCCATTTTTATAGTACATGTAGCAAGCAGGAGGTAATCTCTTTATTCCTTCAAATAGAGTATTTACCCCAGGAGAATAACGTAAATTGAAATGATAGTGAAGGGTTTGTTTATTTAATTTTGCTTCTACATCTGGATGTTCAAGAATTGCTTTTTGCTCAGATGCAAAAAGGAATAGTCCATTTTTATGAAAATAATGTAATGGTTTAGTGCCAAAATGATCTCTTGCTAAAAATATTTCTTCAGATTTTTTATCATAGATAGCAAAAGCAAAAATTCCATTTAGTTTCACTACAATTTTTTTACCAAAAGCATGATACCCTTTTAAGATAACTTCTGTATCAGAATTTGTTTCAAAATGGTATCCTTTGCCAATTAATTCTTCTCTTATTTCTTGGTAGTTGTATATCTCTCCATTAAAAACGATAGTTAGACCAGTTTGCTTGTCAAGCATTGGCTGAGCACCTGATTCCACATCAATAATAGACAGTCTCACATGACCCAAAGCAGTTATATTATGAGAAAAAACTCTTTGGCCATCTGGCCCTCTATGCCTTATTTTTGAGGCCATTTTCGTAGCCATAACAAAATTTTCTGATTCTGATTTAAGGGATACTATTCCAACAATTCCGCACATAAGCTATTTTTTTTGAAAGGTTTAAACAGTTTGCTTTTTTTCTAAATATTCTTGTCTTAAACCTAAAAACAGAAAAGCTAACCCTAAAAATCCAAAGACAAGGGCAATTTTCCCTCCCAAATACTGAGATTGGGGCTTATATTCAAAGGTAATTGTATGTTCTCCAGAAGGAATTCTCAATGCCCTTAGCATATAATTTGCTCTTACAAACGGTACTTTCTCTCCATCAATATAGGCTTTCCATGATTCACCATCCATCCACATTTCCGAGAAAACTAAAAACTGCTCTGAGGCTGTTTTTGTTTGATAGTCAATCCTATCGGGAGTATAGTTTACAATACTTACTGAAGCTGAAGCATCATTTTTAGGTTGAAAATTATCAATGTAATTACTAAATTCTTTGTCAAAAACTACCGAGGTGGTTTTTGTATTTATAGAATCAAGCATTCCAATTTCCTCCTCAGGCGAAGAAACTTTTATTATTTTATTTGTAAACCAAGCAACTCCATTGTTTGCAAAACCTTGTACTTTCTCATCTTGCGTTATTATATACTTAGTGTTCAGCATTCCCAAAACACCTCTATTAAATTTAGAAATGGGCCCTTCTATCAAATCTTGGTATCTCTGGAATTTAACTGGACTATAGCCGCCAATTGTGTTGTGATAATAGGATCCAGATCCAGAATTAAAAGTATTAATTGATAAATCTAATACTCGATAGTTTTCTCTTGTAGGTTCTATAGCTAATATTTGTTTATCTGCAGTTCTTGGTGTGTATGCATTATTAATGGCTGCTACTTTTTTGTATTGGTCGAATGAGTAATATCTTGCGTTAATAGTAAGCCAATCCACACTAATTAGTACAATAATTACTAAAATCATTGTATTGTATTTTAGCTTGTTTTTAAAGTAAAAATATAAAACCCCTGTAGTAAGGAGAATATAAAGGATAGCTCTTAACGTATCTTTGGTTAATAAGTCTTTCCTTGCATCAATTAAATCTTTTAACTGCAATCCTTGTTTCACATATCTTTGATCTCCTTGAGATGTTAATTCATAAAAACTTGGTACAAATACCATAAGTAATAATATAAATGCGATTAAACTTCCTGTAACGATATAAAGAGGTTTAAGATAAGTCTCTTTATTTTTGTTGTTTTTCAACTGATTAAGAAATAGAAAACCAATTATCGGAATAAAATATACAGTAATATTTAGGATAGATTGGGGTGCTCTAAATTTATTATATAATGGAAAATAGTCGAAAAGTATTCTTTGTACCCATTCTAGGTTTTTACCGTAAGAAATTAAAATTGATAGAAATACAGCACCAAAAAGTCCCCAAAGCCATATGCTTTTACTTGTTGCAAGTGCCAAGATCATTAGTAAAAAAAGTATAATTCCTAAATACATAGGAGATTCAGTGAAAGGTAATCCCCCCCAATAAAGTGGGGCAGCTTTCATTCCGTATTTTTTGGTAAGATTAGAATTTTCATCTAATTTTTCTGAAGCACCACCTCCAGCAAATCCTGGAATAATTGTAGCAATAACATCTGGAGTTGTATTACTCCAAGCCATAGCATATTCCCAATCCAATCCATTTTTTGTGGATTTTTTGTCACCTTCGATAGCATTTTTATTTTTTAATATTTTTCCTGATCTGTTTGAGGCATCACCATGAACTTTCATGTTCCATATTCTGTCAGTATTACCTCCAACACCTATTATTACTGCCAAAAGACCAAACAACATTGATTTTATAAGTGTAGAATATTCTTTGTTTAGGATAAATTGAGTTATTTTTACTATGATATACGGTAATAGCATAATAAAGATATAATAGGACATTTGTGGATGTCTAGTATACAAGCTAAAGCCTATTGCAAAAGCAAGAATTCCTCCACCTAATAAAAATTTCTTTTGTTCAAATAAAACATATAAACCCATCAGTATAAAAGGAGTAATTACCAAGGTTTCTATTTTTGAAAAATGCCCTACTTTATATAGGATGATATTACTCATAGCAAGTGTAATTGCAAATGCCAAACCTAAACTAAGTAATTTAGAGAATTTCATTCTCAATCCAAGAAGGTAGGAGAAAAATAAACATAAGAAGAATGTCCATGCTCCTCTTGAAATAAAAATTTGTCTTATGATTGAAAGTTGACCATAGATATTAAATTTACTTTTTGCTCCATACACATCCGAACTTCCAGAGAAAAAACCTGGATTCCATAGATAACTATCGCCAGTTTTTTCTGAATAATGACTTTTTCCTGCTGCTAGTGATTTGAATTGAGAACTATCTGCACCTAGTATTTTTTTACCTTCAAATTCGGGTTGAAAATAAATAAAAATAAATATTAGCATTACAAAAATGGGCCATAGCTTCTTAAATAAATTCATAGTGAAATGTTTTTCTTAGGATTGATTATTTTTATCAGATAATATACTGACGAAATTACTAAAATTTAATCATTTATCGATATTCAAAATCTCTCTTTTCAGAGAGTGATGTAATGTTTATATATTCAGTAATTTAACTTTCAATTATTAAATTCTCAGGTGTGATTTTTCTTATTTTATCTTCAATAAATTAGACTTTTATTTTATAGAAATTTTTCTTTTAAATTTTCAGTAGGAATCATACAACTATCTTTTTTTCCAAACATTTTGTATCTGTTTTTGGCAACAAGTGAGTAGATGAAATTTCGGAAAGGCAGAGGGATCAGGGTTGTTAAATATAGATAAGACCAGCCTCCTTTCAGTTCTCTTACTATGTTTGCAAAAGCAGATGATTTATCAAATCTCTTTTGGTTTTTCTCCAAAATGATTGTTGAAAAATTCGTTTCTTTTTCAAAATCAACTTCCGCTATATCATCTTGCAAAGGTTTGAATCTGAATTTGTCTTTTTTATCTCTTTGTATTACAAATTGAACAAAACCATTGCAAAGATTGCATACTCCATCAAACCGAATGATAGCTTTTTTATCCTCCTTGATTGTTTCGTCTTTGAAAATCCATCTTGGTTTGAAAAACAAGATGAATAAAGAAAAACAGAAGAATAGAAAAAGATAGGCATGACGGATTATAAAATTGAATTCAAAATAATTAATAGTAAAATGAATAATAAGAACACTTGCTATCAAACCAATTTTGGTTGGAAGTGTTAATCTGTTGTTGAGGATGTTTATTTTTTTCCAGAAAGAATCCGGGATTTGTGGTATCCAAAAAAGTACATAGATTATCATGTAAGAGCTAAATGCAATATTGAACAACAACAGAACAGCTCCATGGAAAAACACTGCTAGGACGGTAAAAAATCTAAAGTTTGCAACCCAAAATATTGAAATAAAGAATAACATTTCGAACAAAATGGTAAACCAATCGCCAGCTTCCCAGAACAAGAAAAAATCAAAATTTTCGAAATAACTAGCTAAATAATCTTGCTTGTGTTGTACGTAATAATTCCTTAAAAAGAAACCCCGTAACATAGCTTCCGAGGAACTAAGCCAACCAGAAACTAACTTGATGAATCCTGCGGTAAAAAAAGCAAAACCTAACGCCATGGAGTAGAGCGATACTGTCCAATTGTGAGTTTTTTTATTCTTATTCTTGTTAAGAATGCTATCAACACTAAATGACTGACCCCAACCAGAGAATGAAAAAAGAAACAATCCAAACCAGATTAAAAAGCCATGGTCTATTTTGCCTGAACTATATAAAAAACCACTACTCACAACAATTAGGAATGCGGTGATAATTCCTGAAATCTTGGTAAAAAATCCTGTCAGCACAGAAAATAAGCCAACATATATAAGAATATCAGTTATTTGAAAATAGTGTAAAGGCAAGATTTCACTAAAAAACAAACTAAAAAAAGGAGGTGGGTTGAAAAAACCTTCTGGGAAGAGAGCGATTCTTTCATGAAATTGAGGAACTCCATTAAACAGAAGTAGTGAAACAATAAACAATACTCTATAAAAACCCAATTGATCAGCTGTAAATTTATAAGCATAAAAAAACCAGTTGATGTAATTGTTATAAATTTTTTTTATCATTTTCCTATAATCTTATAATCCATAATTTCTTTACTAAAAACATTTCCAGTCCTAAACTCTCTAACGATTTTAACTCTTTCAATTTTAACTGATTTAATTTTTTTTGAGAGTTTTTCTTCAATAATTTTAAAAAACCACTTTGTAAAAATTGAAATTTGTTCTTCGGTCATCTTTGGATTTCTAACCGCTAAGATATGTTTTGAATAATTCTCGGCTCCAATTATCGATTTTATAACCTCGTAATACTTTTTTTGCTTACTGTTGTAAGTTTTTTCAAAGGCAGAATTAAAAAAAGCTAAATCAATAACTCTTCCGATAGCTATTTTTGACATTCCTTGGAATAAAAAAGTTATACTATATTCTTTTGTGTTTCCTTTAAAATCCTCAACAAAATAAACTTTGTCTTTCAGTTCGTAAGTTTTGGTATTGTTGTCGATTCGCGAAAATCCCGGCATCATGAATGAGGGGTAAGGTTCTCTTACTATTAGCCCATAACCAAATTGCAAGCCAAGAAACAAAGGAAATGTAAGTGCGATAATTTTCAATATTCTGCTTTTCATTTATTTTTTTTAAAATCTATTTTCAATAGAATGACTGATGAAAACTATTCGGCAATTATTTTTATTATATAAAATTACTATTTAAAAGTAAATATTGATACTTTTTATTAATTTTAAGACTTAAATAAATTTAGTTTTGATCTATAAGGAATTGTAATTTATTGATTTAAATGATTTTTATTTTATAGTACAGTCAGTTACACTTTTTCTCCATAATGAAATATACCTTAATAATAGCAGTTTACAACCGATTAGATGAAATAATAGAGTTTTTGGCCTCAGCCGAGCAGTTGGAATTTGATCGAAAAGAATTTGAAATTTTGTTTGTTGATGATGGTTCTAATGATGGATTTTTGCAACATTTAGAGAATTATAGTTCAGTTTCGGGTTTAAATTTTAGATTCATTACACAAAAGAATAAAGGGCCAGGAGAAGCAAGAAATAACGGAATGAGAAACTCATCTTCTGATTATTTTATTTTTAACGACTCTGATTTGTTATATCCAACCAATTATTTGAGAAAAATTGATGATGCGCTAATAAAGCATGATTATGATGCTTTTGGAGGACCAGACGATTGTCATCCATCATTTTCACCATTGTTAAAAGCAATAAATTATGCAATGACCTCTTTCATTGGAACAGGAGGAACGAGAGGATCTGATAAAAGTGTATCTAAGAAGTTTTACCCTCGTTCATTCAGTATGGGAATTAAAAAAGAGGTTTTTAAAAACATTGGAGGCATGAACCAATTAAGACATGGACAAGACATGGATTTCTCGGCAAGAATATATGAAGCAGGATATAAAGTTGGTTTGATATCGGATGCAATTGTTTATCACAAAAGAAGAACAAGTTTAAAGCGTTTTTATAAACAGATATTTAATTGGGGAGTTGCTAGAATTAATCTTGGAAAAATGCATGAAGGAATGTTGAAACCAGTCCATTTTTTACCTGCAGCAATAGTACTGTTTAGTATTTTAATTCCAATTTCAGCCATTTTCATTCCTTTTATGATAGTTTTTCTATATATTGGAATTACTGGATTTTTTGGGGTTTTACTTCTTGCTTTTGTTCAGTCTTTTATGAAGTATAAAATACTTAAGACTTCATTTTTGTCAATGATAACTTTATTGATCCAAGTCTATGCCTATGGTTTTGGAACCTGGAGTGGGCTTCTTCAAACCTTAAAAGGAAACAAAGTGGCTAAAGGATTTACTAAAGATTATTATAAGTAAGATTAACTAATCTTACCCAACACATATAAAATCATTTCATCCACAGTTTTTTTGTAATCTTCACTGTATTGTTTCAGGTGGCGATTTGCTATAATGGCACAAATGGTAGCAGTTTTATGTCCCATCATACCACCAAGAGAATATAGCGCAGAAGTTTCCATTTCAAAATTCATGATTTT
>TARA_B110000093_G_scaffold182210_1_pt1 | contig 13169 bp, 15 predicted proteins | sample TARA_B110000093 | Tara Oceans TARA_B110000093 (sample SAMEA4397390) | marine metagenome | biome: Polar Biome; feature: [MIX] marine epipelagic wind mixed layer (ENVO:01000061); material: water (ENVO:00002006), including particulate matter (ENVO:01000060) such as... | depth 10-100 m | reverse complement strand
TGTGCCCAGCATATTGGCCAAATGCATGCCGCCGGTGTCATTACACACCACCACGTTACACTGCTTCAGCCCATCGCAAAATGCAGCGAGGTCGGTCTTACCTGCCAAGTTTTGAATCGCTCCGCCGGAAAAGCCGTCTGCCACTTGATCCGTGATCACACGGTCTGCCGGCGTGCCAAATAATACAATTTCGACCTCAGGCACTGTCGCGAGCAACTGGCCAACCAATGCACGCCAATGACTAATTGGCCAGCGTTTCTCCGGCGCATTTTCGGTGCCGCAAATCATCGCCACCTGCGGGCGTGCACGAACAGATTCCTCACGCGGCAACGGGCTAGTGTCCAATGATTCAACCAAACCATAGCGCTGCAACATCAGCTCCCAAACCTGAGTCTGGTGGGTCGTCGTCTCATCAATTTCAGGCGGCAACAAAAACGGATCCGTCAGTAACTGCCGCTTCTTACCAGGCCGAACCATACCCATACGTTGCGAACAGCGAGTCAGAAAAGCTTCTAAGTCACTTCGAGTGGAATTGGTAAACAACAAATAGGTATTCGGATAATCCCGACGTAGTTGGTAGAAGTACCTAAAATAGCCACGTCCTTGCTGCGGCAGTGGGATAAAACGCTCGCCGACATCCAAGCGATCAAACAATGGCTGAAACGCAGCCTTACCAATCAGTGTGATTTCAAAATCAGGGCGCGCCTGACGAATCGCCCGAAGCAGTGGCAGCACCATCACCACATCCCCCAACCAATTCGGCATCCGCACCCATAGACGTGTCTTGCGTGGCGTCTCGGTAATACCATTGATCGCGTTGGTCATCTCCAACTTCATGCGCTTCGTCGCTAACTTAAAGCGTTTATGGGAACTCGACTGATGCCCCCAACGGTCATGTAACCACAGCCAATCGGGCGCCGAATGTGAATCACGCTTCAAATAGGCCTCCAATAAATTATGCGCCCGCACCGCCACCTCTATTGGAGTCTCACACTTTGGCAATTGCTGCAGGCTCAACTTGGCTTGCCAAAATTGAGTGCGCTCCAGCAATAGCAAATGAATATCTGCATCAAAGCGCAGCGCCATCAAACCCGGCAAATTCGTCATAGATACGAGTCGCCCCATAAACAACGAAGTCGTGCCACTCTTCGATGCGTCTTGATCAAACAATACCCCCACGCCCTCACTGCGACGCAGCGCCGCCATCGCATCATTGTAACCTGAGCGGCGCGACAGCTGGCGAAAGCCAAAGCGCGACCGCGTCTCCTCGACCCAGGCATTCAACGCAGGCTGATTCAATGGCCGGAACACCACATTGACCTGCGGCAACCCGGGGAAAACCCGTGGCAGCAACGAGGCCGCTTCCGACATCGTCATATGCGGCAGCATCACCACAAACGGCTTTCCTTGCTGATCTCCCGAAATATAGCGTTCGAACTTGGCTCGCAGCTCATCATCGACCTCCAACACTGCATCGAGCCGCGACTCCGAGAAATACCGCGAAGCAGGCATAAACAGCGCCATCTCGACAACCCGTGCGCAGGCCTCGTAATACGCCTTTCGCCGCCATTGCTCACTCTGCCCAGGAAATGCATGGTGCAAGTTATTCAGCGTCATGTGGCGACGCGCCCCAGCGCACAGCCCAATCACACGGCCCAACAGCACGCAAATAGCACGTATCAGCCACACCGGTGCCGCCGCGCTCAAACGGCCAATCAGTTTAATAAAAAATAGTGTCACAACAAAAATTAGAAATCGTCACTTATGAGAACGAGGCATGCCCCGCAAACGCAACGCCGAAATCAGCGGAAGACTCCGAAGCCTGTCATTGTCAAAGCTATCAGAATCGTTCTCGAAGATCCTGAACCCGTGGCGTCTGCGCTTGCGCAGGCCAATTTAAGCACTCCTTTGACCTCTGGCCGTCGCAAGCGACGACGCCACGTGACACCTTTAGCAATTACACCCCCTCCGAAGCCATCCCAGCAAGCCCTGCCTTTTGGCTTGTTAAGTTCTTAGATCCTTTCAGTTTCATTTTTTAAAATGGCTGTAAACTTCGACGAACTCTCTGCTCAAACCGACGCACTGCGAAAGGATTATACTTTTCTCGAGAGCTTTGGCGTCGATGCAGCCAAAGTGCATGAGCGTTCCAAGGTATTACAGCTCTCGTTTACCGAGAACGCCGTCGAAGTGCAGACCTTCGTCAAAGTCTACAGCTACCGAACATCGTCGTTCCAGCGCCTCTGGCGGCGAGGCACCGCCCGCATCGAAGCACGCAACCTACTCTTTTTCAAATCAGTCGGAATCCCCACCCCACGCGTCATCGCTTGGGGCCAACGTAGAAACGCCATCGGTACAATCGTCGATGACTACATCATTACCGAGGCCATCCCCGAGACTCAGACGCTACGCGAATTCATTACTAGTGCATGCCCGGATCGCAGCCTGCCGCTCTATTGCAGTCGGCGCGACAGCATCATCGACCAACTTAGTCACTTCACTAGAGCGATGCATGCACAGCACTTTTATCACCAGGACCTCAAGTGGCGCAACATACTCGCCCGCATCGATGGCAATCAAACTGAACTGTTCTGGATTGACTGCCCGAAAGGCGACTTCACGAGATCGGCGACTCACCAATCACGCCGCGCACTGAAGGACTGCGCCACCCTCGATAAACTAGGCCGTCTACACTGTACCAAGGAAGAACGCCTGCGCTTCGTCGCTTGCTACCTGGATCAACCCGTCGATGCGCCCGAAGTCGCCACCTTCGCCCAAGCCATCGCGGATTATCGCCGCAAACGCTTCGACGCCGAAGACCTCCGACAGGAACAAGAAGCCATCGAAAAACGCCAAGCCAAAGCCAATGCTGCCCAATCTAAGTAATCACCAATTCGAAGCGCTGACCCAAGGCGCACGCATCTTGGAAAAAGACGGCTTTGGGCTCAAAGTGCTGCGCCTGCCCGATGCCCGTATCCTCAAGCTTTTTCGGCGCAGGCACTGGCTCTCCTCACAACTATGGGCACCGCACGCGCAACGCTTTGACCGCAACGCCAAGGACCTCCTCAAACGCGGCATCCCCACCCTCTCGGTTGAGAAAATCTTCTACCTCCCCGAGATGCAGCGTCAGGCGGTGCTCTATCACGAACTGCCCGGCACCACCCTGCGCCAGTGGCTACGCGAGCACGAAGGCGACGAGGCCACAGCAGTGATCGAACAATTCGGACGCTTTGTAGCAAAACTCCATGCCGAGGGCATCCTGTTTCGCTCGCTGCATTTTGGCAACGTGCTGGTCTCCCCCGAGCACGATCTCGCACTGATCGACATCGTCGATATCAGCTTCCGCCGCAGCGGCGCGCTCACCACATCACAGCGCATCCGCAACTTCGTTCACATCGGCCGCTACACCGAAGACCGCACACTCTTCACTCAAACTGGCGAGCATACTTTTATTGATGCCTACCTCGCGGCTTGCCCATTGACTCCAGAAACAGGCAGCACACTGAAGAACGCCTTTCTCAAAGGACTCCGCGCCTAGCCGAAGCACTTTCCCAATATGTTTAAAATCAAGAAAAAATGGATTGCCCCAGAATGGGAGTCCACCCTAAGAGACGCCGGCTTACTCGACATCGAATCCGTCTCAAAGCGTGAATTCGACTGGTTTGAAGCGCCCAATCGCCGCCGCGGCGGCTGGAGCGGCGTCACGCGCATCGTGCTCAACCCCGAAGCCGTGCCACAAGATCAGAAAGCCGTCTTTCTGAAAATTCAGCAGAACCACTTCTACCGAGCTCCTTCGACATTTTTCCTCAAGCGCCTGTCGTTTGCTCGGGAATTCGACGCCCTTCAAGCCCTCGCCCCAGTGGTTAGTTGTATGCCAAACTTACTGCAATTTGCCCAATGGGAGCAGGATGGCAACCAAGGCTCGTTGATCATTACTGAGGCACTCGAAGGGTTGCAGCCATTTGACACATGGCTCAAAGAACAGAAAGATTCAGCCGATGCTGATCAATCAGAACCAATCCTGAAGGCACTTCAATCAGTCGCAAGCGCCGCACGCGAAGTTCATCATGCTGGATGGGCACACTTCGGATTTTACCCAAAACATGCCTTTATCCGCCAAGACGAGAATGGGGATTTTAGCACATGCCTGATTGACCTTGAGAAAGCGCGACAACCACTCCGTTCAACTCAATCCACGATTGAAGATGTCTCTCGCTTCCTGCGGCACTCGACCGAATTGAATAATGAAGAGAAAGTGGCATATTTACGTGCCTACTTCCAAACGGACACTTTTTCCGATGCCCAGAAACGCATGATCGGTAAAATGCACGGTGGCCCGAGTGTATAACCACGCATATCTAGAAAAACAAGCATTGACAGCAATGCTAGCAACGCAGACAATGCAATGATGGCTACCCTCACAATACGCAACCTAGACGATGCCACTAAACGAAAGATTCGCATAGTCGCTGCGCAACACGGGCACTCGATGGAAGCCGAGGCCCGAAATATACTCACTCAAGCCGTCTCTCCGCATGCCCTAAACTCCAACGCAAGTGAATCCCTAAAGCAAATTACAGGCATTTGGAAAACACGCGGCACTACAGAACAGCTAATGCAAACCACCCGGGGCATACGCTAGCGGGTGGCAGTACTCATCGACACCAACGTCATTTCAGACGTGCTATTCGAAGATCCGGACTGGTTGCAATGGTCAATCGACCGCCTGATGGAATATGAGGGACAATTACAAATCAACCCAGCCATCTACGCTGAACTCTGCTACCCCGCCGAATCCTCCGAAGAAATCGATATTATTCTAGGCAAATTATCATTAACCTACGTTGAGACTCCACGCCAAGGGCTCTATCTCGCCGCTCAAGCCTATAAAACCTACCGCTCCCGCGGCGGCACGAAATCCGCCCCCCTTCCGGATTTTTTTATAGGAGGACATGCAGCCGCATTAAAGGTGCCATTAATCACAAGAGATGTCTCACGCTACCAAACTTATTTTCCTCAGGTTAAATTGATCCATCCCTGATCACCACTTTATCCCTGGCACTTGCCCCTGCGGGGCTAGCTCGACAGACCCCACTAATTATCTCCACGCTTGTCGCGCTCCTTCCCACCTTTAACACGTTTACACTCTTACACTTTTACAAAAGACCACGGATATTTCAGGACTCGGAGATGCCGCAAGGAACGACGCCAGCCTCAATCACCCCGGCGAACCTATAGTCTGCTCTCCACTGATGCATTGAACATGCTCTAGGAATCCGACCTACAGTTCCTCATCATGACAAATATACTGGCCTAGACGCCGGATACACCGAAGTATCAACACTAAGAAAATAACACAAAATGCCTCAATGCTCTTTGATCGTCAACGTCTACAACCAAGCCAAACAGCTGGATGTATTACTTGAGAGCGCCCTCAAGCAGACGAATCAGGATTTTGAAATCATAGTGGCAGACGACGGCTCTGCGGATGAAACCGAAGCAATCGTCAGCAAATGGGAATCGCAATTAGAGATCCGGCGCGTCTGGCATGAAGACCGAGGCTTCTACCGAACCATCATCCTCAACAGCGCGGCCAAGCTTGCCTCTAGTGAGTATCTCATTTTTTTCGACGGAGATATGATCCTGCACCACCGCTTCATCGAAATGCACCTCAAATACGCACACCCACAACGCGTGATGTGCGGATGGCGGGGCAGCAAGATCCGGCAAGACATAGCGGAATGCATCATTCGCAAAGAAATCGAATTCCCCACAGATACCGCGGCCGTCCTGTGGCGAGGACTGAAGGGGCAGGTAATTAAACCCTTTCGAACAACGATCATTGAGAACAGATTTCTTCGCAAACTATTTTGCAAAGAGCGGCATCACGTGGGTGGCTGCAATTTCGCCATGCACAAGAAGAACTATGAGCTTTGCAACGGCATGGACGAAACGATCCTACAATATGGCTACGAGGACCACGAAATCGGCGCGCGCCTAAAGAACAACGGCATCGAAGCCGTGGGCATCCGGAACTGCGCGAACACTTACCACTTGGAACATGGAAAATCCGACAATCCTGGCATCATAGACATCCTGCCTCGCATACACTCCCATAAGTATAAACAGTGTAAATACGGTCTAAAGCAACTAGACGAGGGTAGTACCAACGACATGTTTATTCAGGGCTAAATCACACGTGAAAAATCGCCTAATCCAGATCACTCAACCGCTATTTAAGCGACTTGGGCTTCGCCTTCTGCGCGATAAAGATTACCAGCGCCTACAACAGAACCAGACACTCTTGACAGAACTGGTGCACCAAGCGCGTCAAAAAAATGGGAATGCCGCAACGAAAGACGGCATTTCATTCATTATTTTCTCAAAGGACCGCGCCAGCCTCAACACCACCCTCAACCGCCTCGGCGAACCCATGGTCTGCTCACCAATCGATGCGCTCAACATGCTCTGCTCACCAATCGATGCGCTCAACATGCTCTATGGTTCCGACCTACAATTTCTTATCATGGAAAAGATTCTGGTGCGCAAACCAGACGCACCGACGTTTTAAATATCGAATGAATTATTCCAACAAATGCACACTGATTATCAATGCTTACAATCAAGCCAAGCAACTCGACCTGCAGCTTGAAAGTGCCCTCAAACAATTGAAAAGGAGTTTGAAATCATTGTTGCCGATGACGGCTCATCGGACTCGACATCGAAGCCATCGTCAGCAGGACCCAACAGACTTTGCCCTTAATCCCATCAACCTCAGCTCTGTAAAAAGATAACGGCCAACACCGAATCTGCACCGTTCAATAATCCAACGTACCCCAATAATATCTAATATTACGCTAATGCCTTATTCTTCCATCGCCTATATTACCGCGCATCGCCTGGGGGACGCGCTATTCCAAACCCCCGCAATTAGACAGCTTAAATCGGCTATTCCTGGGATCTCAATTTCCATCATTGCACCGAGTGCGGCATCGTATGCTGTGTTTGAGGGGAACCCAGACATTGACGCACTATACGACGCCTCCTCGAGCATTCCAGAAGCCCTTAAGGGGCGCACGTTTGACTTGACCATGATCAACTGCAGCAACCGGTTTGCTATGCCGATCTGTAAATCCATCAATGGCCCCCAACGATTCCCAGCCGGCCTGGAAGAGATTAGGTCGAAGAAAAAAGAGCCCGCCTTAGCTAATGACCTGCAACATTCCTGTGTTGGCTCCTTAGAATCCTTATGTGCATCTTTACAAATTTCAAGCACCTGTAACGATTATAGCTATACACTTCCATTTACGAAACAAGATGAGTTGCAGGTTGATCGTATATTAAAACAATTGGACGTCTCAAACCGAACGCTCATTGGTTTACATTTAGGATGTCGGTCAGTTCGAAAACACCTAAGCTTCCTAAAGAGTGACATTACTCACAAAAAAGCCTGGCGCCTCAATGAAGCTACTCGATTTTGCCAGCTCCTCAGCGAAAAACATCCAGAAATTCGCTGCCTAGCAACGGGCACCCAAGCTGAAGGGATTTTCACCAAGAAGTTAGCGAAAGCATGCCCGAATGTTATCGATGTGGTCGATTTATTCTCAATTAAAGAGGCTGCGGCTTTAATGCACCGACTCCAGACTTACGTGGTTACTGACACGGGAATGCTTCACGTCGCATCCACCACACCAGTGCACATCGTGGGTCTCTATGCCGTAACGAATCCAGCTATCACGGGGCCTTCCCCAGGGAGAACCGCACACACCGCCATCCAAAGAGATTCAATGGATGCAATCACTGGAGACATTGTGTTCGATGCTGTCCATAAGGCACTCACAACTTAATAGGATTCGGCAACTTACAAACATTGGCGACCTAGACTATAAGGCCTCCCTAACTTCTAACGGAACCACCAGCGATACGGCACATCGCTCTCGATCAACCGAACATTCCGTGTCTATATCCAGTCTGACATCACAAGAAAGATCGTTCTATCCTGAGATAAACAAAGCTCCAAACCTATTATGTCCCGTCGCCCCTCAAGCTCCTTACTCATCAGCACTTACAACGCTCCCCTGCAACTTGAACTCGTCCTTCGCAGCGCCTTGGCTCAAACAACACTGCCGGATGAAATACTAATAGCGGATGACGGTTCCACCGATGAAACACGGACGCTGGTTGAGACTATCAAGCGAGAATCGCCCATTCCACTCATCCATGTATGGCATGAAGACAAAGGATTTAGGAAATCCATCATTCTTAATAAAGCTATTTCCAAAGCCGCGGGGGATTATTTAATTCAAGTCGACGGCGATTGCATTTTACACCCTGCCCTGATTCAGGACCACCTACGATTCGCGCACGTCGGCTACTACCAATTCGGAACTCGCATACGCATCCCCCAAAAAATGGTCCCTGAACTACTCCAAAAGAAATGCATACACTTCGGCTGTCGCTCTCCATATCCCAAAAAGACGATCCGATTAATCCGATTTCCGAATGTCACCTTATTGCAAAAGCCGGTTAAATTCGGAGTGAAAAAATTTCGCGGGTGCAATGCATCCTTCTGGAAGTCCGATATCCAGGCCATAAATGGCTATAACGAAGCAATGGAGGGATGGGGTTGTGAAGACTCTGAACTAATCATCCGCCTTCAAAACAAGGGCATCAAGGGCAGACGATTGCGCTACTGCGGTTTAGTCTATCATATGGATCACCCCACAGCCTGTAAAAAAGCCACATCAGACAACCAGCTCATTGAGCAACAAGCCATCGAGAACAAGCTGGTGACCTGCACACTAGGCCTGAATCAATACCTTTAGCACAGACGACAATGCATTGAAAGTCACATCAAGAGACCGCCAGCGCAGGAATCAGGAATCAGGATCGAAGCGCCCTCTTAAAAACGAAAGTTTCCTCAACCATCGAATCCAAATGACTTTACGATGCAGTTTCGCCGGCCACACATGCGGATAATCCTTATCACAACAGATTACCCGCTCCGCCCGCTTCTTTGATTTAAATTCAACCCGTTTTGATAGTTGCGCGGAGTGCTTGGTGTAAAGATAGAGAATCTCAGGAATTAGCACCATCTTCCAGTTCGCTGAAGCGGCACGAGCCCAGAAGTCCTTATCGCCGATCAACTCGAGGCGCTCGTCAAACATCCCCAGATGTTCCTTCATTAATTCGCGCTTCCAGGCAAAGAAAGCCCCCGGGCGCATACTCAGATCAAGCTGTCTGAGTCTCGATCGCTCCCAGGAATTCCATTCCGCATCCACAGACTGCTTTGCAATCAACACGGTCGCCACATCCCAATCACGACACTGCGCATCCAACAACACACGCTCCAGTAATTCAGGATGCATCGCATCGTCCATATTCGAAATACAGACAAGCGGCGCAGAAGCAGCCGCCCATCCTAAATTCCATGCCTGATACAAGCCGATACGCTCCTCCAAAGTAATCAGCCGGCAATTCTCATGTTGCTCACAAAACGGCTCTAGTAATTCTCGCTCATTCCCCGGCGAAGCGGGCTCAACGAAAATAAATTCCGACCGTGAAAATGCTGTTTGCGCCTCTATTTCACGCAACTTTTTATCCACCAAGTCACGGTCGTTGTAGGTGCTAATAAGCACTGATATTTCGTGGAGGAGTTCAGGCATCTACAGATGAATGATCTCCCTCTGCCCCTACGACAAGTCTGTTTTATACATCGTTGCGGATATACGCTGACTTTTGACCGAAGCCACTTAGAAAAAGATTCATACGACATAGTCTTGCCAACACGGCCCTGAGATTAAAAATATAATTCATTTATACTCAGTTTAAGTAGATCAGACAATAAACTCATGAATCCTTACAATACCACGAGTTCCGTAATTTTTTGCATCTTCAATCGTCCAGAAACGACACAGCGGGTCTTCAACGAAATAGCAAAGGCCAAACCACCTGCACTCTATGTAGTCGCTGACGCCGCTCGGCCACAAGTCCAAGGCGAAGCTGAGCTATGCCAAGAATGTCGTGCAATAGCAGAACAGGTCGATTGGCCCTGCGAGGTCACGCTGGATTACGCCGAAGACAACATGGGCTGCAAACAGCGAATTTATTCAGGCATCAGCAATGCCTTCAAGCAATTCGAGTTTGCAATCATACTTGAAGATGACTGCCTCCCTTCATCTGACTTTTTCCGCTTTGTAGATACCATGCTAGAGCGCTATCAAGACGACCAGCAAGTCATGCAAATTGCAGGCACGGCATTCATCCGCCCCCAGCAGCCCAAGGAAGCATATTATCGGAGCGCTTATCCACTAATCTGGGGTTGGGCAACTTGGCGACGCGCATGGGAAGGCTTTGATCTATCCATGCAAGCATGGCCCGAGCTCAAACAAAAGCTTGAGCTACAAGTATACGCCAAGACGAAGTTGCACGATCGTTTCATTCGCTACATGGAGAAAGCCTTCCAAGGAAAAATAAACACATGGGACTACCCATTCGTAGTCCACGTGCTATCAAAACAAGGTCACTGCATCTCTCCACTATATAACCTAATTTCAAATATCGGTTTCGGAGCAAGAGCAACACATACCACGAGCGCATCAAACGCACACGCCAACCTACCATTTGACATATTGCCCCGCACAATTGCTCCGATCCAATCCACAATAATCGACACCGCCAAAAGTGGGGCTCAACTAAACAATGGATTATTCCGAAAGAACTTCCTGCAAAAAAGAATCTACAAGCTCTCAAAGCTACTAAATTTCACGTATCGCCCGACTCCAAATCAGCCCAAGCATTAAATGAATAAACTGACCTAAATATGATTGTATTCATCGACGAAAACATTTTTGAAAAACAAGCATACGGGGGAATCTCGCGCTACTTTAGCGAACTAGTTAAAGCAATCTGCGAAATGCCAGAGCATGAAGTCGTGATCTATGGCGGTTGGTCAAAGAACGCATACCTTAATCAACTCAAACAAACCGCGAACCTAAAAGTATTTAGACTGGGCCCCACATGGGATTGGCTCAAATTTGCAAAAAAATTGATCAATCCGATGCTGCGTAAAGTACTTTTCTTTCAGCTAAAAAGAAAAGGAAAAAAGGTAATCTACCACCCCTCATATTTTTCACTCGACCCATTCATCAATGAATATTGCGACTGTTCAGTGCTCACCGTTCATGATTTGATTTATGAGCATCAGGAGAAAAATCAAAACTCTAAAAAAACCTCGGAGCGCAAAAGAATCCAAGGCTTAGTGGATCAAATCATCACGGTCTCTGAGTCCACCGCCCGCGACCTCAAAGCGTTCAACCCATCGGCAAGTAACAAAATCTCGATCGTCCACCTCGCAGCCGCACCGTCAGCGATCGAGTTAGAGCAAGGACGCAACAATACCTTCCTCTTCGTAGGTAACCGAGGCGGCTATAAGAACGGCAACCTTGCGATTCAGGCATTTGCCAAGCTCAAGGCAGAAACAAAGCAAGATTCACAGCTACTCTTCGTTGGTGGCGGTCCATTCGACGTAGATGAGTCCGAAACGATACACGCATTAAATCTAGAAGATTCCGTGCAACAACGCAACTTATCCGATCAAGAGTTGTCCCATGCCTACCAGACATCCACTGCACTTGTATTCCCCTCCTCCTACGAAGGGTTTGGCCTTCCACCTCTGGAAGCCATGCAAGCAAACTGCCCAGTCATCGCACAAAAAGTAAGTAGCATACCAGAGGTGCTTGGCGAATGGGGGCATTACTTTACAAATGAAAGTATAGATGAGCTGTGCGCATTAATGAAAAAAGCAGCACAACCGAAAAGCACTGAACCATCCAAAATAAGACAAGACCTACGGGACCAACAACTACGTAAATTTTCATGGTCAAAGACCGCAAATAAAACCCTTTTAGCATATCGAAATCGATAAGAAAACAGGATCACCAAAGCATCAATCGATAATGAATATTCCACTCATATTCTGCCATTACGGCAATAGCACCTATCTCCCTTATGTTTTTGAGATGGTCAGGCTATCGAACCCTGACAAGGAAATCGTGTTACTGGGAGACAAGAATAATCAATGGCTCGCTGATAAATATAACATCACGCACCATGCCTTCGAGACGTATAACTACGGCCCTGAGTTAGATACATTCAACCAAGAATACCAACTAATACAAGGAGCTAATCATAACAACGTCAAAGCCAAAGAAGACTGGATCAACTTTGTATTCAAAAGATGGTTCTACATATCAAACTACTTAGAAACAACAGGCATCGATGGCTTCTGGCACTTTGACACCGATACAATGATCTTGGAGGACCTCACTCCACATGAAGGCAAATTCAGTTCGTATGACTGCAGCGAACAATGTAACGGTTCCTGCCTAAACGGATACATCTCCTGCCGAACTATAGTGAAGCGATACATCAAAAAAATAAATTCTCTATTTCAAGATCCTATTTACCTCGGCCAACAAAAAGAAGAATTTGAAAATGTGAATAGTAGCTACGCATTTACTGAAATGAGAGCATATGAGGAATTCAAGAAAGAAGGGCTAAGCACTATACGCCTAAACTCAGTCATCAATGGCTCAACATTTGACGATGCTATCTGCCAAGAACACAACATGGAGATGGAACACCTACCTTCAGGAAAAGAAGTCAAAAAAGTATACGCAACACAAACAGGCGAATTTTGCTGTTGGGATAAAGCCCTGAGTAAACACATACAAATGAATACGTTAAATCTGAGCTGGGTGCCGATCGACCTATATGGAGTGATACTCAGCCTAGCGAAGCAAAAATCATTGAATTTAGCAAAACAAGAGACTCTCAACAGGTCTGGCATGAGGACAATCACTCAAGCCTACTATCAAATGAAGCCCTTCAATGCATACCGAGCAAAAATAAAAGCAGAAACGAAGAAAACGAGACGTAAGGTTCGAAGTATTTTCAAAGATTCATTTCAACGAATGAGAAACCCACGGTAATCCTACGATAGCCCCCTAAAGCAACAGCGATTCGTCAAACATTCCGAAACTATCCTTCAGCTAAGTCCTCCCAGCGAAAAAAGCCCGGGCCGTGTGCTTAACTCCAATCGTCGCAAGCGTTGCTGTTCCCATGAATTCATATCCTCATCGATAACTTGCTTCGCAATCAAAACGGTAGCC
>TARA_B110000093_G_scaffold47104_1_pt1 | contig 13174 bp, 10 predicted proteins | sample TARA_B110000093 | Tara Oceans TARA_B110000093 (sample SAMEA4397390) | marine metagenome | biome: Polar Biome; feature: [MIX] marine epipelagic wind mixed layer (ENVO:01000061); material: water (ENVO:00002006), including particulate matter (ENVO:01000060) such as... | depth 10-100 m | reverse complement strand
CCGAAATCTACATCTGCCCAAAACGGTGCTAACATCACATCATTATTAGGAAAACCAGAAGCTGTGTACGTGGCATTGGCCCCATCAAAAGTAACATTACCATTGGTGTTGATCCACATACTAGTGTAAGCAGTACCATAAAGCAAAAAATTAAAAGGAAAAGCAATATTGTTTGTACTCCCATCATCAGTTCCTTGAGCACCGAAATTAGCTAGAGTATAAGTGTTATCTGGTTCTATCCAGCAGTCACACTCACCTTCGCGCTCACCTGCCACTGAAGGCTGAACTGTTACGTGGTCAGAAACCCCTTCATTAGGATTAGCGATAGTATAACTTCCATTTAAAAGTTCTCCGGAATTTTTAAGTGCTCTATACTCCTCAGAGTCTAATTGAACTTCTTGAGCTATACCTAAACTTAAGGCGAACAGAAGGGAAATGGTTACAAGTATTGATTTCATGTGTAAGTATTAAATAGGTTTAATTGCTTTTGCAATTTTTTGGTTATCAAATATAATAAGGTTTAGCGTTGCAAAACCACTTTGCCACGCTCAGAATAAGTTTTACCTGATTCTGATTTATAATTCACTACGTATATATAAGCTCCTTCCGGAGCTAGGTTTTGGTTGACGTCTAATCCATTCCAACTTTTAAGGTCATCATCAGACTTAAAAACTAAGGTCCCTTCTACATTAAATATAAAGATCTCATACCAGAGGATGTTCTCTGACTTTTCAGTATCTATGTCGAACACATCATTATATCCTGAAGAGGACTGTGGTGTAAATGTGTTAGGCATAAACAAGAGCGGTTCCAAGGTGATTATCTCATTGTGAAAAAGGGTGTTCACTAACACACTTTTTTCGTTATACATACGAGCCATAATGGTAAACTCTCCAGCAGCGGTAAACTCATGATTAAATGAACTTTCCTCGGATGTGAGCACATCGTTTATATACCAATTCACATGTTGAGAAGAAGGTTGGTTTAGTTTATAAGAGAAAACACTCTTTTTAGCGTCTAGTTGAATACTCGATATTTTAGTAGCCATTACTACCGAAAGAGCGACCGTATTAGCTTCAGCATCTATATAGGGATTTGGCTCTGAAGTCTCTTGAGAAGTTAGCTCATCATTTGATTGATTTGAATTAACCGATGAACTTTGCTCTAATGCTCCAAGAATTACTTCTTGTATCTCTTCACTAATTTCTTCAGGACTCTCTGGTGTTCGAATAGCTGGAGGAACAACTGTCCTCTTTTCTATGCTATTTTTTTCTTCTTTTACCTCACTAATATCTGTTTTGTTCTCTTCGGTATTAGCTGGCTCAGACAGGGTGCTTTCTTCAAAAGGAATAGAAGTTTCTTCCTTAGTAATCTCTGTGTTCTGAACCGTTTCTTTAGAAACATCACTAGATAGTGTTAGCACAGTTACTGCTACCACCGAGGTAAGTAAAACGACAGCAGTGACCTTACCTAGTATAGAAGTAAAGAGCCCGCTAGATGTGGCTGAGCTAGAGAGCTGAGTGGAAACTTCCGCCCACGCACCAGAGGGAATGCTAGAAGAAGCGTTATCAAACTTTTCTTTAATGATATGTTCGAAATCCTGATTACTCATTTTCTTGAATCAGTTTTTGAAGTCTGAGCTTGGCTTTTCTATACTGAGTTTTAGAAGTGCTTTCTGAAATTTCGAGTTTGTCTGCTATTTCTTTATGAGAATACCCTTCTACAGCATACATATTAAACACTGTTCTGTATCCAGTAGGAAGCGATGAGATTAATAGAGTAAGTTCTTGAAAACCCATTTGGCTTAAGGCATCAGCGCTAGACGTTCCCTCATCATGATCTTCGATGTTTTCATTAAAACTGAACTTTTTATCTTTTCTTAATATGGTGAGACAATTATTTACCATCACTGTTCGAATCCAGCCACCTAATGACCCAGAGCCTGAGAACTTCTCTAAGTTAGAGAACACTTTAATAAAACCTTCCTGAAGCATGTCTATTGCTTGGTCGTCTCTATTAGCATATCTATTACATATCGTCATCATCTGAGGAGCATATAAGTCAAACAGTCTTTTCTGCGCTTTTTTATTTCCACGCAAACACTTTTTTACAAGTTCCTGTTCTTCCATTCGTCACTGGGTACTAGATGAAGGTTTTTTCTAGAAAGTTGCCCAAGGTGCAATTTTTTTTTTGAAACTTTAAAAAGAATGCAGGATGTTATTTTTTATGACGCGCTAGTGACAGACTTACAGTATCTTTGCTACGCATGAAAAACATTCGGAATTTTTGTATAATAGCTCACATTGACCACGGGAAAAGCACCTTGGCCGATAGGTTATTACAGACTACAGGTACTATTTCAGACAGAGACCTTCAAGAGCAAACTCTAGATGATATGGATATAGAGAGAGAAAGAGGGATTACGATTAAAAGTCACGCTATTCAAATGCCTTATAAATTTGAAGGAGAGGACTATATATTAAACTTGATAGATACTCCGGGACATGTTGATTTTTCTTATGAGGTTTCTCGTTCTATAGCAGCCTGTGAAGGGGCGTTATTAATAGTAGATGCTACTCAAGGAATAGAAGCCCAAACAATTTCTAATTTATATCTAGCCCTTGAGCATGATTTAGAGATTATTCCAGTTTTAAATAAAATGGACCTAGCCAGTGCTGATCCAGAAGGAGTAACCGATCAGATAGTTGATTTAATAGGTGGAAGTCCAGACGATATTATTCCTGCTAGTGGTAAAACCGGGATGGGAGTAGAAGCGATTTTAAAAGCGGTTATAGATAGAGTTCCGGCTCCGAAAGGTGACCCAAAAGCGCCTCTTCAAGCCATGATTTTCGATTCTGTATTCAATTCTTTTAGAGGAATTATAGCCTATGTAAGAATCTTAAACGGAACCATTAATAAAAGAGATATTATTCAATTCGTAAATACGAAGGCTGATTATATCGCTGATGAAATAGGTATACTAGGATTAGAAATGCAGCCAAGGAAACAGTTAAGTGCAGGAGATGTGGGATACATTATTTCTGGAATAAAAATAGCCAAGGAGGTAAAAGTAGGAGATACCGTAACCCTTAAAGACAATCCTTGTCAGGATGTCGTCCAGGGGTTTGAAGATGTAAAGCCTATGGTTTTTGCAGGAATTTATCCTGTAGACACTGATGAATATGAAGAGTTAAGATTTTCTTTAGAGAAACTTCAATTAAACGATGCTTCTCTAGTTTATGAGCCAGAGTCTTCTATGGCATTAGGCTTTGGGTTTAGATGTGGATTCTTAGGAATGCTTCACATGGAAATTATACAGGAAAGGTTAGAACGTGAGTTCAACATGACTGTAATCACCACGGTGCCTAATGTTAGTTATAAAGCATACATGAAAAAGGGGGAGATGATAGAGCTTCATAACCCGAGTGATATGCCTGATTTAAGTAGAATAGATTATTTAGAAGAGCCATACATAAGCGCACAGATAATTACCAAGAGTGAGTATGTGGGTGCTATTATGAGTTTAGCTATAGAAAAGAGAGGAGAGATAAAAAACCAAGTGTATTTGACTGCAGACAGGGTAGAATTATCTTTTGATATGCCATTAGGAGAAATCGTATTTGACTTTTATGATAAATTAAAATCTGTTTCTAGAGGATATGCCTCATTTGACTACCAGAGAACAGGGTTCAGAGTATCTAAATTGGTAAAACTGGATATTCTGTTAAACGGAGATCCGGTAGATGCTTTATCCGCGCTAATCCATTCTGACAATGCTCATAACCTAGGGAAGAGAATATGTAAAAAACTGAAGGAGCTAATTCCACGTCAGCAGTTTATGATAGCTCTACAGGCGGCTATAGGAGCTAAAATTATATCTAGAGAGACTATTTCTGCAGTGAGGAAAGATGTAACAGCTAAGTGTTATGGTGGTGATATCTCTAGAAAGAGAAAATTACTAGAAAAGCAGAAGAAAGGAAAGAAGCGTATGCGTCAGGTAGGAAATGTAGAAGTTCCTCAGGCAGCATTTTTAGCTGTTCTTAAACTTGATGACTAGTACATAAATAATTGATAGTTTACAGGCCTGTTGCTTGCAATGGGCTTTTTATTCAAGGCTGTTTCTATCAATTTATTTTTAGGAAAAATAACATTTCTGATGGAGCAAACAGGTATTTTTTTCAGTAGTTTGGTGTAACGATTGGGCGCTCGAACAAGAAAAAAGAGGTTAATTTTTGAAAACCACGTTTCCAGCCTTATTCTTGTTAGCCAATTGGCCACAAGCAGCATCTATGTCTTTCCCTCTAGAGCGTCTTACATGAACGATTAGATTACACTTCTCTTCTAGGAATTTAGCGAAAGCATCTACTTTTTTGGGGTCGGCTTGTTCGAACTCACCGTCATCTATAGGATTGTACTCTATGATATTAATTTTGCAAGGCACGCACTTAGCGAACTCGGCTAATTCTTTAGCATCTTCGATGGTATCATTAAAATCTTTGAAAATGATATACTCAAATGTTACTCTGGTTCCAGTACGTTCATGGAAATACTCCAAAGCCTCCTTGAGAGTTGCTAGATTATTGGTGTCGTTGATATCCATAATCTCTGTCCTCTTGGCATCATTAGCAGCATGAAGGGAAAGGGCTAGATTAAACTTAACCTTATCATCTCCAAGTTTTTTTATCATCTTAGCTATACCCGCTGTAGAGATAGTAATTCTTTTAGGGGAAATCCCTAAACCTTCTGGAGAAGTAATGTGTTCTATAGATTTAAGCACATTCGCATAATTTAGCAGTGGCTCACCCATTCCCATATAAACGATGTTACTCAGATTGATGTCATATCTGGTAGAAGCTTGGTTTTTAAGATAAACTACTTGATCATAGATTTCACCAGGCAATAGATTACGGAGGAGTTTTAAACGGCCGGTAGCGCAAAATTTACAGGCTAAACTACATCCGGCTTGTGAAGAGATACAAGCTGTCATCCGGCTTGATGTAGGTATAAGGACTCCTTCTACAGTTTGCTTCACAGGAGTATTGAAGGCCGCTTTTACTGTGCCATCTTCACTAACTTGTTCGTCAGCTACAGTTAAAAAAGAGAAGTCAAAACTTTCTTTTAGCCCATCTTTAATAGCCTTAGGAACATTAGGCATTTGGTCATAAGAGGTCACAGACTTTTTCCATAACCAGTCATAGATCTGTTTGGCCCTGAACTTAGGGAACTTGTTTTCCAAGATCCAGTCTAGAAGCTCTTGGAATGAAATATTTCGAATATCAGATTTTTTTCCTGCCATAGTATTGCAGCGCAAAGATAGGTGAAGATGGGACGCGCAGAATTAGCGCAGACACAAAGAGAGGTTTACGCGTCTTTTTTGAAAATAAAGCGATAGGTAATCACCTCATCTAGGTTGATGTCATCTTTCTGCAATTGAATTTTATTCAATTTGTTTTTGACATACTCTACTAGGCTAGGGTTCTCTGATTTTATATCTAAAATATTAGCTTTTCCGTCTAAACCAATTTTAAAACTCACCTCCACTGTGCCATGAAGTGCTTGATTAGACGCTTCAGTATTACTTGTTTTTTGAGGTTTTTTTTCTGTGTCACATTTCAAAATACCACACACCACGCCAGTAGAACCTATAAAAATAGAAGCTGTTAGCCATAGTGCTGAAAGGATTTTCTTTAAATGTGAGGAGTTCGACATACAGGCAAGACGATTAGTCAGTTATAAAGTTGCATTATTCTGTGTCAGCGGATAAAAAATTAACACGATTATTTTCAATACATATCAACTTAACGCAAGCTCAAAGAGGTCTGACCTATTTTATGCTCTTGTTCATATATGTAAATTGTGTAGTCTCCTTTGGCCATATATTCTGGGTTAGGGACGTTATAGAACACACAAACATCCATTTCCTCCTTCGAGTAATTAACGACTCTTCTTATGCTGTATGGCCCGAGTTGTCCGTCAAAAATTCTGCTTGCTTCGCTGCCATTTGGGTTTAATATAGTTCCATCTGGGGCCTGAATTCTTAAGTACAAAAACTTATCTTCTGATGGACTAATGAGATTTTTTCTAAGACTAAAGCATGTTTTTATTAATTCAGCTTTTGATGCTCTGTCTGTTTCTACTTGTTTTCCAGAACTTTTTAATCTTACTGCTTTTGAAGAGATATCTCCTGCTGCTAGGATGGCGCCAACCTCTAATTTACCTTCTAATTGTTCTTTTTCTGAGTTAAGAGCGTTCCTTTTTTCTCTCTCGTTTCCGAGGTCAGTCCTAAGGCCTGATATTTCCTCAGCTTGAGCTCTGCTTAGAACGTTTAGAGAGTCTATTTGGTAAACATAACCCTTCATAATTCCACGGAGAGTTTCGGCCTCTTTTTTAACTTTATATAGATCGTAGTTTGTGTTTTTTACTCTTTTTAGAAGTGTTTCAATTTGCTCTTTTTGAGCAAACATCTCTGCACTTAACTGCTCATTATCAGTTATCAGGGTGTCATAGCTAAATTTCATTTTCTCGAGTTCTAATTGAACTCGTGCTCTATCGGTGGTTAGGTCGTCTACCTCTGTAGTTTTCTCTATAATTTCGGTTTGTTTGGATGACACTTTGTATCCTAAGTATGCGCAAAGCAATCCAAGTAAAACGATAAGGCCGATGTAAACTTTATTATTCATAGGTAAAGAGTTTTATGTATCAAAATTAGACTTTTATAGAAGTTAAAAATCTTCATCTTCTTCATCTTCTGACTGAGTATTGTTAATGATTTCTTGTCTTGTCTTGTCTTTTACGGATGGCGCGTCTTGTTTTTCTTTAGGCGTGTCTTTCCATTCTATAGTAACGCTCGATTTTTGGTCTTGTTGTGGAGAAATAGAATCATTGGTGGCTGATACTGTAGTTTTAGAAAACTCATCCTTAATTAGGGCTTTTATTTTGACTTTCTCGTCTTGTCTACTCTCTTGTCTCTGTTCTTTAATAGCAGATTTATCATAGCCAAAGTCCGGGTTAGTTGTAGTTCCGTCCATGGAAATAAAGATGTACTTAGAGAGGCCTTTTTCATCATCTGCTAACCTTTTTCGTTTAGATAAGTCTGCTAGATCAAACCCTATGGAATAAGCGATTTCGTTATTAAATTTATGGGAACCTTCAGCTTTAATATTGAGCACATCAGAATAAATGGTCATCTTAGGAATGTGAACCGTTTCATTTTTGATTATTATGGTATTACTCAATTCAGAGAACCGCACATGATTAAGCTTTTTGGATAGGGAGTTTACATTGGTTACAGCTGAAACAAGTTTCTTTTCAACTAGAAAGTCACCCATTTCTATGAGAGAACTTTGACCTATGAGCTCTCCATTTTTTAGCGTTAACTCGGCCTCTACTAGAATGCTGTTTTGGTCTATGTTCATGTCTTCACTCATAGAAGCAGAAAATGTAAAGTCACAGGCGGTGATTCCTTTTAGGTGTTTGTCTGTAATAAAGCCTTGCCCAAAATTCTCGAAGCTCGCGAATAACTGAGTGATATTTATGTCTTTAAGAGCACCCGTGCTTTCTACTAAGAAACCGCCATCTCTTTTCTGGGTAAAAGTCAAAGAGGTGTTAAAAGACCCCTCAGAAGTTTTCATTTCGAGAGGAGCAATTTTTAGCTTTTTGTTATTGAGATAAACCTTAGTACTGATTTCTGATGCGAGGAACTCTCTAAAAAACAGGGTACTTATGTTTGTGTTTAAAGATAACACAATATCACTAGGCAAACTGAAATTATAGGTTTCCTCAGATTCAGGGCCACTACTCAGAAGAGAGTTTAAATCAAGGTAGGCGCAGGTTAAATTTGCATTTACAGAGAGTTTTTGCTCTTTCAATAGCAGGTAGGAAACTAAATTATTAAACTCTCCAGAGAACTTAAAATCGCTTTGATCTACCTTGGCGGTTAGAGTAGGAACATATGCGTTTCCTTCCTTAAGATTAAGACTCCCGTCAATTTCGGTTATAATATGTGGGTTCCTACTAAGCTTAATGCTCGCTTGTGAGATTTGGCAGGTTCCATATACATCGGCTTTATTAATGCTCGCTGCCGAAGGACTCCAAGACTCCCCAAAACTGCCTTTGTAGTTTAATGATACTTCCGCTAATCCACTCATGGATTCTATTTCAGTTAAATTAAAAAAGGCTGAAAAGGCATCCAACTGAATCTTTCCATCAATAGACCCATTGATGAACGGATTACTAAGCCTACTAATTTTTCCTGAAGCGATAAAATCACCGGACCCTAGCGTACAAGACATGTTGTCAAACAGGAGTAAATCCTCCCTTCCTTCTCCTACTTTATAGGTTCCAGAGGTAGAGATGTTTTTTAGTTCTATTCCAGATGAAGAGTTGGTGATGTTCCCGTTGGACAGTTTGAACGAGGCGTTAACAGCTGGAGATTTCTTAGAAGAGACCTTCCCAGTAATGGCTATAACGCTTTGAAATTCCCCTCTAGATTGAAAAGTAGAAAGTTTTTGCTGAATAAAGGAGGGTAGATTTTTTATTACAGCTGATAAATCTGCTTTTTTACTCCTGGCTATTAGGTCTAGTTTTGACTCAGACTCATCTATATCGATCATTCCATTGATGTTTAAAGGAAGCTCATTAATACTTAAATTACACTCCTTAAAAGTGTATAAATCGTCCTTTAAATCGATTTCTATGTTTACCGTTCCCGAAACAAACTTTTTGTTTAAATAGCTTTTCCCATCTACTTTTAAATAGCGAACATCGCTAATGAGGTCTCCGCTTAAAAGGACAAGTTGAGAACCCACATCTCCATGTATTTGACTGCTTTTGGCCAAAACATCGAGCTCCACCTTTGATTGCTTATCATCTAGAGTGATGAAAGTGTTTTTTAAATTGACCGCACTCAGATTTATACTAAACTCTTTAGAATCACGCTCAGATTCTTTCCAGAAGTGATAATTATCCTCTCCAGAGGCCTTTTTTTTTAAGTGAATAGCTGAGTTTTCTATAGTAACTTCTTTTACCTCATAGCGCCCAGAGATAAAGTCAGAAACACTAAAGTTCAAATAGACATTCTCTGCATAAATCAAGGTATCTCTCTCTTCGAACGTTTCCTGAATCATTATATCAGTAAATTGAAGAGAGGCAGAAGGAAATTGACTCCAAAGGGTTAGACTTACCTCTTTAACCTTGATGTCTGTTTTCAGCTGTTTAGAGATTTCTTTTATAGCGTAATTCTTGATGTCCTCTTCAAACAAGGTTACAAGCAATATTCCTGCAAGTGACAACACCAATGTCACAGAAAGAATAATTACGAAGAGTTTTTTAATAGCCTTCATTTAAGGAGAATGGTACACATACCAAACCAAGAAAAGTAATTTAAAATTGTGTCTATATTCTCTAAATAAGTCAGGCAGGCTAACAAATAGATGTTAGTTCATGGCGTCCTCTATCTCATCAGCTAAAAGAGGGATAGAACCCATTAAGTCTGTAAAACCATCTTTATGAATTACTATATCATTCTCTAGTCTAATTCCTAAGCCTTCTTCTCTGATATAAATACCAGGTTCTACAGTAAACACATTGTTTTCTTGAACTGGTTTGTGATAGTGTCCATAATCATGAACATCCAGACCTATATGATGGCTAGTTCCATGCATAAAGTATTTTTTATAAGCCGGCATAGCAGGGTTCTGCTTATCTATATCATGCTGGTCTACTAATCCTAATGACCTTAACTCAGACTGCATCATTAAGCCTACTTCTTTATGATATTCATCTATAAGAATCCCCGGCCTTAAAATCCCCATAGCCCCTTTCATTACAGAGAGAACAGAATTATAAACGTCTTTTTGTCTTTGTGTGAATTTCCCGTTTACAGGAACACTTCTAGTAAGGTCTGATGCGTAGTTTCCGTATTCTGCTCCTACGTCCATTAATATTACATCACCATCTTTACATTCTTGGTCGTTTTCTACATAATGTAGCACACATGCACTAGCGCCACTAGCTATAATTGGAGTGTAAGCAAAACCTCTAGATCCGTTTTTAAGAAACTCATGACTTAACTCAGCCTCTATTTCGTACTCTAGAACCCCAGGCTTAATGAATTTTAAAATCCTCTCTACACCGCTTTTAGTGATATTACATGCGCGTTGCAATTGGTCAATTTCTTCTCTTTCCTTCACGCTTCTTAAATCATGCATAATAGGAGACAGCCGCTTATGAGGATGACCGGGATAGTCATTTCTTAATTTTTTAATAAAACGAGCATCTCTCGTTTCCACCTCCAAGTGAGCTCTAAGATGTTCATTCGTGTTTACATACACACTTTCACTCTGTGCCATGAGCGTATTAAACACAGAATTAAACTGACTCAGCCACATTACTGTTTTTACACCAGAGACTTCGTAGGCTTGCTTTTTATCTAGTTTAGCCCCTTCCCAAATAGCGATTTCTTCATTCGTCTCTTTAACGAATAATATTTCCTTCCAAGCCTCACGAGAAGCATGAGGACAAATAAGTAGAATAGTTTCCTCTTGGTCTACTCCAGACATATAAAATAAGTCAGTGTTTTGTACTAAAGGCAGATGACCATCTGCATTAGTAGGAAGCACATCATTAGAATTAAAAACAGCTAAAGCATTCCTGTCAAGGTGCTTTGATAGCTTATCTCTATTTCTAATGTATAGGTCTTTTGGGAGTTGAGTGTATTTCATGAGGCTATTCTTACATTTATTGCTACGCAAAGAAACAAATACATATGTAAAGCACAGCTATGAACCCGATTTAATAAATCAGGAATATAGACTTCTATAAATAAAACTTTGATTACTCGACTTTCATGCCATTGGTGAAAAACCAGCCAAAACTAGTATCGAACCATTTTTGAAAGCCTATAAACCATGCTATAGCTTTTTTCATTAATTAATTATTAATCACACCTCAATTTAAGCGAAAGTAATAGTGATATTTGTAGCCCACCTTCTGACTTTATAAACAGAAGAAGTTAAAAACCTCAAAAACACATTGCATGTCTGTTATAAATAGTAGCGAGGCTCCTAAAGCGGTAGGGGCATACCCACACGCGAGAAAAGTAGGAAACCTCTTGTTTCTTTCAGGAGTAGGGCCTAGAACAGCAGGCTCTGACAAAAATGATTCGGGAGTTCCAGGATTAAAGTTGGACCATAACGGGAATCACTTGGAGTTTGATTTTGAAGCACAGGTACACGCAGTCTTTGATAATGTAAAGAAAGTACTAGAATCTTCTGGTAGTAGTTGGGATAATTTGGTAGATGTCACGGTGTTTTTAGTGAACATGAAAAGAGACTTTCATGCGTTCAATAGAATTTATGCCGAATATTTTAAAGACAACCAGCCCTGCAGAACAACTGTAGAGATCAACTCTCTTCCAACTCCAATAGCCATTGAGTTAAAATGTATGGCTACTATTTAAATAGAAGAAAGGGTAATCGTGCACAGTCATTTTAAAACAGGGAATAGCCATTAGTTTATACATTATATGTCGTTTACCCATAATATTTGGCGCGGGATTGGAAGATTTCACGATTCAAAGGGGTGATATAATGTTTAACAGGGTGAACGAAGGAGCATGGTTTACTATACCGAGCGGATCTAATTCTCTAGTTTTAGCGGGGTAATAACGTTGTGTTATTAGGACAGTTTACAACTGATGGAGACTTATTCATGCAGGATAAATGTGAACGCACAACATTTAGAAGATAATTTGGAGTATGGGTATTGTTCTTCTGATGTTCCTAATTTCAATATATGCATCTAACTGTTTCAGCATGTAACTTTAATCCTGATGACGGACTCCAAAAATCCATTTCTTTGGGGATAAAATAACGAACGGTTAACTCATTATATAAATATAGCCATTGGTAAAGGCTCCTTGTTTCTAACAGTATTTGGGAGCACCTCTGAGAAACCAGATGAATTTCTGGCACAAGCTTTGATTTCAATTATAATATGAAAGAAAAAGCCCTCGTACTAATCGCCATTATAACCGGAGCCTTAAGCTCAGCTTTTGGACTGGTTCCTTTAGATATTGAAACGCACAGCAGCCTGCCAGAAACAGCTAACTCAGCGTTTAAGCCTGGAGAAAAACTCACTTATAAAATGCACTACGGAATAATAGACGCAGGTGAAGCTGTACTAGAAATTAAAGACAGCCCTTACACGTTTGAAAATAGAGATGCTTATTACGCGGTAGGGACTGGAAGAAGTTTAGGAGCATTCGATATGTTTTTTAAAGTGAGAGATAAATATGAAACGTATATAGATAAAAAAGGAGTGTTCCCGTGGTATTTTAAAAGAAGAGTAGATGAAGGCGGATATAAAATAAGCCAAGACTACACATTCGACCAAGGAGCAGGCGAGGTTTTCACGCAAAAAGAGGAAACGCACGAGGTCCCAATGGGGGTTCAAGACATGGTTTCGGCTTTCTATTTTGCGAGAACATTCGACTTTTCTGACATTCAAAAAGGAGATGTTTTTGAAATCCCAACATTCGTAGATGACGAATTATTTAACCTCAGAATTAAATTCCAGGGCAGAGAAACCATTAAGATTAGAAACGGAAAATTCAAGGCCATGAAGTTCGTCCCTTTAGTGCAGGAGGGAAGAATCTGGAAAGATGAGAATGACTTGAATGTATGGATCTCTGATGATGACAATAAAATCCCACTTTTGGCTAAGACTAAGATACTCTTCGGAAGTATAAAAATGGAGCTAACTGAATATTCAGGACTTGCGCATAAAATTTCTAAGGTGAGGTAGCACCTTTTTTTCTAAATCATAAAAGCCGTTCTAACTAGAGCGGCTTTTTTGTGTTAATAACCTAAGTTCAAAACTAATCTTAAAGGCGCGGATTCTCTTTGGGCGTTGAAAAAGTAATCTATACCTTAGCTAAGGTAAATTATAGCTTTTGGAACTTATAAAACACCACTAAAGAAAGCACTCCTACCTCGGCTGGCATAGAGCCAATAGCGCACACAGTTGTTAGCAACACATCTCTCCTATATTCCAGAAATGAATTTTTTTCTCGGAAGCATAGAATGAATAAGAAAAAGAGAATTAGGGAAAGGCATGGGGAAAATAAATAGAATATACCGCGCACTAAATAAACCCTGTTATACGTAATAGTAAA
>TARA_B110000093_G_scaffold182949_1_pt1 | contig 13215 bp, 13 predicted proteins | sample TARA_B110000093 | Tara Oceans TARA_B110000093 (sample SAMEA4397390) | marine metagenome | biome: Polar Biome; feature: [MIX] marine epipelagic wind mixed layer (ENVO:01000061); material: water (ENVO:00002006), including particulate matter (ENVO:01000060) such as... | depth 10-100 m | reverse complement strand
AACTGGATTACTAGATCAACATCGGGTACATACGCAAAACCAATTTCAGGCGGTGAAGAAAACTTTACAATGGGACAAGACCATGCATACCAATTAGGATGCTTTAATGGTGCGCAAAATAACGAAAGTTTCCGCTGGAACTATTACACTGAGTCAGGCTTTACAGGCGGCGTTAGTATGCAGCCAAAAGGAAAAGCAGGATCAAGTTCAGGATTAGGAGCATGGAGAGATAACTAATGGCTACATTTAAAAATACAAACATCGACGATACTGGACACCTAACATTACCAGGAACTGACGGCAGCGCAGCTGCTGTTGCCGGCGACATACGTTACAATGGTAACTTTGGCAGAGTAGAAATATATCATGACAAAGATGGCGCTCAATGGACTAACATGGCCATACCGTTCCTTACTAGACAAATTTTAACAGTAGGATATATACATGGTGGTTATGCTGCAAGTGTTGTTTGGGACGAAACAAACAAATCTATGTTTGCAACAGATACTACAGTTGATTTACCAGGCAAGCAGGAAAAAGGACACAACTACAAAGACAGCATGCACAACAGAGATTTGTGTTGGACTGTAGGAGGCGCAGCTAACGCTCACTGTGCAAGCTCAAATGGTATTACATGTTACAATCACAGAACAGAAAATAGTATTACTAGCGGGTATACTAGAACACATACTTGGAGTACTACTAATCTTGGTATTATACAACAAGGATTAGAAACAGCATGGATCACAGGCGGCGGAAGTAGTCAAATTAGACGTTTTAATATGATTACACAAGTACTTGGAGCACAGTATGGTTCCTCAAGTACTAGTGGCGGTATTTGGGGACTCCAACACGAAAACTATGGTATCTGGACTAACAACAACCAAGGGTTTAAATTTGCTACAGAACAGCCTTACTCACGTAGTGCTTCACCTCCACAAGGTGATAAACACCAACATTGTTTGATGTTCAAACATGCTAACATGGTAGGCGGACGTGAAGGCAACCCAAGTTCAAACTGGAGAGAAACAAACTTCCTTAATGACACAACACAAGACGTTATTGGTTCAAAAGGTTACTATGGCGGCGAAGAAAATATGCTCGCAGGTCAAGATTGGGGCTATGCTGTAGGTTGGTATCAAGGGTCACATGTTGTAAATAGTGCAAAGTTTGTATATGCAACAAGATCAAGTCAAACTGGCGGAGCAAGTCTTAACGCTAAAGGTGTTAACGGTCAGAGTTCAGCAACGATGTCATGGAGAGATTGATGTTGGTAAATATATGCGTATATAACAACCAAGGAGTTTAATATGACAGACGTACAATACCCTGATCGCAGAAAACAATACATGTCCGATCATAGATACAATAGTAGTATTAATACTGATGTGTCCATGTTAAGTGAAGTTGAACAAGATGCGATTAAGTATGCAATTAACAAAGAATGGACAAATCCAAAATACAAATTAAGATGGTTTGTAGGTCAAGCTCAGATTACCCCGTATAGTAAACTAAGACAGTATTTGCTTGAAATTAAATCTAAAGAAGAATCGATTGAAAATATTGAATACGAAATTGCAAAATATGATGTAGAAGTTAGACGTTTTAAGCGTATGGCTGAAGAAGCACATGACGATCTAGATAGAGAACTAGCATCAGTTGAATCATGGAATTCTGAAAGAAACCATATTATGAGCAAACGTAGACTACAAGACTGGTATTTAGAAAGACAGCATTTGCTTGATCTATTGCAAGAGTTTTTAGACAGTGACGAAGCCCAACTACCAGACGGCACCGGCCGTACATATATGGATGTTCTAAATACAGATGAAGAAGACTTGTACGAAGCACAGTATTGGACTAACCGACTTGCTAAACAAGCAGCAACTGACATGATCTTTTATGGTCGTATTGGTACAGGTAATATGGATGCTATACTAAGTGTAGGGTCTGAGCAACAAGCTGAAATCTTATCGTTAACTATGAATTACAGTACACAGTTACAAAGCTATAACTTACAGTTACAAGGCGCAGCTGAAGAAAATATGAAACTTCATGGTAAGATGGATAATAAAGATTTAATTGCCCCTATAGATAATAAATACAATACAACAAAAATTGAAACTAGTGGAGGCTCTGAGGAGACGATAAATGACGTATATAATGTTTGAAACAGTTCCGGGAAATGATCCTAGGCTTGTACCAGAAATTGAAATCTTAAGTAGTGACTGGCATTTTTCTTTTGCTAGAGTAACAGGTACTCCTGTTACTGATTGGTTAAATCCTACAACAATCACGTTCGATATGTTAAATGCAAGACATTTTACTAATGCACTCGACGGCGAAGTTGGCATTATGAGATCGGTAACTAACCCTGAGGATATTATACAACCTACTAGTTTTAGTGATAACGACTATGAAAAAGTTGCATATAGACTTAATTCAATTGATGAATCAAATGCTGTAGCTTTATTAAAAGCACAAATGTTAAATTGGGCAGAGAACAATTTTGATGATCAATCAGGACGTATTCAAATTAGAGCACAAGTTCCAGGTTTAAGAACTTTAAAAGAAACACAAATGTATATGGCTACATATTTCGAATGGGAATGTGCATATACGCATGAGCAAGAAAAAGCCCCTCAATTTGAAACAGCTAAATTTAGTCAAACACTTTACGATTAATCACTTTACTTTTTAAACAAAAGGTGCTATACTAAGTATAAAGTATAGTACCTTTTTTTTATGGAAGATAATCAATGAGCAGAAAGATATTTAGTATACCACTAAATCCAAAATTGTCAAACGACCAGTACGTCGAATTTGTAAACTTTATTGGTGAGTATAAAGATCACATCAAAGATGTCTATTTCACATGTAGGATTGCACCATTTAATCAAGATGCTATGGGTGACATATTTGTACAACAGGAAGACTATCAGCTTGCTATAGACCAAGCATTGTTTGTACAACAGCAAACAGGCGTCCCTGTAAGTGCAACATTTAATAATATACAAGTGCCACCTAGCCAAAAAAACTTAGATACATTTATAAAAAACTTTAAGCCTGTATACGATGCAGGAGTACGAGTTGCTACAATACCACACACGCATTGGATGGCAACTGGACAAATACAAAAAGCATTTCCAGAGTTGTATGTAAAGAATACTATTTTACGCGATGTACGTCTTGCATCAGAAATTGTTAGTCTAGCAAGTTACGGATTTAACTATATTAATCTTGATAGAGATTTAATGCGTGACAGAGATACACTTAAACGTCTGTTAGAAGCAAAAGTTTGGATTAAAGAAAACTACGGTAAAGAAATACATTATAGTTTACTAGCAAACGAGGGGTGCAAAGGTAACTGTCCAATGATGGTTGAGCATTTTGAATACAACAATACAAGAGCAGGAAGAGAACCTCAGTATTTTAACAACGCTATTAGTAGAGTAAGTTGCCCTAAATGGGACGTAGATGATCCTAGTATACATTTAAAAACAGCCAACATAACACCGTGGAGAGAAGACTGGGAAGAATACCTTGACGAGCTAGGAATTGATGTATTCAAGATGCATGGCAGAGAAGCTATAAGTAGATTATACGAAACAATGAATATTGTAAAACGTTGGGCCAATGGCGATGCATTATTGTACGATAACTTTGAGCAATACTTAGAAAGCACAAACTTAAAAGATCGACCTATTGACGCTTGGCGTAAAAAGATTAGAAACTGTAAGTTTGATTGCTGGGAATGTCAGTTCTGTGACGACATTTATAAGGTTAAATCTAAAATTGAACACACTAATAAAGTAAAGCACGTTGCCGAAAGTATACTTATTAGCGGAGTGCCTACAGTTAATACTAAGATACCTGGGCTTACTAGTAGTAGAGTACAAACACTACTAAACCATATTGTAAGTGGAGCAACCACTTATATGGAAGTAGGTGTAGCACAAGGAGCAACATTCTGTGGAGCAATTAAAGACAACACAGTAAATGCTATTGCAATTGACAGTTGGCAAACAGATATACAACCAGCTGATCCTAATGCTCCAAAGTTGCCACATAACGAAAAAGAAAACTTTTTAAAGAACTTAGAAAACTACAAACAAGATAACAATATCGATGTTATTGATAAAGATATATTTGAAGTAGATTTATCGCCATATTTAGGAAAAGTAGATGCATTCTTTTATGACGGGCCGCATGACGCTTTAAGTACCGAACAAGCTATACTACATTATAAAAACGTATTTGCAGACGAAGCTGTGTTAATATTTGACGATGCTAATTGGGAAGGTGTAGTCGAAGGTGCAAGAAATGGTGCTAATAAAGCTGGGCTTGAAGTTGCATATGAAAAAATGTTATTATGTGATGTAGAAGACTTAGAGAGTTGGTGGAATGGTTTATATATTTTAGTTATTAATAAACCAAAAGAAAATTTAATATCAATTGAGGAAATAACAGAATGGTAAGAAAGATAGTAATATTTGGAGGAGGTACTAGTGGATGGTTAACAGCTGCATACCTTACTAACAACTTAGTTGACCCTGTTGAAATACAACTGATAGAAGATGCATCAAAAGGCCCGATTGGTGTCGGTGAAGGCACACAACCGCTTACCGCTTCATTTTTATATAAATGCGGAATTAATGCAAAGGACTGGATGAAACCTAGTAATGCTTCTTTTAAATACGGAGTAGAATTAACCGGATGGAACGATGAACCATATTTTGTAGACAATGATGTTACTGAAAATTCTGTTCCTGCACCTCATTTGCCTGTAAGTAAATACTTTGTAGATAAACCTTACAGTGAATACGCCAAATGGCATCCTGCATATAAACTAGCAAAAAGTAATACATCACCTAAACTTGACGCAACAACTGACATTAACTTTAATGTAGGACCTGATAGCTATGGTGCTGTACATTTTAGTGCGTATGATATTATTGCTACTATTAAAGATTTAATTTTAGATAGAATTAATTATGTTGATACAAAAATTGTTCAAATAGGTAATGATGTAAATGGTATTACAAAACTAGTCGACGACAGTGGCAAAGAATATACTAGTGATTTGTTTATTGATTGTAGCGGCTTTCAGTCATTATTGTTAGGCAAAACGTTAAAAGAACCATTTGTAAGTTACGACAAATGGCTAATAAATGATAGTGCTGTTGCAATGCCAACACAATATACTAATCCTAAAGAAGAATGTTTTCCATATACAAAAGCAACTACAATGAATGCCGGCTGGCGCTGGACAATCCCAACTTATCACAGAGTAGGCAATGGGTATGTTTATAGTAGTAAGCATATTACTCCTGAAGAAGCAGAAGCAGAACTACGGGAAGCTATTGGTGAATATGATGCGCCTGCAAATCATTTAAAAATGCGTATAGGCTCGCATACAAGTGTTGCTGTAAAAAATGTAGTAGCTGTCGGACTAAGTGCAGGATTTGTTGAACCTTTAGAAGCAACAGGTATTACTTTTACAACAGCACTAGTTACTTCTTTTGTAGACTTAATGAACCGTACAGGAAATGTATGGGACGAACAACCAAAAGCAATGCTTAATAGAGGCTTTTATGAAATGAGTATAGAGATATTAACATTCATATTTGCACATTATTATTTCAGTAGCAGAAACGACACACCGTATTGGAAAGAAATAAGATCTCAACAGTTAGAATCGTTACCGGATGATGCACGAATGATGATAGGTCAATATTATCCTAACGTACCGGAGTTTACATTTTTTAGTCCTAGTAGTATGTTTAGTGCTACTCAATGGTGGTCAATGTTACATGCAGGCGGCGCTTATCCAAATGCAAAAGTAACACTAACTGATAAACAAAAAAAATATATAGAAAATTTTATAAAAGTACAAGACTTACGTGTTGAAAATGTAAAAGAATTATTTGGCAATCATTATGAATTTTTAGAAGAGTGGTACAACGAATGCAACGAGTAGGACTTTTTAGATCTGACTTCTTTGTAGGAAGTATAGGTTACGAAGATCAGATAACTGATCTTAAAGAACAAATGCTAACCGCACATAAAAATGATGTTGACGAAATCAACAACAGTAATACTGGGTGCTGGCGAAGTACTGTTAAGTATGACAATATAGATTGGCTTTTAGACGCTGTTAAGATACTAACAGAGAATGCCATAGACTATTATTCGTCTTTAGATTCAACGTTTAAGAACCATATTAAAGAAAATCATATTAGTATCGATTACTGGTCGAACATTAATAAACCTGCAAGTAAAAATGCATTGCATAATCATGTAGCTGACTCGTTTGCCGCTGTTTATTATGTACAAGGAAGCGGAACTGGTCCGTTAAAATTTATTAATCCTGCTAATTTATTAAATGACTGTAATAGTGTTTCTCCGTATGTGCGTGAGGTGTTAGCACACCCACATGATGGAGAATTAATACTTTGGCCCGCCTGGGTTCCACACGAAGTTGAAGTTAACAAGTCTAATAGAGATAGAATGAATATAGCATTTACTATACAGGTGTCTTGATGTTTAAAAAACAAGAAAAAATAGAATTTTTTAGTAAAATTAATGGAGTAGCAGAATCCTATCCTATTATTCCTGCCAGTCAGTTTAGACCAAAGTGGATGGCTCGCTGTAAACAAAATTATATCGATAACAAGGATAGGAACTTACCAAGTCATTTATACCAATGTCCTGGAATATTTGATCTATATAATTATGGATTTATATTACCTTTGTGGCACGATGTTATAATTAAAACACAAGCAGGACAACCAGGATTTCAATATGTAAATCCAAGTGAAACATTATCTAAACTACTTGAAGGCGACCCCGTTGCTAGCCAGCCTCCAGAAATATCTAAATGGTTGCCAAAAAGGCCACATAGTATCGAAGCTATAGTAAAATTTAATACTCCGTGGAATGTTGTTGCTCCGAAAAATGTTAAATTTTTAATTACTCCGATAGCGTATCCAGATACGTTTGAGTTTGAATCTTCTATAGGCGTATTAGATCCTGCAATTAATACAGAGTTAAACATACAAGGGTTTTGGAATGTTCCAAATGGCGAACGTAAGCTAACAGCAGGAACACCAATTGCACATATTATTCCATTGACAGAACAAAAGTATGATCATATAATAAGAGATATGACAGAACATGATTGGGCGTTTTTTAGAAAACGCTTATTTTGGGGAACCCACTCATTTAAACATAAAAAATCTTTAATGAAAGATATGTACAGAAAACACTTTAGGAGATAAGAATGCCACTACAAGAACTTAATACGGATGAGTTTATAACTTATAATCAAACGCTAAGAGTAGCAAAAGATCAGTACACAGCACGTAAAGTACAGAAAGATAGAGTTAAACATGTAAACTGGTTCAACACTGTACTATCGCAAAAAGATATGGTCCTTACTTTTTTAGATACCGACGGCAACTCTCAACAATGCATTGCATCAAAAAATGCTATTGGTGCAGTCCCACTACCTGAAATACCAGTAACAATTGAAAATGTATTAGATGAAGATGAAGAACAAGTACAGCATGTTGCATTTTATAAAAAACCTAGCGGCGATGTTGAACTTGTGCATATTGATAATATTGTTTCGTGGACAATTACTAATACATTAATAAATCAAATTGATAAGATATATAAAAAATCTACACATGTTTAATTTTTTTAAGAAAAAGCCAAAGGTAGAATTTGTATGTTTATTTCCTGAAATAAAGGAAATAATGCCAATCACTCCGGCTGGCAAAATAAAATTTGATTGGATTAAGCCAGCAATAGATGACTGGAAAAAAACACAAGAAGAAATGAAAGACACTCCTGTTAAACTGACACATTTTGCTAGGTGTCCTGGTATGCATAAAATTATGCGTGAAGGGTGGATACTACGTAGTTGGTGCGATTTTACAATTAAAACTGATGGTGATGGAAAAACATTTCAATGGGGTTCTCCAGTTTCTCAAAAGAGTATGGACGCAGATCATATTTGGAAATGGGATTATTTGTCGCATCACGCAGAATCTATATTTGGTCAAACAGATAGAAGAAACACACTAGATACTGTTATTAAAGTTCAATCGCCTTGGATTGTATATGTTCCAAAAGGGTATTACTTATTGTGCATGCCTTGTCCGTATCCAGATAACCATAGCTTTACAGCAGCAACAGGATTTATAGATGGTGACGAAGGCCCAAACTTTTTAAATGTACAACTGTACTGGCATGAGCTAGACGGCATAACAAAAATTCCTGCAGGCACTCCTTTAGCACAATATATGCTTGTTAAAAAAGATAAGATTGACGGTGATGTAAGAAGCGTTACTGATAAAGATATAAAAAATCTACGTTTAAGATCAACAATACTAGACAACAGATTTATTGTAGATTACAAACCTCTAAAGGATGCAAAATGGCATGAGTAGTTTTCATAAAGTAGAAATTTGTTTGTGGGCAAACAAAGACCAAAAGTTTGGAAATGATGCACACGCATGCTGGCTAAATTATTCTGTTCAACACCGACGAATGGCCGGTTTTAGGATAAAAATTAGTCATTGCAAAACGTATGTAAATATGAATGATAAAGAAGCATTTGACTATTTTATTAAAACCTGGAAACATTATAAGCGAGTCATATACTAACATCAGATAAATACTACTGTAGATTAGGACAATAATATGGCATCAAATACAGCACCAGTAGTAGACAGAATACGAATTATACCTAGACCTGATGATTTTCTTGACAGAAACGTTGGTTCTAGTGGCGAAGTATTCTTTGATAAACAAGCAAATACACTTAGACTCTATAGCGGCAAACTAGCAGGAGGCTATAGCCTACTAACATCGGGCAACTTATCGCAACAACTTGCAGACAGCGGTATTGCATTACTTGAAAAAACCGTTACTGTAGGTGTTGACACTGTTAACGGCCAAGCATCTGGTGTATTCTATATTGACGGAGTAGAAAAACCTCAACTAGAGTTTGTTAGAGGTTATACATATCTATTTGATCAATCAGGCGAAACAAATAACTCATTTGCTAACCTATGGCATCCTTTAATGTTTGCTACTACTCCAAATGGTGATTTAATAGAAGGTGGTGCTCATTATAATCCAGGAATAGTTTATTTACTAGACGACAATCCTGTATCAATGAGATACTATACAGATAATTTTCAAGCTGCTACAACAAAAAAAGTTGTATTTACAGTTAAAAGTAGCGCACCGGACACCTTATACTACTGGTGTCATTTTCATACAAATCAAGGTAATGAGATTACTGTTTCTGACCCAGGTACTGGTAGCGGCACAGGCGGCGCAAGTGTAGAAGTATCAGACACAGCACCAACAGAACCAACACAAGGTACTATATGGTTTGATAGTAGTAACGGTAAAATATTTGTTTACGTAACAGACGTCGATAGTAGTCAATGGGTGCAACCAACAAGTCCTCTTCCAGCAGTTAATACTTTTAAAACTATTGCTGTAACAGGAAATGCCACGACACTAGTAGCAAGCGGAAATACAGACACTGTTAACTTTACAGCTGGCGCAAATATAACATTATCTGTTAATTCTGCAACAAATACAATAACAATAGACAGTACAGGTGGCGGCGGTGGCGCTGCTTATGATCAAGCATTAAACACTACTGACGATGTAACATTTGATGATGTAACAGCAACAGGTACAGTTATTGCCGACGCTATTAGTGCAGGAGCAATATCAAACACAGGAGTAGGCAATCCTGTATTTACTAGTTCAAGTACTATTGACTTTAATGCACCAGATGGTATACGATTAGAAAATATCTTAAAAACAAATGAAGTGTTAACAAACATTGCCGGAGCAACAGGCACTGTTATTCATAACTACAGTGCAGGACCAATATTTAATGTTACAACTCCAGCTGCAAACTGGACTGCTAATATTACAAATGTTCCTACTACTAATGACAGAGCAACTAACACAGCGATAGTAATTACACAAGGCGCTACACCGTATGCACCGTCAACAATACAAATAGACGGCGTAACACAAACTATTAAGTGGATAGACAATGTTGCACCAGTAGGCAACGCTAATAAAACAGATGTAATAACTTTATCCATGCTACGTACAGGAAACACTTGGTCGGTACTAGGTAGTTACGTAAATTATGGATAATAGCAATGCCAAGATATAGCTCAGTTAGCTCATTACAGTATTTTCAACCACTACTCACACCTTTTAAATTATTAACATATTTAGAAAACCCTAACCCCGAAGGTATTGCTCAGTCAGATGCGTATGGCGCCAGTGTAGGCATTGGGCCGAATCACGTTGCTGTTGGCGCTCCGGGCGAACAAGATGCAGCAGGCGTACCGTCACAAGGTAAAGTTTATCTCTATACTAACACAGGTACATACTTAAGAACTATTGATAATCCAAATCCAGTCGCGCCTATAAACGCAGGTGACGGTGATGGGTTCGGTATTAGTGTTGCTGTTAATACAGGTTATGTTATTGTAGGAGCACCTGGCGAAAACGATGCAACTAATAACAACGGTAAAGCATATGTATTTGATGTTACTGACGGGAGCTTAGTTTATACGTTTAACGATCCTAATCCTAATACAACAGAAGTTGCTGTAAACGGTGATGCTTTTGGCAGTACTGTTGCGCTTACTGAAAGTTTTGCTAGTGTTTGTGCATATAGAGAAAATGCTGTAGGCTTAGGCGACGATACAGGATGGACGTATATATTTGATTTGTCAGACGGAACGTTAGATCACTCAATTGAGAATCCAAACTTAGATGGCGAAGACGAATACCCGGGTGACCAAATTGGTCAATTAATTAATACACTTGCTATTACAGATACATGGACAATGATAGGCAACTGGCGAGAGAACGAACCGGGAGCATTAGGCCAAGGTGATAGTGGTGCATTTTTCTTGTTTAATAATTCAACAGGAGCAACCGATCAGTCAATATACAATCCAAAAGATGATGCACTTGACGGAGATGATAGATTTGGTTATGCTGTAGATTTAAATGAAACTTATGCCGTAGTTGGTTGTCCGGGCGAAGACTCTGAAGGTACAAATAGTGGTAGGGTATATGTTTATAATCCTACAACTGGCAGTTTAGTTGCTACAATACAAAATCCTAACACATACGACACGGCAATTGGAGATCGTTTTGGCGAATCAATTGCACTTACAGATAACTATCTTGCTGTAGGAGCATTAGAAGAAGATGATGCAAGCGGTACAAACAGTGGCGTAATTTATATTTTTAGCACAAGTGATTGGTCTTTAGAAACTACTATAACTAATCCAAATAAATATAGTACCAGCACTAATGATAGGTTTGGTTATACCATACGAGCAACTAATGATTACTTAGTAACAGGCTTACCAACAGAAAATGACGGTAGTGGTGCTGTTTATATTTTTAAGGCGTAATAAATGGAAAAAGAATATATTGTAGTAGTACATAGAGGAATAGACTTAAAAACATTTGATGCCGAACTGTCTGCAACTTCAGGAGCAGGACCTATACCAAACAGAAGTGTAGATATAGCAAATCCAAGACCCGGATCAACTCGTATGACACATTGGATGCTAACTGACGAAGAAGCAACTACTTTATCAAACGATCCTCGAGTACTATCAGTAGAAATACCACCAGAGCAAAGAGACGATATTGAATTAGTTAAAAATGCTTCGCAAACAGGAACATTTTATAGATCAATATCGGGCTCTGCGTTAACAACACCAAGTTATGTAAATTGGGGATTAAGACGCTGTATAGAAACAACTAATGTATATGGTAGTAATAACACTGTTGCAGGTAATTACGACTATGCATTAGATGGCACTGGTGTTGATGTTGTAATACAAGATAGCGGCATAGATCCAAATCACCCAGAATTTAATGTTGCAAGTAGTGGCTCTCGAATAAAGCAGATAGATTGGTATACAGAAAGTGGACTGTCCGGTATACAAAGTGCTGACCATTATAGAGATGCAGACGGCCACGGTACTCATTGTGCAGGAATTGCTGCAGGTAAAACATACGGGTGGGCTAAAGGTGCTGATGTATATTCGCAAAAACTTGCAGGATTAGAAACATTATCGGGATCAGACGGAACAGGTATTCCTATAGCATCTGCTTTTGACGCTATTAGATTATGGCATAATGCTAAAAGTAACGGACGTCCTACAGTAGTTAATATGAGTTGGGGATATGGATCTAAACAAACTGTAGACCCTACAAGTGGAACATATAGGGGAACTCCTTGGAATTATGGATCTGACTATACTACTAGAGCTGACCTTTGGGCAGCAACAGGAGTTAGCAGAACGTTCTTTGGTTCTATGACGTTACCCGTTAGAGTACCGTCAGTTGATGCAGAAATTGAAGATATGATTGATGCTGGAATACATGTATGTATAGCAGCAGGTAATAATAGATATAAAGCAGATTTACCAACTGGTACTGATTATAATAACAGTGTAGTATTTGGCGGATCAACATACCAATATCATAGAGGCAGTTCGCCTTTTAGTAATGATGCATTTATGGTAGGTAACATAGATGCCGAAGTAAATTTGGGTGTTGATAAAATAGCTGGCAGTTCTACAAGAGGCCCAGCAATAAACATATACGCACCGGGCGACAATATAATGAGTACGTCTAGTGTGCTTGCAGATGCCCTCTACACGTTACTTGATTATCCTGGTGACTCTACATACAAAATAATGAGTATTGGTGGCACAAGTATGGCATCGCCACAAGTTGCAGGAGTATGTGCATTGCATTTACAAGTACAACCAGACTTAACTCCAGAACAGTTAAAAGATAAAGTAATTAGCGATTCTAAATCAGTTATAAGTACTACAGGATCTGAAACAGACTATGAAGATTATGAAAATTCATTATTAGGCGGCCCTAATAGAATGTTATACAGCAGATACGGATCAAACACACCTTGGGCTATTACAGGAACGATAAATATTAGTGGAGGCTTACAATAATGGCACTTAACTTTCCAAGCGCACCAGATGCACTTGAAACATTCACAGACGGCACAACAACATGGCAATGGGACGGAACGTCTTGGGTTGTTATATCAGGCGGCGGGATAACTGTCGAGGCACCTGACGTCTTTAAAACATTTACAGCTGATACGGG
>TARA_B110000093_G_scaffold182809_1_pt1 | contig 13266 bp, 12 predicted proteins | sample TARA_B110000093 | Tara Oceans TARA_B110000093 (sample SAMEA4397390) | marine metagenome | biome: Polar Biome; feature: [MIX] marine epipelagic wind mixed layer (ENVO:01000061); material: water (ENVO:00002006), including particulate matter (ENVO:01000060) such as... | depth 10-100 m | reverse complement strand
GCTGGTGGTGAATTATACAAAGTTACTGATATAAAGACTATTAAATAATTTCTTTTATTTAAGGTTAACAAAGATATTCTTGTATATTTGTAATTATTAATCTAATTATACACCCAATAATCATGAAATTATTTAAAGGAATTTTAATTATTGCACTTGTAAGTGTTATTGCTGTATCTTGTAAAGATGCAAAAAAAGATGTTGATGCTGTAAAAGACGGTGTTGAAAATGTAGTTGATGGTGTAAAAGATGCTGCCGAAAAAACTGCTGATGCAGTTGAAGAAGGTGCTGAAACCGTAAAAGACTCTATCGCTTCAAAAGCAGCTGATGCTAAAAAAGCTATAAAAGATGGTGCTAAAGAAGTAGTTGAAGAAGGTTCTAAAATTGTTAAAGACGCTGTTAAAGAAATTAAATAATTTCTTTAACTTATTTTAAAAAAGGCTTCCTTATTTAGGAAGCTTTTTTTGTTGGATTGAATTATATTTGCAAAAACATTTTTAATGAAAAGACATTTTCCAAGAATAGTAAAACTAACGCTGATTTCGTTATACCTTCTCTTTCTTGCAGGATCTATTGTTAGAATGACAGGCTCAGGAATGGGATGTCCTGATTGGCCAAAATGTTTTGGCTATCTTATACCTCCAACAGAAGAGTCTCAATTATTATGGGCTCCAGATCATGAATATGAAAAAGGAGTTGTTATTATAAAAGACAAAGGTCTTCTAGTAGTACAAAATGATTTCAAATCTTCATTAAAATTTGAGAAAGAAAATTGGATCGCATATAAAAAACACGATTATGCAAAATTCAATGTATATCATACTTGGACAGAGTACATAAACAGGTTGGCTTCCGTATTATCTGGGTTTTTCTTTCTATTTTTAGTTGTTGTTTCCACTAAGTTTAGGAAAGAGAATAAGTGGATTCCTATATTATCATTTATTGCTTTTATATTAATGCTTTTTGAGGCTTGGCTTGGAAAGACGGTTGTAGATACCGTTTTAAAGCCATCAATAATTACTGTCCATATGATTGTTGGGCTAGTGATTGTTGCTATACTATTAACGCTTCACCACATAGTTAATAAACACTTATATAATACAAAAAAAAGAAATACTACTTTCACAAATATGCTTTGGGTTGCGGCTATCTTTTCACTCATTCAAATTGCTCTTGGAACACAAGTGAGGCAATATGTAGATGAGCAAGTAAAACTTCTAGGTTTTGAAAACAAGCAATTAAGCTTAATGGCTCCAGATCTAAAATTTTATATTCATAGATCATTTACAATCGCTATTGTATTGGTCAACTTTTGGCTATTTTACCAGAATGAAAAATTAAAGTTAGGGTACAAAAAAGTAAATTGGATATTAGGACTATTAGGTGTAGAAATTCTTAGTGGAATATTAATGTACTACGTTGATTTTCCTATAGGAACTCAGGCGGCACATCTTGTATTTGGAATTTTCTTATTTAGTGTTCAGTTTTATTTACTTCTGGAAAGTAAGAAAGTTGACTAATTTTTCCATTCAACACTTTCCATTAAATTCTTAATATCTTTTTCTATATGCATAACTGAAGGAAGTATTGAATCATAGTTCGGCTTTACATTAAAATAAAGAGAACCGTATAGCACATTTTTAACACTATCAGTTACATGAAACTGAAGGTTAGAAGCTACATTGCCTTCAACATTAATAATTTTACCATACACATTCGATACTTTGTTTTCAAACGGCTGACTAATCCCGATTCCATCTGCTTTAACTGTATGCTCAAAAGTGAGTTTCTCTACTTCTCTTAAAACATCTTCAAGATCATTATTCACTTCTCTATAAGTCACGTGTAAAGTAGCATTCATTGATGGATAATGAATTTTTAACCAACAATTATTCTCAAAATCTAAAACAGATTGTTGAGAAACTTGAAATGAATATGGACAGTCACTTACAACTTTTTGGTATATTGCTTCAGGATATTCTAATCTTAAAAAGGCTTTTGGTTTAGGCAAAACGGTATCACTACAAGACAAGAAAATAAAAGGTATTAAAAGAAATAGTCCGTTTTTAACTTTCATCAATTATAGGATTAATTGTTACCTTAACTTGTTTTAAGCGTCGTTGATCGATTACTTCAATCTTAAACGTAAGGTGCTTGAACTTTATTACTTCTTTAGTTTTGGGAAATTTTCCAGAAATTTCTAGTAACAATCCTGCAAGAGTCTCCGTCTCTCCTTTCTCTTGTTCAAACAAATCTTCATCTACATTTATAACTTTAGAAAAATCTTTTATTGACGTTTTTCCTTCAAAGACATAATTGTGTTTATCAATTTTAGAATACGATAAATCATCATCATCAAATTCGTCTGAAATATCTCCAACAATTTCTTCGATAATATCTTCTAATGTAACTATACCGCTAGTTCCACCATATTCATCAACTACAATAGCAAGGTGATTTTTTTTCTCTTGAAATTCTTTTAAAAGGTCATCTAATTTTTTGTTTTCAGGTACAAAAAAGGGTTCTCTTATTAATTTTTGCCATTCAAAATCAGATTTATCTAAATGCGGAAGTAAATCTTTAGCGTATAATACTCCTACTATTTCATCTATAGATTCGTGAAAAATAGGGTTTCTGGAAAAACCGTTTTTTATAATTAGAGCAATTACGGTTTTATAATTCTCTTTATCAGAAATTGCAAACACATCAATTCGAGGTTTCATGATTTGTTCTGTTTCAGTATTACCAAACTTTACAATTCCTTCTAAAATTTTCTGTTCATCATCAGTTGTCGCATCATTTGAAGTTAGTTCTAATGCTTGAGATAGTTTTTCAATAGAAAATTTTGAGTTTTTTTGACCAAGCCTTCCTTCTACAAAGTTGGTAAGACTCATTAAAACATAACTTGGAATAGTCAATAACTTATTTAAAAAAGATATCGGCATAACCATAAGAGTTGCAAATTTCATAGCGTTTCTTGTAGCGTAAACCTTAGGGATAACTTCACCAAAGAAGAGTATAAGAAATGTAACTAGTCCAACTTCAATTGAAAATTTTAAATAAATATTTGTGATTCCAGTAAATAATTCTTCACCTATAAATGCAAATATTAATACGATTAAAATATTAATGAAATTATTGGAAATTAAAATTGTGGCTAGTAATTTTCTAGGTTTTTTTAATAGCCTTACAACTGCTTTTTGCTTATTTGAGTTAGACTCTTTTGCTTCATCAATTTCTGTTCGAGATAATGAAAAGAAAGCGATTTCTGTTCCTGAAATAAAAGCAGAGCAAACTAAAAGTATTAATAAGATAGCGAACCTTAACAAAAATATTTTGCTGAAAATTGCTAATGAAATATACATAAAACTCAAGGGTTCTGGATCCAATTATTTCTTAATTAAATTAAACTTAAAATGGTAAATCATCATTTTCTATTACCTCAGGCTCAGTTACTGCTTTTTGACTTGTTTGCTGAGATGAAGTTTGAGTAGGTTTAGAGTCTAAATCTCTTTTAGTGGTTAAAAAGGTCATGTCGACCACATGAATTTCTGTAGAGTATCTTTTCGCTCCATCTTCACCTTCCCATTGACGTGTTTTAATGCGCCCTTCACAATAAATTTTATCTCCTTTGGTTAAATATTTTTCACATATTTCTGCCAATTTATTTCTCACTACTAGATTATGCCACTCTGTTGTAGTCACTTTTTCTCCAGTTTTTTTATTGGTATATGATTCATTTGTTGCGATAGGAAAACGACCAATAGAATTCTTATCATCAAAATAATGCATTTTTACTTCATCACCCAAATGCCCAATTAACATTACTTTATTTAAAGTTCCAGCCATAATTTATTTATTTTTTATCAAAAATACTAAAAATAATTGTTCGTTTTAGTTCTTCCACAAAATTATGAATTAATATGGGTACTGGAAAACTATTTATCTGTTTCCAATTAATCGTTGTGAACTCATTTTTATCTACTTTCAAAATCCAAAAACGAGTATATAAATGCTGATGTGACAGCTTATGTATCTTCTCTTGATTGTTGTAGAGATCTAATTCAAAAGCAGTATTCCCTACTATTTTTTTGAATAATTCATATTCTTGCAATTCATCTTTATCAATAGTTTTTTCTGATTCAACCAAAGGAAATTCATATAACCCTTGCCAAATGCCTTTTCCTTCTCTTAGGTTTAATATTGTTTTTTCATCTGATGAAACAAGAACAAGGTAATTAAAAAATCGTTTTTTCAACTTGATTTTCTTATCTTTTACTGGCAAACTTTTAATTTTATTTTGCTGAAGCGCTAAACATTTATCGTTTAAAGGACAAATTTCACAATCTGGATTTTGAGGTTTACACATTCTTGCACCAAACTCCATTATCGATTGATTGTGTGTTGCTGCATTATCTACATCTATAAGTTCTTGCGCTAATTCTTTAAAGTATTTAATTCCTTTAGTAGAATTAATTGGGGTTTCAATATCAAAAAAACGTGATAAAACTCGATATACATTGCCATCAACCACTGCAGTAGGCTCGTCAAAACAAAATGAGGCTATCGCTGAAGCTGTATAATCTCCAACTCCTTTTAATTTCAATATCTCATTATAAGTAGATGGAAATTGTCCATTTAGTTCATTTACAATGTAATTTCCTGTAAAATGTAAATTTCTAGCTCTAGAATAATAACCCAAACCTTGCCACAATTTTAAAACTTCACTTTCTTTTGCGCTGGCTAAATCATAAACAGTTGGAAAAATTTCGACAAATTTTAAATAATATGCTGTTCCTTGCTCAACTCTTGTTTGTTGCAAAATAATTTCAGATAACCATATATAATAAGGATTAGTCGTATTCCGCCATGGCATATCTCTCTTATTTTGTAAATACCACTTTATGAGAATGTTAGAAAATGTCATTGTAAAATTTGTCTTCGGCAAAAATACATTAATAAATACCTCAGATAATAACTTTTATCCTTTTAAATTTTAACCATTTAACCTTTTGAAGTTGAATTTATTATATATATATTTGCAACCTTTAAAATAAAACCCAATATATAAATACATATAAAAATGACAAAAGCAGAAATCGTATCGAGTATTTCGGAAAAATCAGGGATTGAAAAAGGTGATGTTTTAGCAACAGTTGAAGCATTTATGGATGACGTGAAGGGTTCTTTAGAAAAAGGTGAAAACGTATATCTAAGAGGATTTGGAAGTTTTATCATCAAGAAAAGAGCTGAAAAAACTGGAAGAAATATTTCTAAGAATACAACAATTAAAATTCCTGCTCACAATATACCGTCTTTCAAACCTGCAAAAGTGTTTGTAGAAGGAGTGAAAAGTAAAGTTGCTGTAAAATAATTATAGCATTATAACAATTTAAAACAGAGTATTATTATGCCAAGTGGTAAAAAAAGAAAGAGAGCTAAAATTTCTACGCACAAGCGTAAAAAAAGAGCTAGAGCAAACAGACACAAAAAGAAGAAGTAAGTTTTAACTTACTTCTCTTTTGAAAAAACAAACGTTCTTTGAAAATGAAACTTTAAAAACATTAAAGTTTCTACAGATTAAAAACCTGTGAAATTTATAAACCAATCTGTATTTTATTATATAGATATAAAACAAACTCGGAGTGAAGACAGAACTAATTATAAGATCCGGTTCCTCTGATATTGATTTCGCCTTATTAAGGGATGGTAGACTTACTGAATTAAACAAGGAGACTAATGACAACAAAATCTCAGTTGGAGATGTTTTTCTATCAAAAATAGGAAAAACGTTAACTGGATTAAATGCAGCATTTGTAAATGTTGGTTATCAAAAAGATGGCTTTTTACATTATCATGATTTAGGTGCACAGTTATTATCACTTTCTAAATTCATTAAGGAAGTAAACACAGGCAAACAAAAAGATTTCACTTTAAAAAATTTCCATTTTGAAAAAGATATTGACAAAAATGGAAACATTAATGATGTACTTAAAACAGGACAAGAATTATTGGTTCAAATTGTAAAGGAACCAATTTCTACCAAAGGACCTCGGCTAAATTCTGAGCTTTCAATTGCTGGTAGATTTTTAGTTTTAGTTCCTTTCTCTAACCGTATTTCGGTATCTCAAAAGATAGACGATCCAAAAGAGAAAGACAGATTAAAACGTTTAATGAAAAGCATTAAACCTAAGAATTTTGGAGTCATTGTTAGAACTGTTGCGCAGAACAAAAAAGTAGCAGATTTAGACAAAGATTTACAAAACTCATTAGAAAGGTGGGTGAACATGTGCAAACAGATAAAAAGAGCACAAGCACCTACAAAAGTTTTAAGTGAATTAAACAGAGCATCTTCTATTTTAAGAGATGTATTTAACGATTCTTTCACCAACATTATAGTTGATGACGAATCTCTTGGTGAAGAGATTAAAGACTATTTAGCAGAAATAGCGCCATCAAAAGAATCTATTGTGAAACTACATAAATCAAGTATTCCGATTTTTGAGAAATATGGCATAGAACGCCAAATCAAAACATCTTTCGGAAAAACTGTTTCTATGAGTAAAGGAGCCTATTTGGTTATTGAACATACTGAAGCATTACATGTAATAGATGTAAATAGCGGTAACCGTTCAAACAAAGCCAAATCACAATCCGATACTGCCCTTGAAGTAAATTTACTATCTGCAACAGAAGTTGCTAGACAGTTACAATTACGTGATATGGGAGGAATTATAGTTGTTGATTTTATCGATATGCACAAGTCAGAAGATAGACAAAAACTATTTGACCATTTAAGAAAAGAAATGGCTTTTGACCGTACTAAGCACAAAATTTTACCTCCAAGTAAATTTGGATTGATTCAAATAACTCGTCAAAGAGTAAGACCAGAAATGGTTATTAAAACGAGAGAACCAAACCCAAATAAAAATGGAGAAGTAGAAGCGCCTATAGTACTTATCGAGAAAATTGAAAATGAACTTGATAAAATTATTAGTTTCAAGAAGAATAAAAAGGTAATGCTAAATGTGCATCCTTTTATTGCTTCATACCTTAAACAAGGGTATCCATCTATTCAAGTTAGATGGTTTTTAAAGTACAAAAAGTGGATCAAAATTTTGCCTCGTGATGCTTACCAATATTTACAATATCGTTTTGACAAACAAAATGATACGTAAAGCGTTACACAATATCAAAGAAGTAAAAAACCCAATTGCAATGCAATTGGGTTTTTTTATATAAAATGTTTTGCTAAAACCAATATCCTAAATTAAAATACCAGTAGTTTTCTTTAATTTCTGGAGACCAGGTGTAGTTAAGTTCTATTGGCCCAAGGAATGAGTCAAACCCATAACCTACACCATATCCTAATTTGCTATTTTTAAAAATTCGTCCGTCATTAAAGATATTATCTTCAACGCGAGCAACATTTGCTGCTCCCATTAAATAATGGTTTTCTGTAAATTCATAACGCAATTTTAAAGTAGATCGTAAAAATTCATTTCCGCTCAATGAAGCAAATTCATAACCATAATGTGGAATAAAAGTATTGATATAATTTTCTCCATATCCACCTAAACTAAAGTCCAAGATTTCATTATCATTATCACCTATAGTAAATCCTGCTTCTGAAACAAAATGTACTGTCAGTTTATCAAAAAATGTATGAGCATACCCAAATTTTCCTCTTAGCTGTGAAAAGGAGTTGAAATTTTCATTATAGTCAGAAGAAAACAAATACCATCTAAAACCTACATCAACTAAGAACCCATCTTTTTGAAAATATTTTTTATCATAACTATCAAATTTGATATAGGAAATCAAATTTCCATAATCTGATTTATCAAAATATGTCTTTGGCTGATTTGGGTTCATTGCAACAGTCCTAGTATATGCATTTAAATGTTTATGTTCTAAACCAACACCAAGTGCTAACCTTCTATTAAAAACAGTTTGAAAATATAATTGATTAGTGAAGTCTGAATAATTTACATTCAATCTATCTACATTGAAGTCTTCATTATCTTCAGGAACATCAAAATCGGTTTTAAAAGTATTGTAACTAGATTTTAAACCAAAACTCCAATAAGACCCATTATCTATAAAGTAATCTAAATTATACCTAAGGTTATCTCCTAAAATTAGATCTGCTGAAAAAATATCATTCTTACCTAAAATATGCTTCGCTGTAATATTGGTCAACACACCTGTTTTATATAGATTATCGTAATGTGCAGCAAACTTTACATACGTTGAAATATCATTTTGCTTTAACTTTAGTTTTATTACACTTCCATCAGATTCTTCTTCTATATTATATTGAATATTTGAAAAATTTCCTGTTGCAGATAGGTTATTAATCCCTTCAACAAATTCTTGATAATTCAAAGTATCCTTTTTATATAATTGCATTTTCCCTTTTACATAAGTTCTAGTATAATCCTTATTCCCATCTATTTCTATGGTCTTTACTACAATTTTTTGTGGCTTATCTTTTCTATAAATTGGTTTTCTTTTATAATTTTGTTGACGTGCAATTTCTTTAAATCTATCAAAATTTGATCGAGCAATTTCTTCTCCAATTTTTACAATTTCCTCCAACTTATCAAATGATGTGACTTTATAAGAATTCATGTTTGGATGCATATAAACGTCCGTCATTTCAACACGTTTATCATGATCTTTATACATTTGAAAGTTGATAATCTGATTGAGTATTTCAAGTGCAGAATTCAATTCATCCTCTTTATCAAAATCACTTTTTAGATCTATACCAATAATAATATCAGCGCCCATTTTTTTCACTTCAAACACAGGAAAATTATTTACAATTCCACCATCTACCAATACTTTATCATGAATTTCTACTGGCTCTAAAAGTGTCGGAAAAGCACTACTTGCTTGAACTGCTTTTGGTAAGAAACCACTATTTAAAAGTTCTTGTTCTCCAGTTTCTAAATTTGTAGCAATACATAAAAAGGGAATTGGAAGTTTGTTGAAATCTTTTATCGTATCAACATGTTGCAATAAATCTGTAGTTAAGTTCAGGATGTTTTGACCTTTAGAAAAGGCTTTTGGTATTCCTATTTTTCCTTTTTGTAACGGAAAAGTTAGCGCGTATTTTTCGCCCCTTTCTTTTTCATAAAAAGGTTTTGATTTTCTTGGTATTTCATCTTGTAATAAAACTTCAAAATCAAAAGTTCTCATTAAAGAGTCTATTTCTTTAGCGTTATAACCTGAAGCATACATTGAACCAACAATTGCGCCCATACTTGTACCTGCAATATAATCCACACGAACTCCCGCTTCTTCTAAGACCTTTAAAACGCCTATATGAGCGAAACCTTTTGCTCCTCCTCCAGAAAGTACTAAGCCTACTTTTACATCCTTTTTTATCGTATCATTTTCTTGCGAAAACAAAAAAGGGGAGATTAACAATAACGATAAAAATAAATACTTCTTCATTTGGTTTGGTTAGTTTACTGTTACTTATTACTATGATAGTAATTATGTAATTTGGTTGCGCGAGATTCACCAATAACTTCTCCTAATTCTTTTCTTGATGCTTCAACAACTCTTTTAGTAGAACGAAAATGTTGTAGTAATGTTACAATTGTTTGCTGACCTATACCAGGAATCTGTTCTAACTCAGTCTGAATTGCTGCTTTACTCCTTTTATTTCTGTGATGTGTTATTCCAAAACGATGCGCTTCGTTCCTTAATTGTTGAATAATTTTCAACGTTTCAGATTTCTTATCCAAATATAATGGAATTGAATCATTTGGATAATAAATTTCTTCCAATCTTTTTGCAATTCCAATAATTGCTATTTTATTCCGTATACCCAACGCATCTAAACTCTTCAACGCTGATGACAATTGCCCTTTGCCTCCATCTATTACAATTAACTGAGGTAATTCCTCACCTTCTTCAACCAAGCGCTTATATCGTCTAAAAACCACTTCTTCCATAGATGCAAAATCATCAGGTCCAACGACAGTTTTAATATTAAAGTTACGATATTCTTTCTTACTTGGCTTTCCGTTCTTAAAAACTACACAAGCTGCAACAGGATGAGTACCTTGAATATTAGAATTGTCAAAGCATTCTATATGTCGTGGTTCTTGTTGTAATCTTAAATCTTTTTGCATTTGCGCCATAATTCGTTTTACATGACGATCTGGATCTACAATTTTAATTTGCTTGAACTGTTCTTGCCTAAAATATTTTGCATTCCTTAAAGATAAATCAACAATTCTTTTCTTATCCCCTAGTTTGGGAACAGTTACTTTTATTTCATCTCCAACATTTACCGCAAAAGGGGTGTAAATTTCTTTTGACTGCGAATGAAATCTTTGGCGAATTTCTACAATTGCCAATTCTAATAAATTTTTATCTGTTTCGTCTAGTTTTTTCTTAATTTCAGATGTATGTGACTGAATAATAGCACCATTCATTATTTTAAAAAAATTGACATATCCGTAACTTTCATCAGATATAATTGAAAACACATCAACATTGGTGATTGAAGAATTTACAACTGTAGATTTAACTTGATAGTTGGCTAAATTCTCAATCTTATCTTTAATTTTTTGCGCCTCTTCAAACTCCATTTGATCTGCATAAAATTGCATTAGATCAGTAAAAGTTTGTAATGCTTCTTTAAAATCTCCCTTTATTATTTGCCTAATAGCCTTAATATCTTGATTGTAATCTTCTTCTGTTTGCAGCCCTTCACATGGAGCTTTACAATTGCCTAAATGAAATTCTAAGCACTTCTTGTATTTTCCAATTTCAACATTACTTTCGCTCAAAAAGAAATTACATGTTCTTAATTTATATAGTTCTTTAATTAAATCAATTAACGCTCTAACTGTTCGAACAGAAGTGTAAGGTCCAAAATATTCTGACCCATCTTTAATGACATTTCTTGTTGAAAATATTCGAGGAAATCGTTCTTTCTTAATACAAATCCACGGATATGTTTTGTCATCTTTTAACATGACATTATATCTTGGCTGATATTTTTTTATAAGATTGTTTTCTAATAATAAAGCGTCAGTCTCTGTATCAACAACTATATGCTTTATACTTACAATTTTTTTTACAAGTACTCTTGTTTTCCCATTCTCATGGGTTTTGTTAAAATAAGATGCTACTCGTTTCTTTAAGTTTTTTGCTTTCCCTACATACAAAATTTTCTCATCCTTATCATAATATTGATAGACTCCAGGACTTGAAGGAAGAGTTTTAACTTGTATTTCCAGTGAAGGGTTTTGCATCCTACGAATTTATGCAAAATATTATATAATTATAAATTTGAGGAATCTAAATTTTCAGAAGGTGTGATTTGTTTTTCTTTTGGAAAAACTCTTTTATTAAAAACAATTAATATTCCTACACCACAAGAAATAGCAAAATCGGCAACATTAAAAATAGCGTTAAAAAATGTAAACGTTTCACCACCAATAAAAGGAATCCAAGATGGGAAAACTGCATTTTGAATAAATGGAAAATAAAACATATCTACCACTTTTCCATGAAATAAACTCCCATAAGTATCATCAGCAAATATAGTAGCCAATTTAGTTCCTCCAGGAGTATCAAATATTAATCCGTAAAAAACAGAGTCAATAATATTCCCAAAAGCGCCTGCAAAAATAAGTGCGATGGCAAATGCTAATAATTTTGGCCCTGCATTTTTGACAGTAGAAACTAGCCAATAACCTATTCCTAATATAGCAACTAAACGGAAGAGCGTTAAAAATAATTTCCCTGTTCTACCTCCAAATTCAGCACCCCAAGCCATTCCATTATTTTCAACAAAATAAATTCGTGCCCAATCTAGGCCTAAAATTTTTATATCTTCACCTAAATAAAAATGGGTTTTGATATAAATCTTTACAAGTTGATCTATTAATAAAATAATAAAAATTACAAGAATGTACTTTCTCAAATGATATGTTGTTTTATGATTGCATATTCTTAGCCTCAATACTCAAAGTAGCATGTGGAACCAACTTCAAACGCTCTTTTTGGATTAATTTGCCTGTTACACGGCAAACTCCATACGTTTTATTTTCAATTCTCAATATAGCATTATTCAAATCTCTAATAAACTTTTCTTGACGTATAGCCAATTGAACATTTGCTTCTTTACTCATCGTCTCTGATCCTTCTTCAAATCCTTTAAACGTTGGTGAAGTATCTTCAGTTCCATTGTTTCTGTCATTTTTAAAAGCACCTTTCAATAAGTCTAAATCTTCTTGTGCATATGCGATTTTAGCTAAAATAATTTCTCTAAATTCTTGTAAGTCTTTATCTGAATATTTTTGTGGATTTACTTCCATATTTTCTAATTTTTTTCAATTAATATTTTTGTTTCAATAGTATCAAAATCAATTTCAAAACCGTTTTTTATACTATCAACAAATACCAAATCATTTGTCAATGTTTCATTTTTAATATACTCTTCATTTGCCTTAACGGCTTCTTCTAAAATTGAATTTTTTTCAATACTCAATTTAATCTTATCTGTCACTTCAAATCCTGAATCTTTACGTAAGTTTTGAACTCTATTTATCAATTCACGTGCATTGCCCTCTTTACGTAGAGCATCAGTAATATTTATATCTAAAGCAACCGTTAAATTTCCTTGATTAGCAACTAGCCAACCTTCAATATCTTGAGAAGAAATTTCCACTTCATTTATAGACAATTTTACAAAATTATCATTAATTTTCACATCTATTTCTCCTTCTTTTTCTATTTTGTTAATATCTTCTTGCGTAAACTTCTGAATTTCAGCACCTACAAAACGCATATCTTTTCCAAATTTAGGCCCAAGAACTTTAAAATTAGGCTTGATATTTTTAACAAGAATATCAGAGGCGTCATCTATGAGTTCAATTTCTTTTACATTCACTTCAGATATTATTAAGTCTTGTATTGCTAGAATGTCATCTCTATCCTGAGCATCTAAAACAGGGATCATAACTCTTTGCAACGGTTGACGAACTTTTATCATTTCCTTTTTACGCAATGATAAAACCATAGAAGAAATCTTCTGTGCTTTTTGCATTTTTCTTTCTAAATCAACATCTATAGCTGCCAAGTTATATTTCGGAAACTCTTCTAAATGAACTGACTCTAAGCCTTTTACAGAAACTACTGTCAAGTCTTTATATAAATTGTCCATAAAAAACGGTGCAATTGGAGACCCTAACTTTGCAACAGTCAACATACAGGTATATAATGTTTGATATG
>TARA_B110000093_G_scaffold2301_1_pt1 | contig 13563 bp, 8 predicted proteins | sample TARA_B110000093 | Tara Oceans TARA_B110000093 (sample SAMEA4397390) | marine metagenome | biome: Polar Biome; feature: [MIX] marine epipelagic wind mixed layer (ENVO:01000061); material: water (ENVO:00002006), including particulate matter (ENVO:01000060) such as... | depth 10-100 m | reverse complement strand
CCGGCTTCAGCAGTTGCCCCGGCCGAGTCTCCGGTTGAATCCACAGAGGCAATCGACGTTGCCTCCACTCAGACCGTGAGTGAATCGGTAACTCAAGGGCCAGCCCGCACTCCAAATGCTGTCCAGGCTTCCACGGTTGTGGCAAGTGGACCGGAACCAATTTTCGACGAGGCTTCGGTGGCAACAATTTTGGCCACTAATGTTTCTCAGGCCGGTTACTACACAAACTCTTACGCTTCTTCCGACTTTTTATCCGCTGGTTTCCGGGGTAGTTCGGTTGAGATCTTCGGCGGTACAGGCATCTCCGCGTTCTTGGATATCGATTTCGCCAACAGGACAGTTTTCAATTCGGTCTATCAAATGTGGGTTGATGGCAAGCGTTACTACGCAGTTGCCGAGAACTCTTCTGTTGTAACCAACCCAATCGCCGGCGGCCACGAAATTATATTGAGAGCAAGTGATTTTTGGGTCGTTGATGACCAGGGAAATGTGTTCGACCAGTCCCCATTAGCGAACGCTATTTCGACAGTGAAACTGAGCTTGGATTCCGCGGGAAACCCGGTCAGAGCCTCAATGACAGTTTCTCGATAGAGCTACTGAGCTATTCCGTAGAGCCGGTCTCCGGCATCGCCTAGGCCCGGAACTATGTAGCCGCGCTCATCCAGTTTTTCATCGAGGGCTCCGAGAACAACCTCAACCTCTCGATCAGGCCATTTGGCCAGAAGGTGTGCTCTCACGTTTTCGACACCCTCGGGTGCACCAAGGAGACAGACGCAGGTTGCAGAGACTGCGCCGCGCTCAAAAATATAATCGATGGAGTCATTCAGGGTGCCTCCTGTTGCAAGCATCGGATCGATGATGAAAACTTGGCGGTTTTCCAGGTCATCCGGCAGACGATTTGCGTATGTATAAGGCTCAAGAGTTTCTTCGTTGCGCTTGATACCAAGGAAGCCAACCTCAGCACTAGGAAGTAACTTGACCATTCCTTCGAGCATGCCGAGGCCCGCGCGAAGCACAGGCACTATAAGAGGCTTGGGGTTGGAAATTTTCACACCGGTGGTTTTTTGCACCGGTGTCTCAATCTCAACCTCTTGAACTCGGATGTCTCTAGTTGCCTCGTAGGCAAGCAGGGTCACGAGTTCTTCGACCAGTTGCCTGAACTGAGGGCTCGGCGTGCGCTTGTCTCGCAGCACGGTGAGCTTGTGAGTAATCAATGGGTGATTCGCTACATGAAGTCGCATAGGCTTAAGACTATGGAGTTTGAAGCTTTGATGCACCTTGCACTTGAACAAGCCAAGCTTTCCGGTGACGAAGTGCCGGTGGGTGCTGTGCTAGTCGATGGCAATTACAAGGTTGTTGCGATAGCTCACAACCTGAGAGAGCAGCTCAAGGACCCAACCTCGCATGCCGAGATTGAGGTTATTCGAACTGCCGCAAAGAAATTGGACTCTTGGCGGTTAGACGATTGCACACTCATAGTCACTCTGGAGCCGTGCGTGATGTGTGCCGGGGCAATCGTTGCAGCCAGGATTCCAAGAGTTGTATTCGGGGCCTGGGACGAGCGGGTTGGGGCGGCCGGCTCTATCTACGATGTCCTTCGAGACAGCAGGCTTGGCAACCCGGTTGAGGTGATTCCCGAGGTTTTGGCCGATGAATGCTCCACAGTCCTAAGGGAGTTTTTCGAAGCCAAGCGCTAGTCGAGAACTTACTTGTTTATTTTGAAGTTGGGTTATTTTTCACACTTCGATCCAGGGCTCGAGTGTTGCTAAGCTTTCCCACGGTGACGTGTCCGAGCGGCCGAAGGTGCAACTCTCGAAAAGTTGTGTGGGTGAAAGTCCACCGTGGGTTCAAATCCCACCGTCACCGCCATGTTTATTTGAAGAATAATTAGCGACAACCCCAAGCGCCTGCGGCAATTGCCGCCAATGCCTATCTAGGCTCTTGTTGAAATGATAAGACTTGAAGACATCACCAAGACCTACCGGGGCGCTGGTGAGCCAGCACTTCGCGAGGTGTCCCTCGACATACAGCGCGGTGAGTTTGTGTTTTTGGTCGGAGCCTCCGGGTCTGGAAAGTCATCGCTATTGCGAATGATGCTTCGCGAGGAAAAGCCGAACAGCGGAAACGTGTTGGTCCTGGGGGAGAACCTATTGAGGATTCCTGCAAGACGAGTACCGCAATTTAGGCGACAGCTCGGGGTTGTCTTCCAGGATTTCAGGTTGCTCACAAACAAAACCGTTTATCAAAATATCGCGTTCGCGCTGCAAGTAATCGGAAAGCCAAAGGCGTTTATCGAAACGGCAGTTCCGGATGTTCTTCGGTTAGTCGGCCTTGATCATAAATCGAACTCCTTGCCCTCGGCTCTATCGGGTGGCGAGCAACAGCGAGTGGCAATTGCAAGAGCGGTCGTGAATCGCCCTGAGGTGTTACTAGCTGATGAGCCAACAGGAAATCTGGATCCGGCATCGAGCACTGAGATCATGAACTTGCTGGAACGCATTAATCTTTCCGGCACCACAATCGTGATGGCAACTCATGACAGAAACATTGTGGACCGGATGCAAAAGCGCGTGGTGGAGATAAGCGCCGGTGTAATAATCCGAGACGCTCAAACCGCAAGCTATAAAGAAATTCCTTCCGAGCCCATGCCAATAATCCCAGAGCCCAAGGACTTCGAGGAAAAGCAATGAGGGCAGGGCTAATTTTTTCGGAAATGTGGTCGGGTATTCGCGGCAACTTCTCGATGATTGTGTCGATCATCTTGGTCACTTTTGTTTCTTTGAGCTTTGTCTCGGTTGCGGCCCTGCTGCAGCTGCAGGTTGGCAACATGAAAGATTATTGGTATGACCGGGCTCAGATAGCGATTTATCTATGCTCGGACTTTTCGCCTGAAGAGCAGTGCCCAGCCGGAGTAGCAACTGCGGGCCAGGTAGCTGCAGTGGAGGCATCTCTGGTAAGCCAAGCGCTGACGCCACACATCGAAGCGTTCTATTTTGAATCTCAGCAGGATGCATTTGACAGGTTCTTGGCCGAGTCAGAAGACTTATCCGCAGCTCAGTACCTTCTGCCGGAACAGCTGAATGAAGCTTTTTGGGTGAACCTAATAAACCCAGATAAGACTGAGTTGATTGTTGAGGCATTTAGCAATCAGCCAGGGGTTGCCGAGGTGCGAGATCAGCGCGGCTACTTGGATCAAATTATTACTTTTCTAAACATTTCCTCATTGGCCGTCGGTGGCGTAGCGGCAATAATGCTTTTCAGCGCTGCTCTTTTGACCACAACCACAATTCGGCTAAGTGCTTTTTCCAGGAGGCGAGAAATCGCAATTATGCGTCTGGTTGGTGCTTCCAGCTTGTCAATTCAGCTGCCATTTATTCTTGAAGGTTTGCTGGCGGCCTTAGTGGGCGGTGGGTTGGCTATTGCGACTATTGCCATCGGGACCCAATATTTCGTGACAGATATTCTTTCGACTCAGCTGGCGTTCACTAGCTTTGTTGGCATCGACGATGTCTTTGCCATTGCGCCCTTGGTGCTGGGCATCGGCGCGCTGATTGCAACCTTGGCTGCTGCCTTGTCGACTTACAGGCACGTCAGAGTCTAGAAAGCGGTGTTTTTCTGGTTTTTAGCTAAATCTCAAAAACATCACACATTTATAACTATCCTGCGTACATTTAAGTTGCGTGCCACACTATGCACCCCTTAGAATTGAGGTTTGCTTCCCTAACCCATGCCTTGAAGATAAATAGCGGTTTTTTTGGCGTGATGCATATTCTGGCGTCATTGGTTTAGGAATGCAGATTTCCGCCTAAATTACGAGAACCCTAGGGGTATTAACTTTGGCTGCTGCGAAAAACGCTAGTTCAATCAAGTCCGCAAAAAACTCTCGCCAAGCAATGCGTCCGACATTTGCAAAGCACCCAGACCCGATCGAGATACCAGATCTACTCTCCCTTCAGACGGAGAGCTTTGATCAGTTGGTTGGCAACCCTGCATGGCGTGACATCGCTGGCAAGGATGCCAGGACCGGTCTAGACGAGGTCTTTGAAGAAATCAGCCCAATTGAGGACAGCTCAAACGCTGCTCAAGATGCGAAAATGGGGCTCTCCTTCTCAGAGCCAATGCTGTTTGACCCGACCTACACTCCTGACCAGTGCAAGGAAAAGGGAAAGAGCTACACCAAGCCGCTTTATATCAAGGCTGAGTTCACCAACTACTTGACCGGTGAAATCAAGAGCCAGACCGTGTTCATGGGTGACTTCCCAGTTATGACCGGCAAGGGCACCTTCATTATTAACGGAACCGAGCGAGTTGTCGTTTCTCAGCTAGTTCGTTCCCCAGGTGTTTACTTCTCGGTGTCCACCAACACCACTGGAAACCTTGACGTTAGAAACAACAAGGCCCAGATCATTCCAAGCCGTGGTTCTTACCTAGAGTTCTTGACCGAGTGGGTCAAGGACGAGCGTAAGCCGGCCGCTAGGTTCGGAAAGCCAATCTTGCAGGTGCAGGTTGACCGCAAGACCAAGGTTTCAGCAACAATCTTCTTGAAAGCTCTTGGGTTCTCCAAGGAAGAAATTCGCGCTGAGTTCTCGGACATCAAGGCGGCAGCACTTGCAAGCCCACTGGGTATTAGCTACGACGATGACATCATCGAGCGCACCCTTGAATATGACGAGTCAAAGGTTTTCCCAAACGGAATCCTGACCAAGGAAGACGCACTTCGCGAGGTTTACCGCAAGGTACGTGGCGAGGCTGCCGGTGCTGAAGTTGCCGAGGCTTGGTTGCGTTCAACCTACTTCGAGGGCAAGCGTTACAACTTGGCTCGCGTGGGTCGTCACAAGCTAAACCGCAAGCTGAATATCAACCAGGCTGCAGACACCACAACCTTGACCAACGAGGACATCGTTGCAACGTTGAAGTACCTGTTGCTGTTCGATTTGACCTTGGCCAACAACGTTTCTTCAAACACTCAGCGTGCTGAGTTCAACGTGAAGATGGCGGGCAAGAAGGTCAACCTAGTTGTTAGCTCGGATGACATCGACGATTTCTCTAACCGTCGTATTCGTTCGGTTGGTGAGTTGATTCAGAACCAGGTTCGTATCGGCCTGAGCCGAATGGAGCGAGTAGTTCGCGAGCGTATGTCCACGCAGGACATCGAAGCGATCACCCCACAAACACTTATTAACCTGCGACCAGTTGTTTCGGCAATCAAAGAGTTCTTTGGTGCCAGCCAGCTTTCGCAGTTTATGGACCAGAACAACCCATTGGCCGGTCTTGCTCACAAGCGTCGCTTGTCAGCACTTGGACCGGGAGGTATCGCTCGCGAGCGTGCCCAAATGGAGGTTCGTGACGTACACCCTTCCCACTACGGACGTATGTGTCCAGTTGAGACTCCGGAAGGCCCGAACATCGGCCTTATCGGTTCGCTAACTGCTTTTAGCAAGATCAACGCTTTTGGCTTCATTGAAACTCCTTACCGTTTGGTCAAGGACAACAAGGTCGGCAAGAAGGTCGATTACCTTGACGCTTCTGCCGAAGAGGGCAAGGTTATTGCCGGAGCCGATACTCCTTTGAACGCTGATGGAACTTTGGTTGGACCACGTGCGTTTGCTCGCTTCCGTGGAGACATGGTTGAGGTTGCAGCCGAGGACGTCGACTACATTGACATCTCCCCTCGACAGCTAGCCAGCGTTTCAACCTCGTTGATTCCATTCCTTGAGCACGATGACTCGTCACGTGCTTTGATGGGTGCGAACATGCAGCGTCAGGCTGTTCCTCTTCTAGAGGCGCAAAGCCCATTTGTTGGAACCGGCATGGAGCGCCTAGCGGCGATTGACTCCGGTGCGGTTCTGATAAACGGGCTGGCCGGTGTCGTAGAAGAGATTGACGCTGACCAGATAGTCGTTATGAACGATGATGGATCGCGCTCAAACTACACGCTTCGCAAGTTTGACCGATCGAACCAGGGCACCGCAATCAACCAGAGGGCGATTATCCAAATCGGCCAGCGGGTTGAAAAGGGTGATGTTTTGGCTGACGGTCCATCTACTGAGAATGGTGAGCTAGCGCTTGGAAAAAACCTGCTCGTGGCATTCATGCCTTGGGAGGGTTACAACTTCGAGGACGCTATCATCCTGAGCCAGGAGCTAGTCAAGAACGACACTCTTTCCTCAATCCACATCGAAGAGTACGAAGTTGATGCCAGAGACACCAAGCTTGGTGCTGAAGAGATCACTTCTGACCTTCCAAACATCTCGGTTGAAGCACTTGCTCAGCTAGATGAGAGTGGAATTATCCGCATCGGAGCCGAAGTTCGCCCGGGAGACATCCTGGTTGGAAAGGTCACACCTAAGGGTGAGACCGAGCTCTCAGCTGAGGAGCGACTATTGCGTGCGATCTTCAACGAGAAATCTCGTGAAGTTCGCGACACCTCTTTGAAGGTGCCCCACGGCGAGCAGGGAACCATCATTGGCGTCAAGGTATTTGACGCTGAAGAGGGCGATGAGCTTGGTGCCGGCGTGAACAAGCGCGTAGTTGTTTACATCGCCCAGAAGCGAAAGATCACCGAGGGTGACAAGCTTGCTGGCCGCCACGGCAACAAGGGTGTTATTGCCAAAATCTTGCCCGTTGAGGACATGCCGTTCATGGAAGACGGAACTCCGGTTGACATCGTATTGAACCCGCTGGGTATTCCTGGTCGAATGAACTTCGGTCAGGTTCTGGAATCACACCTTGGTTGGGTTTGCCGCCAGGGCTGGGATGTTTCTGGAGTTGCCAAGTGGGCGGATGAGATGTCTAAGGACCTCTTCAATGCGCCGGCTGGAACTAAGGTAGCGACCCCGGTATTCGACGGTGCAACCAAGAACCAGGTTGCCGGTCTTCTGGATCACACTTTGCCAAACCGTGACGGCAACCGCCTAATCGATGGCAGTGGTAAAGCCAACCTCTTCGATGGCCGCTCCGGCGAGCCATACCCAATGCCAATTGCGGTTGGAGTGAAGTACATGTTGAAGCTGCACCACTTGGTTGATGACAAGATTCACGCTCGTTCCACCGGTCCTTACTCCATGATTACTCAGCAGCCACTCGGTGGTAAGGCTCAGTTCGGTGGACAGCGATTTGGTGAGATGGAAGTTTGGGCACTGCAGGCTTACGGCGCAGCGCACACTCTCCAGGAGCTACTGACCATCAAGTCGGACGACATTGCCGGCCGAGTTCGAACCTACGAGGCAATCGTAAAGGGCGAGAACATTCAGGCACCTGGTATTCCGGAATCCTTCCGAGTACTCGCAAAGGAAATGCAGTCACTGGGCCTAAACGTCGAGGTAATCGACAACAAGGGTCAAGTTGTTGTTCTGAAGGACGAGGCGTTTGAGAGCGACCGCGCCGCTGAGGAACTGGGCATCAACCTGAGCCGTAACGAGCAATTGTCATCTGACTCCGACTTCAACACCTACCAGTAATTCCGAATCTCGAATTTTCAGAAGGAAATAAACATATGTCTGTGAAAGTAGAAAACTTCAGTGCTCTTCGGGTAGGTCTTGCCACCTCGGAGGAAATCCGCTCTTGGTCATCAGGTGAAGTAAAGAAGCCTGAAACTATCAACTACCGAACTCTAAAGCCGGAAAAAGACGGCCTCTTCTGCGAGAAGATCTTTGGTCCAACCAAGGACTGGGAGTGCTCTTGCGGTAAGTACAAGCGAGTTCGCTTCAAGGGAATTGTCTGTGAGCGTTGTGGCGTAGAGGTAACAAAGTCCTCGGTTCGTCGTGAGCGCATGGGTCACATCGAGCTAGCCGCTCCTGTAACTCACATCTGGTACTTCAAGGGTGTTCCATCGCGCCTGGGTTACCTATTGAACATGGCACCAAAAGACCTAGAGAAGATCATTTACTTTGCCGCTTACCGTGTCATGGACATTGACCACGAGATGCGAACCGCAGAGTATGACCTAGTCCGTGACGAATACGTAACCCGTATTCGCGCTCTTATCGACGCCCGTGACGAAGAGTTTGAGGCCGCAGCCGGCGAAGAAATCGCAGCAATGCGCGAACTTGGCTTGGTAATGCAGATCTCCAACAAGTTCTGGGAGGCACCTCGTTGGATCGAGAAGCAGTTCTCCAAGAGCCTTGAGCAGCTAATTGACTCAGAGGAAAAGGATGCAGATGCATTCTGGTCCGTCCGTACATTGGCTCAGATGTCTGACGAAGAGCAGGACGACACCGTTGTTCGCACCACCGATGAGGCCAAGAAAATCAAGAAATTGATCGCCGACATCAAAAAGAAGGTGGACAAGATTGTCCGCGAGTACGCACGTCTAGAGCGTCCAGCAAACCTCCACAAGGAGCAGTTGGCCTGGCGCATGTTCCTGACGGCTGAAGTCGGTGAGCTAATGCCAAACGACGTGGTCTTTGACTACTTCGACTACTACTTCTCCGATTACGTCATCACTTCAATCGGTGCCGAGGCGGTATTGCAGGTATTGGCTGCATTTGATCTAGAGGGCGCAGCTGCAGAATTGCGCGCTGAGATTGCAACCACCAAGGGTTCAAAGCAGACTCAGGCCATCAAGCGCCTGAAGGTTGTAAACAGTTTCGCTCAGTCCGGTACTCCTCCGACTTCCATGGTGCTATCGGTTCTTCCGGTACTACCTCCGGAGATTCGCCCAATGGTTCAGCTAGACGGTGGCCGCTTCGCGACCAGCGATCTAAACGACCTTTACCGCAGGGTGATCAACCGTAATAACCGTCTAAAGCGATTCGTTGATCTAGGTGCTGTTCCAAAGACCATCTTGAACAACGAGAAGCGCATGCTTCAGGAAGCCGTTGACGCGCTGTTTGACAACGGTCGCCGCGGTCGCGCTGTCACCGGAACCGGTAACCGTGCGCTGAAGTCACTATCTGATCTTCTAAAGGGTAAGCAGGGTCGTTTCCGTCAGAACCTTCTGGGTAAGCGAGTTGACTATTCCGGTCGTTCCGTAATCGTGGTTGGACCGCAGTTGAAGCTTCACCAGTGTGGACTTCCAAAACTGATGGCACTTGAGCTATTCAAGCCATATGTAATGAAGCGTCTTGTTGACATGGGCCTTGCCCAGAACATCAAGAGCGCTAAGCGCATGGTTGAGAGAAGCCGCCCACAGGTATGGGGAGTTCTCGAGGAAGTTATTCGCGAGCGTCCGGTGCTACTAAACCGTGCGCCTACCTTGCACCGTTTGGGAATCCAGGCATTCGAGCCACAGCTAGTTGAGGGTAAGGCTATTCAGCTTCACCCGCTTGTTTGTGCGGCCTTCAACGCTGACTTCGACGGTGACCAGATGGCTGTTCACCTTCCTTTGTCAGTTGAGGCCCAGGCCGAGGCTCGCATCTTGATGCTTGCTTCGAACAACATTTTGAAACCATCGGACGGACGTCCGGTTGCTACTCCTACTCAGGACATGATCATTGGGCTCTTCCACCTAACCGCTGAAGTTCCTGGCGGTACCGGTGAGGGCCTAGCTTTCACCTCGATGGGAGAGGCCCAGATGGCCTTTGACATTGGTGGACTTGATCTAGGTGCCAAGGTTCGAATTCGTATCGAAGGTGAATTGCGCGAGACCACATTCGGCCGTGCGCTTTTCAACGAGACACTTCCTCTCTCATACCCATTCGTGGAGATGCAGGTCGGCAAGAAGGAACTGGGCCAGATCGTTTCTGACTTGGTCGAGCTGTTCAGCCGCACCGAAGTTGCACTGTCTCTTGATGCGTTGAAGGACGCTGGATTCCACTGGGCAACCCGTGCCGGCGTTTCGATGGCCATCTCGGATGCCAACTTTGATCCGAAGGGCACCTTCGACAAGGAGCGAGCTTCCAGGATTCTAAAGGCCGAGAAGGCTCACACCAAGATTCAGGAAGCGTTCGACAACGGTCTAAAGTCTGACCTTGAGCGTCGTGACGAGCTTGGAGCACTGTGGTTCAAGGAGACCGGCGAAATCGAGCAGCTACTGCGCGAATCAATCCCGACTAACAACGCGATCTACAAGATGGTCACATCTGGTGCCAGGGGTAACTGGCTGCAGATTCGTTCCATCATGGGAATGCGTGGCCCGGTTGCAACCTCATCAGGTGACTTTGCTCCGATGCCAGTGAAGGGTAACTACCTACTAGGTCTCACTCCTCACGAGTACTTCATTAACGCAACCGGTGCCCGTAAGGGTAACGCTGACACCGCCATGAAGACTGCTGCCGCGGGTTACCTAACCCGTCGTTTGGTCGACGTTGCGCAGGATGTCATCATTCAGATTGAGGACTGTGGAACCACTAAGGGCCTGGACAAGGATCTTCTAGATCAAGAACAGGTTGAGCTTTCGATCGTTGGTCGAACGAATCTTGTTGACATCAAGCAGGGAAAGACTGTTCTTCTTCCTGCCGGCGTGAACATTGATCACTCTGCGGCCAGACGAATCAAGGAAGCCGGAGTCGAGACAATTACTGTTCGCTCCGTTCTGACCTGTGAGGCCGAAAGCGGCATCTGCGCGGCTTGCTACGGTGTTTCATTGGCCACAAACCAAAAGGTAACTATTGGTGAGGCAATTGGAATCATCGCTGCTCAGTCAATCGGTGAGCCTGGTACTCAGCTAACAATGCGTACCTTCCACACCGGTGGAGCTGCATCGAGCGCAAAGAAGCAGACCATTTTGAAGTCGATTGGTGGCCAGAAGGTTCGTGTTGAGCGTCTGATTTCCTATGACATCACACAGGGCCTAAACGGTGTTACTGACCTTCTAGAAGCTCGAGTTGGTTGGCGTCAAGCCGGCAAGGTTGCTGTTATGGCATTCTGGGCCGGTCAGGTGGACATCGTTGAGAAGGTTTCCCTAACCGGAACCAAGAGCTTCGAGGTATACGTTCGCCCACAGGGTGAAAAGGCCGAGAAGGAAGCCGAGGCGCTTGCGACTCAGTACAGCTTCAGCCGTACTGCATCCAAGACCTTCAAGAAGCTAAGTCCTTACCTTCCAATCACTGTAGTTGCCTCAGTTGACGACCTAGTGGTTCAAAAGGGTGACATGGTTGACGCCGGAGATTACCTGGTCGATGGAACTCCAATTCCACACGAGGTTTTGATGATTCGTGGTTCGCGTGAAGCGGCTGCGGAAATCATTCGCGGTGTTCAGGCTATCTATGGCTCTCAGGGTGTTCCTTTGCACGACAAGCACCTCGAGGTAATTGTTCGTCAGATGTTGAACAAGGTGACCGTAATCGATTCTGGAGACACCAACATGCTTCCGGGTGAGATTATTGATCGCCAGAGCTTTGCAGGCCAGAACCGTCAAGCAGTTGCGCAGGGCAATCGTCCAGCTAGTGCTCGTCAAGAGGTAATGGGTATGACCCGTGCTTCACTTGCTGCTCAGTCTTGGCTATCGGCCGCATCCTTCCAGGAGACCACTCGAGTCCTAACCCAAGCAGCGCTAGATCGCCGTGAGGACAGACTTGTTGGTCTAAAGGAAAACGTGATCATCGGAAAGCTAATTCCAGCCGGAACTGGACTATTGACTTACCGAAACTTCGAAGTAGATGGAACAGAAGAGGCGAAAGCCGAGCGCTATCCAAACCGAATCTGGTCGGACCAGGGTTACGACCCAACCGATCTGGACTCGCAGGAGCTCAGCCTGAGTGTTTCTGATCCATTTGCAATCGATGAGAAGTAACCAAGACAACTAAAAAACCATTTGACCGTTCTCACGGGCTACGGGTATGCTTAGGGCTGGTCATGCAACTGCATGTATCAGGCCAGCTCTCGTGAATGTTCGAGATCACGGCCAAAACCTTTGGTTATAAAGCGCCGTTCTGGCGCGCCAAAGATTAATGAACGAGGAGAACAAGTGCCAACAATTCAGCAGTTGGTTCGCAAGGGACGCAGCCCAAAGGTCACCAAGACCAAGGCTCCAGCCCTAAAGGCTAACCCGCAGCAGCGCGGTGTATGCACCCGTGTGTACACCACCACCCCAAAGAAGCCGAACTCTGCGCTTCGTAAGGTGGCACGTGTCAAGCTGTCAAACGGTACCGAGGTAACCGCGTACATTCCGGGCGAAGGTCACAACCTTCAGGAGCACTCGATGGTGCTTATCCGTGGTGGTCGTGTGAAGGACCTACCAGGTGTTCGTTACAAGATCATTCGTGGTGCTCTGGATACCCAGGCAGTTAAAGACCGTAAGCAGGCTCGTAGCCTCTACGGCGCAAAGAAGGGTAAGTAATGCCTCGTAAAGGCCCAATAGCTAAGCGCCCAGTCGCTATGGATCCGGTTTACGGTTCCCCAGTTGTTTCGCAGCTAGTCAACAAAATTCTGCTTGACGGCAAGAAGTCAATCGCAGAGAAAATCGTTTACGGCGCTCTAGAGGGCACCAACGTCAAGACCGGCGACGATCCAGTTGTTCTTCTAAAGAAGGCTTTGGATAACGTTCGCCCAACAGTCGAGGTTCGTTCTCGCCGTGTTGGTGGCTCGACTTACCAAGTGCCAATCGAGGTTAAGAGCCACCGTGCTAACACCTTGGCTATGCGTTGGTTGGTTCAGTTTGCTAAGCAGCGTCGTGAAAAGACCATGACCGAGCGTTTGATGAATGAAATTCTTGATGCTTCTAACGGCCTTGGTGCTGCTGTGAAGCGTCGCGAGGACACTCACAAGATGGCCGAGGCCAACAAGGCCTTCGCTCACTACCGCTGGTAAAAACCAAAAACTGGCATCGAGGATCTCGATCCTTGGTGGCACAAGCACCAAACCCCTAGTCAATAAATTTCTTCGGAGGCAACCGTGGCACAAGACGTGCTCACTGACCTGAACAAGGTTCGTAACATCGGCATCATGGCGCACATTGACGCCGGTAAGACAACCGCGACTGAGCGAATCCTGTTCTACACGGGTATCACTCACAAGATCGGTGAAACTCACGACGGTGCATCACAGATGGACTGGATGGAGCAAGAGCAAGAGCGTGGAATCACTATCACCTCTGCCGCGACAACCTGTTTCTGGAAGGATAACCAGATCAACATCATCGACACCCCGGGTCACGTTGACTTCACAGTTGAGGTCGAGCGTTCATTGCGCGTCCTAGACGGTGCCGTTGCTGTGTTCGACGGTAAAGAGGGTGTTGAGCCTCAGTCCGAGACCGTTTGGCGTCAGGCTGACAAGTACAGCGTTCCTCGCATCTGTTTTGTAAACAAGATGGACAAGCTAGGTGCTGACTTTTACTTCACCGTGAAGACCATTATTGATCGACTAGGTGCTAAGCCATTGGTTATTCAGCTTCCAATTGGAGCAGAGAATGACTTCGAAGGTGTAATCGACCTAGTTGAAATGCGCGCTCTAACCTGGCGTGGAGACGTTGAAATGGGTGCGAAGTACGAAATCGAGCCGATTCCAGCTGACATGCAGGCCAAGGCCGACGAGTACCGCGCTCAGCTAATTGAGGCTGTTGCAGATACTTCTGACGAACTAATGGAGAAGTACTTCAACGGCACGGAGATGACTGTTGCCGAAATCAAAGAGGCAATTCGTAAGCTGACAGTAACAAGCGCTGCTTACCCGATTCTCTGCGGT
>TARA_B110000093_G_scaffold150581_1_pt1 | contig 13578 bp, 8 predicted proteins | sample TARA_B110000093 | Tara Oceans TARA_B110000093 (sample SAMEA4397390) | marine metagenome | biome: Polar Biome; feature: [MIX] marine epipelagic wind mixed layer (ENVO:01000061); material: water (ENVO:00002006), including particulate matter (ENVO:01000060) such as... | depth 10-100 m | reverse complement strand
TTACTTTCTGAAAAGCGAATAAGATATTTGTTTCTTCATCCAAATAAATAGAATACTCACACACACCCGATTCTTTGAGTAATCGTTTTAGTTCAGGCCAAATTTCATCGTGTCGTTTTTTATAGGCTACTTTTCGCCCCTCATTGAGTTGCATTTTAAAAGCGATTCGTTGCATTTACAATAGTTTAAATTTCTTATAATATGCAAGAAACTAAAAATATAATATACGTCTATCCTGTACTGTACTGCTGCCAGCAAATGGTAGTCTTATTTATATACAAAAATAGAATGTGAGGAGCGTTTCGTGTTTTTGTTATGTTACCAAAATGTTTTGATTGGTAACATGGATGCAGACATAATGAATAACTCTCTGAGTAACTTGTTCGCAAAACACAGGACAGTACAGGATGCTAATACCGTTTAATTACACTTTATTACACTTTATAGATCGGTATGAATAATAATTACCTCTTTTAAATTAAAATTATTATCATTGCAGTAATTCCTGCAGTTGAATAGGTAATTTCTAATCATATAAAAATTACAAAACTCATTATTTTTACCAAAAAAGATCGAATAACACGTAAAATAATTACTCTTTATTTAAAGTAAGATAGTGTCTGACAAAACAATACATAGCGAAAAACTGTTAGTAAAACAATTCATGCAGGGTAATGAAAAAGCATTTAGCACGCTTTTTAATACCTATCGTGATGATGTTTATGCTTATAGTGTGAGCATGCTTAAAACTCCAATACTTGCAGAAGGAATTGTTCAAGATGTATTTTTAAATATTTGGGAACAAAAAGACAGACTTAATCCTAATTTATCATTCAAGTCTTATGTGTTTACGATAACACGTAACTTAACGTTCAACCTTATTAGTAAAGTAGCAAATAATAGGAAACTCAAAGAAGAAGTATTTTATACAAGTCAAAAGGCGTACAGTCCAATTGAGGATAAAATAGCAGAGGCCGAATATGAGATTATAAAAAATAAGGCTATAGAACAATTACCTCCCAAACGTAGAATTATATTCGAAATGTCTCGTAATAAAGGAATGAGTTATAAGGAAATAAGTTCGGAATTGAACATTTCTGTAAGTACCGTAAAAGGTCAAACTAGCAAAGCCTTAGCAACTATTAGAGAATTTCTGCGAACTCATGGTGATGTTGCACTTTTAATTACGCTACTATCATCTCGTTGGCTCGAATAAGCACTTGTGAAAATAGAAATTTTAAAAAAAAACGAACCTCGAGTAGTACTTCCCCTAACCTCATCTGTATTATATACACAACAAAGTATATCATGCAGTCAGAATACTATATTCAAAGCTTATTAAAAAAATTCGTTCTTAACCAATGTTCTAAACAGGAGGTTGATGAAGTTGTTGCCTATATTCAAGGAATAAAAGAATCAAGTCAACTACCTTCCGTAGAAGAGGTATTGGAACTATTAGACGAGAAACCAATTTTAAACGAGGTAGTTGCAAACCGGATTGAGAATTCTATAATTAAAGAAGTTCAAAAGGATAAAATAACATCCTTAAAAAAGAAAGTACAATTCTGTAAATATGCGGCCGCTGCAATTTTTATAGGTTTAATTTCTACAACCTATGTTTTTAGAAACAATATATTAAACACTCCGCTAGAAGTTACCCCTAAAATTGTAAATGCCATTTTTCCGGGTACAGACAAAGCAAAACTTACTTTAGAAGATGGTTCTGTAGTAGTATTAGAAAAAGGAGCTGCTTTTAAAACAAAAAATGCAAATAGTAATGGTGAAGAAATTGTGTATCAAGCCGCAAAAGAGAAAGCATCAGTAATTAAATATAATTACCTAACCATTCCTAGAGGTGGTCAATTCTTTGTTAAACTTTCCGATGGTACCCAAGTGTGGTTAAATTCAGAGTCGCAGCTAAAATATCCAGTAAACTTTATTGAAGGAGAAACCCGTAAAGTAGAACTAGTCTATGGTGAAGCTTATTTTGATGTATCACCAAGTACCAACCACAAAGGAGCAAAATTCAAGGTTATTAATAACGCGCAAGAAGTAGAAGTGCTTGGAACAGAATTCAATATAAAGGCGTATAAAGATGAAGCTAATATATATACAACGCTTGTTGAAGGTAAAGTAGCAATTAGTACCCCAAACCTAAAACAACTACTAATCCCAAATCAGCAATCAATTGTAGACACGCTAAAGGATACATTATCAGTTATAAAAGTTGATGTAAAAGGGGAGATCTCTTGGAAGGATGGCGTGTTTAGTTTTGTAGATAAACCGCTAATAGACATCATGAAAGTCATATCTAGGTGGTATGATGTCGATATAATTTTTGAAAATAAGGAGTTGGAATCAGTAGAGTTTATGGGTACTTTAAATAAGAACCAAAGTATTGAGGAAATTTTATCAATTATGAAATCCTTTTCCATAAACAATTACGAAATAAAGGACAAAACAATAATACTAAAATAATGAAATCTAATTCTGGTAATTTATCAAATTCATAGAATTTAAATAGGAGGATCATGCATTGCAACGCCATTGGGCATCTACTACAAGAGGAGCAATAATTGATTTATAAATAATAACTTAACTAAAACCGAAAACTAATGCGTATGAAATGAAATGACAATAAAAAAAAAGGAGGATAAAGTTTAACCGTCGAAAGTAAAAAACTAGATCCCCCATAAATTATTATCAATTAATTAAAAAAAATTTAATCAACTAAAAACAGGCAAACTTATGAAATTTAAACTGAATCAAGTCCACTTTTCAATACGAAAAAGGCTTTTAATGAATATTATGAGAACATTTATTTTCTTATGTTACACCATTGGTTTTGCAATATCGCCTAGTGATATTGTATCCCAGAATACTAAAATTATAATTGAAGAAGATATCTCCCTATCAGTGGATGAAGTCTTTAAATTGATTATGAATCAAACCGACTATAAGTTCTTTTATGAAAAAGGTACGTTTAAAGATATACATAAGGTTAAAGTAACGGAAGGAGTTGTAAATGTAAATAAATTACTAGTACGAAGTTTATCAAACGGTAATTTCGACATTGAAGTAACTAAAAAAAATGTTATTCTTATCAAGCAGAGAGCGGTATCCGAAAGTATTAAAAAGAAGGTGCAGGAGCACCAAATAACGGGTACAATTGTTGATAAAGATGGAAATCCTTTACCAGGTGCATCTATTATGGAAAAAGGAACGATCATTGGAACTGTGACCGATTTTGACGGTAAATTTTCATTGTCAGTTAGCGATGAAAATGCCATATTAGTAGTTACTTATTTAGGTTTTGCTACACAGGAAATTGCTGTAGGAGACCAAACATCATTCACTATTACCTTACAAGAAGATGCATCAGCATTAGACGAGGTAGTATTAATTGGTTATGGATCCCAGAGAAAATCCGATTTAACTGGAGCTGTTACTGTAGTAAAATTAAAAGCGATGGATGAAGTACCAGTAGTATCTGTAGATCAGGCATTAGTGGGGCGTGTTGGTGGAGTTCAAATTAATCAATCTTCAGGACAAGCTGGTGCTGGTACAAGTATACGTATAAGAGGAGGTAACTCAATTAATGGAACAAATGAACCTTTGTTTGTAATAGACGGTTTTCCTATAATTAACGACAATGGAGCATTTGCTGCGGGTGGACCTTTAGGATTAACTAACAGTGGTTCTGGTAATGCAGGCCAAGGAAATCCAAATGGAGCACTTAATTGGTTAAATCCTGCCGATATTGAATCTGTGCAGGTTTTAAAAGACGCCTCTGCCACTGCTATTTATGGTTCTAGAGGTGCAAATGGGGTCATTATTATTACAACTAAAAAGGGAAGAGCGCGAGAAGGAAGAATCAACTATAATGTTAGCACTGTATCTAGTAGGTTAAATACATCAAATATTGAGTTGATGAATGCAAATGAATACGCTACTTATCTTAACCAAAGAGCAGATAATTTAGGTTTGCAAAAATACTATACAGGCCAAACCATTGATGGTATTTATTATCCAACACCAGATGAATTGGGAAATGGAACTAACTGGATAGATGAAGTTTCCAGAAATGATTTAGCTGTCAATCATTCCCTAGATTTTAATGGAGGATCATTAGATCAGTTTTATTCTGGAAGTATAGGATGGACAGAACAGAATAGTCCATTAATTGGTTCTGAATTAAAAAGACTTAATTTAAGGCTTAATTTTAAAGCAAACCTTACCTCATATTTGAAGTTGGATAATACAATATCTTATAGTAATTCTTGGACTGATAACTCTCCTGCTGATAGTCGTGATGTGCAAAAGTATGGTTTGTGGGAAGCAGCGCTTGTTACAAGCCCAATAGAACCTGCAAGAAACCCAGATGGAAGCTTGAATTATTCTGGAGGAGACCCTTCTAATTCTGCTGGCCCCCCTAAACTAAGTTATAACCCCATTGCATTAGGAACTGATATTCTTAATCGTAACACATCGGCAACATTTATGAATAACTTATCTTTAAAATTAGATATTCTTGATGGACTTAGTTTAGAAACAAGAGGTAGTATTTTCAAGAATGATGTACTTAGGGATATTTATTACAATTCTAATTCAACATTTAATGGTTTCATGGTAGGTGGATTAGCTGGGAAAAACACCAATAATTCAGTGAGTTTTTTAACAGAAACATTTATTAATTATAAAAAGGAGTTTGGTAAGAATGTTTTAAGTGCATTGGCAGGATTCTCTTATCAACAAAGCACTTTTAGAAGCCAACAGGCAGGTGCTTCAGGGTTTCCAAATGATAATTTATTAAATGAAAATCTTTCTGCCGGAAACACAACTTATCCTACTGTAGGAAATAAAATAGAAGATTTGTTATCCTCATATTTTGTACGGGTAAATAATATCTATAATGACAAGTATATTCTAACTTTTACAGCAAGATATGATGGGTCTTCAAAATTTGCAGAAGGAAACAAATGGGCATTTTTTCCATCAGGGGCATTTAGTTGGAGAATTAGTCAGGAAGACTTCTTGAAGGATTCTGAAGCTTTAAGTGATTTAAAATTAAGGGTTAGTTACGGGCTAAGTGGTAATCAAGCAATATCCTCTTTACAAACCAAAAGTACAATTGGATTTAATCAATATCCATATGGAGGCGTGCTTCAAACAGGCGTTTTTCCATCGGTTTTAGGTAACGAAGATTTAACGTGGGAAACAACTACACAATTTAATGTAGGAATGGATTTTGGTTTATGGAATCAAAGGTTAACAGGAAGTATCAATTATTATGATAAGAAAACTACTGATTTAATCCAATTTTTACCAATACCTTCTAATTCGGGCTTTAGTCAACAGCTTACCAATCTTGGTAGTCTAACTAATAAAGGGATTGAGCTTGAGCTTCAAGCTATAGCTATTGATAAGGGTGACTTGCGTTGGACTATAGACGCTAATATTGCGAAAAATAAACAATCAATATCAGATTTAGGTGTTGATAGTGGCAAAATTTTAATGCCTTTTAACGTGGTTGGAGGAAACCCTGCAAATGTAGCGTTGATAGAAGGTGAACCCGTGGGATTATTTTATGGACATGTAAGAGATGGTCTTTTTCGTACAGCAGCTGAAATAGCAAATGGTCCTACTATTGGTGGAGAGCAAGTTGGAGACAAAAGGTTTAAAGATCTTAATAATGACGGGGTTATAAACGATCAAGATAGACAGGTAATTGGAGACCCAAACCCAGATTTCATTTTTGGATTAACTAATAATTTTACGTACAAAAGATTTAACCTTGGTTTTACATTCCAAGGTTCAATTGGAGGGGATGTGTGGAATTTAGGAAACTTTGTTCAAGAAAGGCTTGGAAATAGATCCAAAGCGGCGAATGATTATTTTACAGCAAATAATACAGATGCAGTATATTCAGCCCCAGGGCTAGAAGTAGGACGGGGTAACCATTCCGATTTTTCAGTTGAGGATGGAAGTTTTATTAGGTTAAAAACAATAAATATTGGATACAATGTACCAGTAGAATCTATAAAGTTTGCACGAAGTTTCAGGATATATGCCAGTGCGACGAATCTATTTACTATCACAAATTATTCAGGTTTTGATCCTGAAGTGAATTCATTTGCTCAAAGCAATTTGTTTAGAAATATAGATATACTTTCAATACCGCAGTATAAAAATTATTCATTAGGAGTTAATATTGGATTATAAAAATAAATAAATATGAAAACAATTAAACTATTACAACTTTGTGGAATGATGTCATTATCTTTATTCCTTTGGCAATGCAGTGATCTTGAAGAAGAAGTTTTTTCACAATCCACCGAAGATACTTTTTTTCAAAACGTTAATGATATTCAAGCAGCACTTACTGGAATGTATAGGCCTATGCAAACGCTAGGTGGCTATCAACAGGCGGGTCATTTTATTTTAAATGGTACGAGTGATGAAGGAAAAATGGCAAGACAATGGGGTACTTTTGATAGACTAGATTATACACCTCTTTCCAATGGCGAAATCAATGATTGGTGGCGTACCTCATACCAATCAATTTCAGGCGCTAATTTAATTATTGATAATAAAGAAAAAATTGAGAATTTAATTGGTGATGATAGCAAAGCAGTTGTTGCTGAAGCTAAATTTTTGAGAGCAGTGATTTATTTTCAGTTGGTGCAAATGTATGGAGGTGTACCCTTAAGAGTAAAACAGGTTAAAAGAGCAGATGAAGTTAATATTGCTAGAAGTACCGAAGAGGAGGTGTATGATCAAATAATTGCTGATTTTGAAGCTGCAGAAGAAGATTTACCTCCAAACTCTGATCCGGGAGTAATAAAAAAATCGGCCGCTACAGCTTATCTGGCAAAAGTTTATTTAACTAGAAATAATTATCCAAAAGCACTTGAAAAGGCTACTGAAGTTGTAAATAGTGGTGCTTATGGCCTTGCGCAAACATTTAGTGATGTTTTTGATATTGCAAGTGAAAATGGTTCTGAGGACATTTTTACTATACAATATGTAAGGTCCGATGGACAAGGTATGCGTTTGGAAAGTTTAACAAACGCATGGGGTCTTGGTGGTACTGAGACAGATTTGTATTATAAATATGACCCTACAGATAGTAGAAGAAGTATAACCTTTTTAGATGATGCCATTGTGAATAATGGTACTAGCCCAGAAAAGCAAGGTAAATATGTAGATCCGGATAAGGCTAGTGCAGATGGTCAGGGTAATAATTTTATTGTTTATCGCTATGCCGATTTACTATTGATAAAGGCTGAAGCAGAAAACGAAGCAAATGGCCCAACAACTGCAGCATATGCAGAGATAAATAAGGTGCGTTCTAGAGCCAATTTGCCAAATTTAGCTTCTAATTTATCGAAGGATGAATTTAGAGAAGCTGTTTGGAACGAAAGAAATCTGGAGTTAGCCATGGAAGAAATAAGATGGTATGACCTTAAGCGTGCAGGTCGCCTAGAGTCTGTTCTTTCGGCCACGGGTGCAACTTGGAATGATAAATATTTGCTTTTTCCAATTCCTCAACAGGAAATTGACGCATCTAATGGATTAATTACCCAAAACCCTGGTTATTAATAAATAATTTTAATTAAAATTTTTAGTATATGAGTAATTTAGATATTCAATATATAAATTACTCATATTTTTTTTACCATATTGAAACAGCTAAGTAAAATTTAACTAAATCACATGAATTATCAAATTAGATTTCTATTATTTTCTTTACTTTTTATAGGAACCTATTCATGTACAGATATTAAGAGTAATTTAATTGAAAATGATGAAAATCCACTTTTTGAAAGATTAGATTCGGTTAGGACACAAGTTACTTTTGTAAATAAAATTACTACTAACGATACTCTAAATATTCTAAATTTCGAAAACATCTATTTAGGAGGAGGTATTGGAATAGGAGATTTTAATGCTGACGGTTTACCCGATTTGTTTTTTGTTGGTAATATGGTACCATCAAGACTTTACTTGAATAAAGGCAATTTTAAATTTGAAGATATTACCATTCCATCTAAAATTCAGGTTCACGGATGGGCTTATGGAGTATCTGTTGCAGATGTTAATGCTGATGGTTTAGATGATATTTATTTGAGTATTGGAGGTGTTGTAAACAAAGAAGGATATAAAAGCGAATTATTTATAAATCAAGGAAATGATGAAAATGGAATTCCAAGTTTCAAAGAGGAAGCAGAATTCTATGGATTAGCGGATCTCTCATACACAATTCAGTCTGTTTTTTTTGATTTCGACAAAGATGGTGACCTAGATATGTATAAAATAACAGGAGGTAGTTTTGAAAGATCTCCTATTATACCATATCCTATAAAAAAAGATGGAAGTGCAAAAAGCACAGATCGACTTTATCGAAATGATTTTAATGATAAGCTTGGTCATCCAGTTTTTACCGACATATCTAAGCAAGCAAATATATTAGAGGAGGGTTATGGGTTAGGTGTCTCCATCTTAGACATTGATGAAGATGGATGGTCAGATATTTATGTTACCAATGATTATTTAACCAATGATTTACTCTACATTAATAATCGCGATGGAACATTTAAAGAAGCATCGCAAAAGTATTTTAACCACACCAGTCATTTTGCGATGGGTAATGATACAGGTGATATTAATAATGATGGATTAATTGATATTGTTGCTGTTGATATGTTACCTGATAAGCGAAAAGATAGAATGCAAATGCTTGGAGTTAATAATTATGATAAATTTTATTATGCACAAAAACAAGGATACTCCAGTCAATATATGCGTAACACATTACAACTTAATAATGGATTAGGTAAATTTAGTGAAATAGGACAAATGGCTGGAATATTTAAGACTAGTTGGAGTTGGGGACCTTTACTAGCAGATTTTGATAATGACGGTTATCTAGATTTATTTATTACTAATGGGTTTGGTAAAGATGTAACAGATTTAGATTTTGTGAAATTTAGGAGTGACATCTCTCCATATTCAAACACCAATAATAAAAATAAAGAAAGAGATTTTAGCTTGTTAAAAGCTATAGATAATCAACCTGGAATAAAAACTCATCCTTACATGTATAAAAATATGAAAAATAACACGTTTGAAAATGTTAGTAATCAATGGGATTTTAATGAATCTGTTTATTCAAGTGGTTCAGCTTATGTTGATTTGGACAATGATGGAGATCTTGATATTGTAACTAATAATATTGATGCTCCCGCTCATCTTTATAAAAATAAAACGAATGATGAAGGCGCAGTTGGTGTTAATAATTTTTTAAGAGTAAAACTAAATGGGCCTTCTAAAAATAAAAATGCCATTGGCTCAAAAATAAGAATAAAGTATAATGAAAATATTCAATATAGATTTTTATCTAGAGTGAGAGGTTTTGAAAGTACTGTTGAGCAAACTATTCATTATGGTTTAGGAAAGGAAAGCTTAATAGACACTCTTATCGTTACTTGGCCTGACGATAAAAAAACGATACTAACAAATATAAAAGCCAACCAAGTATTGAATATAAATTATAGCAGTGGAAATTTTACTGATTGGAAAACAGATACTTCTGCCTTAACACCTTATTTTGCATCTATTTCACCTGCCTCTATAGGTATAGATTTTAAGGATAAGCATTTAGAATTCAATGATTTTACATATGAGCGTTTAATTCCACGAAAATATTCAGAAAACGGTCAGAATATAGCTGTAGGAGATGTAAATGGCGATGCACTTGAAGATTTTTTTGTTGGGGGAGGTTTTCAACAAACAGGAAAATTATATATACAAGATGAAGATGGGCATTTTACAGGTAGTCCCATAAGTAAATTAAATGATGGGTGTGTTGATTCAGGATCTCTTTTTTTTGATGCAGATGGAGATGGTGATTTGGATCTCTATGTTGTAAGTGGCGGAAATCAACTATCATTTGAAAATGTTAAATATCAAGACAGACTATATATAAATGATGGAAAGGGAAATTTTTTGTTAAATACTAAAGCACTACCAATAATGCTTTCTAGTGGCTCATGCATCTCTGCTGCTGATTTTGATAATGACGGTGATTTAGATTTGTTTTTAGGAGGTGGTGTAAAGCCTGGCTATTATCCACAATGTTCTAAATCATATCTATTAAGAAATGAAGGTGGAAGATTTGTAGATGTCACCGATATTTTGGCCAAAGGTCTTCAAAATATTGGTATTGTTACTAGTGCATTATGGACAGATTTTGATAACGACAACAAAGTTGATTTAATTGTGGCTGGTGAGTGGATGCCTATTACGGTTTTTAAAAATAATGGTAAGAGTTTTAAGAATCATACAGAAAAGGCTGGTTTGGCCAATTCAAATGGTTGGTGGCAAAGTTTAGAATCAGGAGATTTTGATCATGATGGTGATATGGATTTTGTAGCAGGAAATTGGGGCCTCAATACACCTTTTAGGTGTAGTACTGAAGAGCCTATGAGTCTATATTTTGCAGATTTTGATAAAAACGGTAAATTAGATCCTATCTTTAGCTGTTATGAAGATGGGAAAAGTTATCCAGTGCCCTCACTAGATTATATGGTTGAGCAGATGCCCATACTCAAAAAGAAATTCCTTCATTATTCTGAATATTCATCAGCTACAACTGATGAATTGATTGAAATGTTCGATGTAAAAAACTTTCCGAAATTATATTGTAAAACCTTGGCATCAACATATCTTAAGAATAATGGAGACGGAACGTTTGATCTTGAAGAATTACCCCAAGCAGCGCAGGTTGCTCCACTATTCGACACTAAGGTATTAGACATAAATAAAGACGGTAATCTTGATATTCTTGGAATAGGAAACTTTTACTGGACAGATGTGGTTATAGGGAAATATGATGCATTAAAAGGGCTTACCATGCTTGGGGATGGTTTAGGTAATTTTAAAACTGTTGACTTGGATAAATCTGGATTTGTTGTTGATAGTGACGCTAGAACTTTCGCTACACTTAAAACTACAGATAATCAATCGCTTTTTATTGTTTCACAGATATTGGATTCATTAAAAATATTTAAACAAAATAAAATAATCAAACGTGACTGATACTAATCTTAAACAAAATAAAATCTTAGGAAATTTCTTTACAAATTAACATTTAAATTTTAAGGAATTATTAGAATTTGTCATCATGTAAGGGTTTGGTTTTAAGTAAAACAAGGTATCAACTGTCATATGCCAAAAAGGGCATCAAACCAAATTACTTTTGCAACAAATAAAAAAGGTATAAAGGAAGTGTTAAATGATAGTGTTAGAACACATTTGATTAAAGTTTACATAGAGAAATATAATGAATATAAAAACAACTAATACATATTCCAGATTATAAGAATTAATGAAGATAATCAATCATTTGTAAGATTAAAAAAATATGAATGGTTAAATAAAATGCCAACGAGTTCTGTAGGCTGAGTTAAAAACAATAAAACATTGATTATGAAAACGAATAAAATATTTTTTCTTTCAATTATTTTAATAATAATCACAATAGTTGCTTGTAAAGATAAATCCGAACATATTGTAATTACACCTGACGAATTTCACAAGTCTGTTGATAGAGTAGTTGATGTCATGGTACATGATATATTTTCACCACCAGTAGCCAGTAGAATATTTGCATACCCAAATATTACAGCCTATGAGATTATAGCGCAACAAAATCCTGAATATAATTCTTTAGCAGGACAAATTGAACATTTAGGAGAAATTCCTAAAGCAGATATTTCAAAGAATATCAATTATAAGTTAGCAGCATTAGTAGCTCATATGGAAGTTAGTAAAAGGTTAATTTTTTCTGAATTTAGAATAGAAGAATTTAGAGATAGTTTATATCAAATCTGGGAAACAAAAAACCCGTCTCAATTTAAAGATTCCAAAACATATGGTTTAATAGTGGCAGATTTTATAGCAGAATGGATGAACAAAGATAATTATTCTCAAACTAGAACCATGTCGAAGTATCAGGTTGATACTGATGATGGAGGACGTTGGCGGCCAACACCGCCAGCTTATATGGATGGTTTGGAACCACATTGGAATAAAATTCGCCCCTTTGTTCTTGATTCTTCAGCACAATTTAAACCTATACCACCGCCAAAATTTTCAATGAATAAAAATTCAGAATTTTATAAAGAACTAAGAGAGGTATATGAAATAAGAAATAGAATTACAGAAATTGGAGATAAATCTGAAGAAGTTCAAATTGCAAAATTTTGGGATTGTAATCCGTTTGTAACTTCTACAAGAGGTCATTTCATGTCTGCGACTAAAAAAATCACACCTGGAGCACATTGGATTGGTATAACGAAAATAGCCTGTAAAACTGCTGATGCCGATTTTGATAAAACAGTTTTTGCTTACACAAAAACATCAATTGCTATTGCGGATGCTTTTATAAGTTGTTGGGATGAAAAATATAGAAGTAATTTAATACGGCCAGAGACTTTAATCAATAATTATTTCGATGAGAAGTGGGAGCCTATTTTGCAAACACCGCCTTTTCCAGAATATACTAGTGGCCATTCTGTAGTTTCGGGAGCTGCTGCCAAGGTTTTGACAGAAATCTTTGGAGATAATTTCTATTTTTTAGATGATACTGAAACACGTTATGGATTACCAATACGTTCGTTTACATCATTTAATTCTGCTGCACAAGAGGCTGCTATTAGTAGAATGTACGGTGGTATTCATTACAGATTTGCTGTAGAACTTGGTGTCGGTCAAGGAAAAAAGGTAGGGAGTTTGGTAATTGATGAATTGAGAATGAAAAATTAAAAGATAAATGAAGCAACATTTATGCTATGAAGTTGTAAGCTTATTTAATACCCCAACAAAAAGGACTGTTTTTAAGGTATACTCAAGAGAGCAGTTACTAAGAAGTAGCGAATATATGAGTGTTTCTGGTGAATCTTATAGAACCACTATCTATAGGGCTATCAAGTCTTTAAGAAGTGAATTGACTCCAATTTTACTCTTTGCTTCAATAATTTTTAAAAAAAAAGTAAAAAATCTTGTCTATAAAAACTCAAGAACACCTAATCCAATAGTTATGAAAAAAGTATACAGTAAAAAAAACAATAATTCGAGTATGAATACAGACGAAAAAAGTCAATTAAAAACTAGAATCAATCATTCTGTAGATATGTATATTCAAAAGAAAAGAAGAATTTAGGTAGAAATGGTACTTATAACATTGCAGCAGATACATTTTCAAAAGGAATTTATATTGTAAGAATCAATTCGAAATACGTAAAAAAAATAATTGTACAGTAACAAATAGGAGTCTAGGCTAATTTACTTTTTTTGTAGTTAGTTTTTGAGGTAGATTAGTTTAGATTTTTTTAAAATTATAGAAATGAAACAGATATCAATTTTAGGAGTTTTTGCAATCAGTATGTTGGTTGCTTGTGGTACCAAAGAGAAAAAAGCAGCAACGGCTAAAGAAGACAAGATAACAGTGGCAGCATATTACTTTCCCAATTACCATACCGACGATGCAAGAAATACAGAGTTTAAAGGAGAAGG
>TARA_B110000093_G_scaffold122276_1_pt1 | contig 13729 bp, 5 predicted proteins | sample TARA_B110000093 | Tara Oceans TARA_B110000093 (sample SAMEA4397390) | marine metagenome | biome: Polar Biome; feature: [MIX] marine epipelagic wind mixed layer (ENVO:01000061); material: water (ENVO:00002006), including particulate matter (ENVO:01000060) such as... | depth 10-100 m | reverse complement strand
GTAATCCTAAAATAAGTAAACTATCACATACTTTATCTCTAAAATAAACTTGAGGTAACCTTATGGGACACCAAAAGTAATGTTTTTATAGGCATTTTTAAAAAAAAAATTCAAAAGAATGATTGAAAATTTCGCCTTGAAAAATATAATATACGAGATCTCCTCACTTAAGAAGACGAGAGCGTGCTGCTCAGCGCTAAGAATTTTATTATTTACATCGATATTTATTATTAAGATGGCATATACCGTTCATTAAATGAATGATTATTAATGTTTATATTACAGTCGGAGCTATTTCTTTTTCCAAAACAAATCAATATTACATCTCAATTAATCTGTTATAGGGTATTTTTTATGTCCATTATCTATTTTGGACATAGAAATTCTTAATAATTCTAAATAAATAGTTTTTTTATTTGGAGGACGATTTTATGATATGATTAAAAGTTGCTTCCAAAAACAATTTCGATACCAAAATGCAACTTTAAAAAAATTAAAGATCAGTTAAAAAAAGGTAAAAGTAATGCTGAGTAAAAACTATTGGGAAAGGGTTTAAAATTGGCTGATTTTGAGATGGCGTATGGATACTATTTAAAGCTAGAACATGATTATTTAATAAATAAAACCCATGTCCTCACTCGACAACAGATATGAGAATACTCATGTCTTTCTCTTTGCTAGGAAAAAAAAAGGATGGGTTCATATTTAGGATCCTTGAAAGCCCAAAAGGAGGTCCACAAACATGAGTTAGTTTCGAAATAGCGGTTACACCAAGGAGGATTTTCATGATTTGTTCCAACTGGCATCCGTCAGGACACCATGATGGAAACCCATCCTTCATTATCTAGCCAATAAGATGGCACCAGAGGGTTGGAAGATTTGTGTCTCATCACATGAAATGATGTAATAATAGATCCCTTCGGGAGCTTCACTACTGCTATAGGTATTACCATCCCAAATGCAATCATCAACAAATTGACTTCCCGACCAAATCTCTTTGCCCAGTTCATTAAAGATGTACACAGTACAGTCGATCATATCAACCGCATTGCGAATTTCCCAACAATCAAATCCATATCCATCACCATTGGGGGAAAAGCTTTTTCTGGGAGCTACAAAATCAATGGACATGCGCACGGTATCAGACTCATAACAACCATTGGCATCATTGCCTGAGAGCGTGACCAATTCATAAATAGATTTCGGATAAATATTGACCTCAATACCATTGGAGTCGCTTACGATATTGGTGGGTTCCCAGAGATAATCTGAACCGCCATTAGCGGAGAGGGGAATATTGGTTAACCAACCGGTAGGCTCAGGCACGGTCAAGAGACCCTCTGTGATTTCTCCAGCACTTGAGGTAATCTCAATATTTGAGTCATAATAATTATTGATGGTTATGAAAGAAGTATCAGCGCATCCTACACTATTGACCCACATTACAGAGAGGTCTTTAGGATTCGTTTCAGAAGCCAGATCAATGACGCCATAGGTATTGTAGGTGGTATCTCCATTGCTCCAAAAATAGGAAGCGAGGTCAATAGGTAGTGCCAATGGGAGACTATCACTTGGGCATTTTTCAACACCATCTGACGCATCAATAGTTAAAGTTGGAATTGTCGTGACAACTACTAATTGATTTACTTCACTTTCACAATTAGCCACTTCTTGATAGCCTGTACTCAACTTGACTGAATAGACACCCGCCTCAGAAAAGCTTAACGTATCTGATGCGATCATACTGGTACTATCGGTAGTCATGTCAGCAGGGTTGGTATAACTCCAGCAATAAGTGTTGGTGTAAGCGGTATTGGTACTGTCAATGGTGGCTTCAAATAGTCTATCTAGCTCCACGCAAGTTGCTGTTACCCCCGTAATGGTAAAGGTGGGTTTAATGACTTGGGTTATGGTATAGGGTTCACCGGTGGCCTCGCAAGTCGTCGCAGTCTCTATCGTAGTTACTGAATAAACACCGGTGGTATTGGCATCATAAGTACCACTTGTTTCTCCCGCGATGGCGATACCACCGCGGTTCCACTGGTAGGTGAATCCAGGGTAAGTAGAAATGGCCAATTCGGTGGTCAGCCCTTCACAAAATAAGTCATCCCCATTATTAACAATCGTACTTGGCGGACCCATGTCTATTTCTAGGATCTTGGTCGCGGTTTGCCCAGCACAACCACCTGTATTTGAAATGGTTAAAGAATAAGTTCCGGCCATCAATGAGGAAGCTGCTTCAAAGCTCGGTGAAGCCTCTATAGACGTGAAATCATTGGGCCCTGTCCAATTATAATTATCGGCAGACAGCGTAGAACTCAAAACAAAAGCACTTCCCAAACAGACCGTAGTTGGAGAAACTTCGATGACAGGAGTCCCAGGATCGCTCGAGCTACTACTCGTAACTTCGACAACATCAGAGGTTAGACTACAAGATCCAATGGCTGCGGTTACCCTTACTTTGATGTCAGTAATGTAGCTGCTGATGTCTAGTTTATTTTGGGTAGAAGTGCCGTTTACCGAGTAAGTGCTACCATCATCGACACTAATTTCCCAGCTGTAAGTAGTTCCAGATGAGGCACTTGCTGTTACGAAAAATTCTACACCAGTGCAATAGCTAGAGGTGACAGGTGCTATGACTGGGGTCAAGCAGCCGGCATTTTCTACAATAGACAAGATGCCACTTGTATTTATGGCGCTTTTAGAAGTCACCGCAAGATCTGGCTTTCCATCATTGTTAAAATCACTGATCCTTAAATTTCGATTGTTGTTTAAATTCATTTCTACTGATTGCTTGTCAAAACTAAAGTTCCCTTCTGCAGAGGAGGAATTGAAGAATACATTGATTCCAGTTTTGCCAGATTCTAGAATACCCGTGGCTATATCTGGTTTTCCGTCCCCATTAAGATCACCTACAGCAAGACCCCAAGGGAAGAGGTCAGTGGGGACTTCTTCACGAACTCCCATTTCGATGGAACCTCCAGCTTCAGAGGTGTTATTTGGTAAAATCATTAATTCTCCCGAAGAAGAACTTCCCTCAGAGGCGATGATTTCTAAAAAGCCATCGCCATCCAAGTCACTTATTTCAATGGCTCGAATTTCATCACGTTCCAAAGAGATCAGTTTAGTTTCATCTTTAAAATTTAATCCCTCTGAGGTGCTGATATTTTCAAAGTAGAATAGGTCAGATCCCGCAAAAGCACCCACGATAATTTCAGGAAGATTATTGTTGTTAAGATCAGCGATTTGAATGCCTCTTGCGGCAAGTTCTGTACCCAGACTTAAAAGCAACGGAGACCCAAAACTTAAAGAACCCGTCGTGCTCGTGTTTTGAAAAACATCTACGTCATTGTATTGATTGCTAGAAATAACAAGGTCTAATTTTCCATCTTGGTTCAGATCGTCTATGGCAATTTCTGCTGGCGGACGTATCAGGGTGTCACGTCTATTCAAAATCAATTCTAATACGTTATCTTCATCAAAACTAATATTGCCAGTAGTTGAGGTATTCAAATAAACTTCTACATTTCTTGTTTCTGATCCCTCGCTAGTTTGTGTAACGACAAGATCCGGCTTACCATCCCCATCAAGATCCCCACATTCCACATGTAAAGCAGGCTGACTACCCAAGCTAAGGGCTTTAACGAAGGACGATGTTCCTCCCGCAGTAGCTGAAGTATTCCGAAAAATTATTCGTTCTGCGGAGGTAGCGTCTTTGTTTTGACCGGAAGTAACTACCACATCATTTAAGCCATCATCATCAAAATCACAAAGGCATAAGTCATAGATAAATTGCTCATTAACCGCTATATTTTGAACGGAGGCAAAGGGATAATCGGTATCTGTGGATATGTTGCCATTCCAATTGGGTAGGAAAAACGAAGAGGATACTGCCACACCATTGATATTGATGACTGTTATGGGTCCGTAACTGGCGCCAGCAGGGACTTTTACTTCAATGAGTCCCGATGAATTGGATAGAATGGTTCCTTTGGTACTACCGAAATACACTTCGCTACTTCCTAGTGTTGAACCTGAAATAGTCACCGTTTCAGTGGGGGCAGCGATCAATGGAGATACAGAGCTTATGAAGGGGGCCGATTGCCCAAAAGCAAAACTAAGACCAAAAATAATCCATCCAAAGGTGCCGAATATTCTCATCATTGTTTGTTCACTTTAATCATCTTAATCCATATTTTACCCATGCCTTTTTTCTTCCGTTCTCTAAATAATTTTGATTTCAAATCAGCCACATTCTCAGATCTATAGATTACCGTATAGTAAAATCCTTTTTCACTCACATAACCGACCAAAGCCTCATGGTATCCTTTTAAAAACAGTTCATCACTGAACTTATCCGCATTTTCATAAATTTCAAATACGCCTGCCACAATATAAACACCTTCAGGTAATTCTAACAAATGATTACCCTTAACGACCTCTTCGATATAAACTTCTTCTTCAGGGGCTACTTCCTCTACTACAACTTCCTCAGGCGCTTCCGCGATAACTTCTTCTTGAACGTCTGGTTTCATTGTAGCTTTTGCGATGATAGCGTCTATAGCCTCCTTACTCATGGTGGGCTCCCATACCATGACAGATTCCGCTTCACCCTCTTCATTGGTTTTTACGTATTGAACACCAATTTCAACAATGCCATCGGCGTTCGTTCGGATTTCCTTTGTTTGATCACCGATCATTTCCCATGATTCATTTGCAGGAACCCAAGTAATGGCCTCCTCGATGACACCCTCTCTGGTTACGTGTTGTACAACTACTGCTTTCCATTCTTCACCTGTTTCGGTAGTTATCACGACCTCTCCACGCGTTTCATCTAGTTCCCATGGCTTATCTAGTTCCACGGTATCTATTCTTTCAATGATCACTGTATCTATTTTTTCTACGATCACTGTATCTATTTTTTCTACGATCACTGTATCCACTTCTTCTTCTGGCCTTTTAGAATTGATAAAAGAAGAAGTATGCTTGGCATGAGGTTTTCTTTTTCCCAGGTGGATACCTAAATGTATTTCATGAGAGGGTCCTAAATCATTCATTATGTTTAGGTTTCCAGTTTCATAACTGTAACCTAACCCAAATCTCCCTTTCAATTTGACGCCTGCGGTTCCAATGAAATTCATATCTTCTCTATAGGTACCACCGACCCAAACTACGTGATATAAATGAAGCAGGATGGTTCCTTCCAATTGACTAGTCCCATAATTATTGTATCTGTAGACTACATGGGGTTCTATAGCGATGTTATCTGTTAAATGGCCTCTGTAATAAGTTTGCAACATCAGATTGTCGAGCGGCTTTATTCTAATAGGATCTGAACTGTCTTTATCTGTAAATTTGTCATAGCTGATCAAATTGGGTATTGAAAAGCCAAAATTAAAATGGCCTGCATGATACGTCAATCCAAAATCAGCCAACGCAAAAGTGCTATTGTCTGCAATATTTGCATAGGCAGGGTCAAAAGGATCATCTAATTCTCCATAATTTAACATTTGACTACCTCCACCTACAGACAAACCAAATCGTATGTGATGCTTTAGATCCAGGGTCAACAAATAGGAGACGGATGCTTTTCCAGCGGTCGTGTTCAGTAAACCTCCTTGTTCAATATTGTATCCAGCAAATCCGATGCCTATTCCTCCGGGTAAGGGGGCATGAAAACTGCCATGAATCGTAGTTGGGGCATCATTCACACCAGACCATTGTTGCTGGTAGAGGCCATAAAATACCGAGTGTCCCTCTACGCCGGCATACGCAGGATTGTAGAGATAAGGATTCATGTAAAACTGATTGAAAAGGATAGGTTGTTGAGCGAGAACGGAAAAAGAACAAAGTACTAAAATTAGTAGATGTATTTTTTTCATGTCAACTGGTTAATCATAATTGGATGCTCACTAAAATGAAATTCAAAAATGGGAAATTAATTTTAGAATTAAAAGAGAAATGAATCAATTAGATTAAAATAAATAATTGAATACTCAAAAAAAAAAAGAAGAGAGATCAATTTAAATTAATTTGGAGGAAAAAAGATTTTTTTTTTCGTACGTTTGCTATTGAAATCAATCTAAATGAAAATAAGTCATTGTCTTCTTATCGTTGTTTTTTCCCTAACCTCTATACATGTTCAAGCACAATATTGGATCGGAATTAAAGGAGGGCCCTCCTACATCATGCATGATTATCAGTTTGAAGACTACAAAGACAGTTTTAATATTGAGGATAATTCTAATTTTCACATCGGTGCTATCATGACTTACGTTGCTTCAAAAAGATTTGCGGTGACTACCGAATTAAATTATGAGAGAAGATCGAGAACATTGTCTAATATACCAGATGTATCCGACTCGGCTACGAGTGTTTTTAATACACACTATTTAACTGCTCCCATTTTATTGCAGGTCAATTTTGGAGGATCACCGATTTCCTTTTATGTAAACGGTGGGATTAAATTAAACTACTGGGTGGCGGGCAACGGTACCTTATATACCCCAGATATTGGACTGTTCACTGATGGAAAGGCTGTAGATTATAATATTGTTTTTAATGAATCTGATCCCAAATCAGGCCAAAAATCAATTAATGATCCCAATCGTCTACAATATGGATTGAGTGCAGGGACTGGATTTTATTTGGATGTAGTCGGTGGAGGGCGTGTATTGGTAGATTTCAGATATAATTTTTCACATTCCAACTTAGGATTTAATGGCAGGAGTGAAGATTTTTTTGATAGTGCTGTACCCTATTATGAAAATTTTGAATACCGCAATCATTCGATTACCGTATCTGTTGGCTATTTGCTTTATTATAACTCTCAATTCAAAAGAAAAGGTGCCAGCACAGCTAAAGTGAAAAAATAAAAGACATAATTGTTTTAATGATTTCCTGTATTAGAGTCCTTCTATAACCACCCAAAATAAAGTTTTGATCAACTTAAATTTGATATAGTTAGATAGATATCATAGTTTAGGCACCAACTAATTACTAATATACGTGTTAAAGGCATTCCTAAGATTTCTCGGTGCGGTTGATGGTGAGGACAGGCAAATGTGGTTTTTGCTAGGTATTGGTGCCTTTATGGGGTTTTTTCTCGCTAGCTACCAAGTAGGTACTGAATCTTTATTCATTCAAACTTTAGGAGAGAAGTACCTCGCAGAATCTTTCTTTGTAACAGGGGCCTTGGGTGTGCTTTCTTCCGTTACTTACGTATACCTTCAAAAAAAAATTAGATTTTCTCGGTTAGTCATAGGCAACGCTGCGGTGATCACCCTGTTTGTATGTTGTCTCAGGCTCGCTTTTGAGTTTGTTGAGGTTGGGGATAAGGAGTCTGGATTTTCCTTACTGCCTTTTTTGCTTTTTGTGATGATGGGGCCTATGACCTCAATTTTGCTTTTGGGTTTCTGGGGGTTATTCGGAAGAATTTTTGATACGCGACAAACCAAAAGATTGATAGGTAGTGTAGATACAGGCCAATTAATTGCCACCATTATTGCCTTTTTCTCAATACCTCTGTTAATAGAACTTCCTTTCATTGATGATACTTATGATTTACTTTTTGTATCAGCCATTTCGATGATAGTCATATTATTGATGACTATTTTGATCTGTAAAAATTGGAATGTTGATTTAATTGACTCCCTAAAAAATGACCAAAAAGTAGAAGACACGGGTTACTTAGGTATTTTTAAAAACAATTACACCCGTCTTTTATCTGTTTTTATGATATGCTCTATGGGAGCAGCTATTTTTGTAGAATACAGTTTTTTAGCCACTATTGAAATTTATCATCCCGAGGAGGATAAATTAAATCGGTTTTTGTCTTTTTTCAATGGTACGGTCATCATCATGAGTTTCATTATTCAGACCTTTATTAATGATATAATACTCAATAGATTTGGTTTGAAAGTAGCCTTGATGACTATGCCTATTATTTTGATAATTTTCATGATTGGAGGTCTTATTTCAGGTCACTTTTTTGGCTACGAGCTATTGAATGAAGACTTTTTGTTTTTCTTTATGTTCATTATCAGTGGTAAGGCATTTACGGCTTCGTTGAGAGATGCTTTGGAATCACCCGCCTTTAAGTTGTTTTTTTTACCCTTCAACTTAACCATTCGATTTGATATCCAGAATAAGATAGAAGGAGTTATCGGACAAGTCGCCACTTTTTTGGCGGGAGGATTGCAGATGCTGGTGGCTACTTTGGTCTTTATTAAGCTGATTCATTTTATTTATTTGATCATCGCGATTGCCCTCGGCGTTATTTATTTATCCGTGAAGCTGTACAATCAATACCAGATTAAACTTAAGGAAACGTTGACTAATCAGCGAGATCTTTTGGCTGATGAAGGGAAAATCAATGAATATAGCTCCTTGAGAGTGTTACAAAACGAACTCAAAAGTGAAAACGAACTCAGAGTACTCAATGCCCTTCGCTTGTACGAGCAACTGGATCCAATTAGACTGCCCCTAGTGCTTTTAGATCAATTACCTGCATCTAATGCGAAAATAAAAAGTTATGCCTATTCAAAGTTGTCAGAAATCAAGGCCTATGAAACTTTAGAAATTATCAAGCAGGAATGTAAAAAAGAAGAAAAAGAATCTATACTGATTTTGGCTAATAAAACCATTGAGGTTTTAAAGGAATTTATAGCTTACGAGCTTAACGATGAGTCCATCAGGCGCTATACGCGGTCTACCCGACAGCAAGAAAGAGTGCATGGCGCCAGGTTGTTGACAAAAATAAAGGAAGACAAGCATGTGCCTTATTTGGCAGAATTATTAAGAGATATTAATCCTGAAGTGCGTACCGCAGCCCTTATAGCCGCTGGAAAGTTGAAACGCCCTGAGATGTTAACGGTTATTATCGATCACTTACATATCCCGAGCTACAGTAATACGGCAATGTCTGCTTTAAAGTATTTGGGTGATCGTGTATTCCATGCTGCTGACGCTGCTTTTTTTAAAACGGAACAGCATACGGCTACCATGGTTAGAATCGTGCAGTTATTTGGAATCATTGGAGGTAAACAAGCTAAAGATTTGCTTTGGAAGAAAATTGAATTTCCCAATAAACGTGTAGTGTCAGAATTGCTATTATCGTTGAATGCCTTGGGCTTTGAATCTAAAGATTTTCAATCGGCTCGGATCAAATTAATTATTGAAGGTCTGCTGGGTGATATTGCGTGGAATATAAAAGCGATACAAGATACCCCTCAAGTTTATCCAATAGATCCTATAGATGCAGAATTACTGCAAGCGTTAAAAGAGGAGAATAATGTAAATTTGAATAATTTATTTATTCTATTGGGTATGATCTATGATGTACATAATGTGCAGTTGGTTAAGGAGAACTTAGCCCATGGCTCAATGGATTCTGTGACTTTTGCCATAGAGATGTTAGACGTCTTTGTCGAGGATGAAATCAAGCCTATGCTACTGCCTATTTTGGATGATATCAGTGATAAAGAACGACTGGACTTATTATTGAATTTCTTTCCACCTGAGCATTTCGAGTCTCATCCAGACTTACTCACCCAGATCATAAATAGAGACTTTAATCGGATCACCCGGTATACTAAATCCTTGGCTATCAATAGGCTTCATCAACTTCCTGATGCCAATGTATCCAATTCATTGATAGCAAACTTATTTAATCCAGATGTTTTGCTGTTGCAGAGTGCGGCAAATTCTATATATCAAATGGACCCTGAGGCCTATCAAACTCATACCAATAGGCTTAAATCATATTCTAAATTACGATTAGATAAGATTATTTTACCTCCTATTTTTCTTTACAAAGACGAAGACAATTATCAAAAAATGTTACTGGTGGAGCGGGTAAGGTTCATGAAATCTATATCTAGCTTTGCAGCGATCCCTGGAGACAGTATTACTCGAATGGTAGACTCCATGAACGAAAGAAAAGTGGCTAAGGGAACGGCACTTATTAATGAAGGAGATGACGGGGATCAACCCTTGTTTATTATGATTAACGGAAAGGTTGACTTGATCAGAGCGGGTGCTGTATTCAAATCATTGGGCCCCAAGGATATTTTAGGAGAGGAGGCGATTCTTTTTATGGAGAAATTTGATTACCAAGCAATTACAACAGAAGAGACCTCTTTTTTTATCTTACCGAAAGAGGAACTTTTTGATTTGATGACGCTGCATGTTGAAATATTAAGGGCCTTCCTAGAGCATATAGATACGACGGTTAAAACGTCACCATTAGATCCATTTGATCTGAGCATTTTAGATGATAATGTCAGTGTGTTTAATTAGCCTTGAGATCTATATAGCTAAGCCATGAGCACCATAAAAAAAATATTAATTATTTATTCAGAAGAAGATGACCTGCAGATTCAAGGGGATGCCAGAGGCTGGGTAACTAATTTTTTTAAGTTTCTCTCCTCTTTGTTGGTGCACATGAACTACGGTGATCTTTTGCTGGAGTTGTGTAGTTTCAACCATCTTAAAAAAAGTGAATTAAAAAAAAATATTATGGTGGTCATGGTCGTTAGCCCACTTCTGGATCCTGAAGACCAAGGATACCAACTGATCTCCTCTTGGTTAAAGGAAATGACGAATGCAAAAAAAGGTATTCAGGAGGACTCGGAAAGATGTTTAATAGTTCATAAAACAATTTTTAATTACGATAGGTTTCCAGAATTGATCGCCTTGAATAACTACCAGCTTTATGAAATAGATAATGCCACGGGTTTACCCCGGGAGATCAATAGATTTTTTGGTTTAGAGGCGGAAAAAAATTATTGGATGAAGTTGATTGATTTGTCTTTTGATATCTCGCAATATTTATCTTTTGATACAAAAAGAGTTAAGGAAGAAGCCCCAAATAAAAGAGAAAAGACCGTTTATCTGGCTGAAGTAGGTAAAGATTTGGTAGTTCAAAGGGACATGATACGTCGAGAATTGCGGAGCCATGGCTTTGAGGTGTTACCCAAAAACCCGATCACTGGAGATCGTGGAGATATAGAGATGGCCATCAAAGATAATTTATCAAACGCCAGATTATCTCTCCATTTGATTGGCGAAGATTATGGTGAAAGGATCGAGGGTCATGACTTGTCCATGATTGATTTTCAAAATGAAATCGCCCATGAATATACGGGTATTATGATAAAGGAAAACGCCAAAAATGATGAAAAAAAGCGATTTGGCAGATTGATTTGGATTTCTCAAGGCATAAAAAACATTACAGAACGACAAAAAATATTCATTGAAAATATAAAAACCGAAGCTGCACTGCATGAAGAAACCGAAGTGTTGGAGGTAGATCTTGAAGAGATGAAATCTATTGTAATTGAAGAAATTGAAACGGGGGGTAGGTTTCAGAGTATCACTCGAGAAATTTCCGGTTATCAGGAGCCTTCAAAAAAAGATTTATCGAAAATAATTTATTTAATTTTAGATAGAGAGGATCTAGAGGAAGGGCAAGTAATAGCAAAAACACTTAAAAAAAAGGGTTATAGGGTAGTTCAGCCTATCTTTGAGGGGGCCTTGGTCGATGTGCGTTATATCCATCAAGAAAACCTTAAAAGATGTGACGCGGCTATAATATATTTCGGAAACACCTCTGAAGCATGGATTAAAACTAAATTACAGGATCTAATGAAATCACCTGGATTTGGACGAATCAAAAAAATACAAGCCAAAGCAGTTTATTTCAAAGGTGAAAATAAGATGGATATCAATTACCTGAAAAAAAACAACACCATGACATTGGGTGATCAAACCCCATTTAGATTACTTCATTTAAAGCCATTTCTAACATTACTTGAGGGTAAAAAATGAATGATAAAGCACTAGATAAGGAAGAAGTTGTTGGCTCTGATATTTCGGAGCTGTTCAATCCTTTCCCAGGATTGAGGCCTTTCGGTGTAGAAGAAACTTATTTGTTCTTTGGAAGAGAAGGTCAAAGTGATGATGCTTTAGTAAAGTTATCTAGGAGTAGGTTCGTTGCTATTTTGGGCGCTTCGGGCAGTGGAAAATCTTCTTTTATGTATTGTGGCCTCATCCCGTCATTACAAGGAGGAATGATGACCGAAGCAGGCTCCAATTGGCAAACGATGGTGAGCAGGCCCGGATCGGGTCCTATTGATAATCTAGCCGAATCTATATTAAAATACAAAAAAGACTACCATGATCTATCACAAGAAGATCAGCTGATCGAAAGGACGATTGTCAGTACGGTATTACGCAGTACAAGCCTCGGACTAGTAGAAGTAATAAAACAGGTCAATAAAGGGCAAAATATCAATACACTCATCGTCATTGATCAATTTGAAGAACTTTTTCGCTTCAGCAAGCTAGAAGCTAAAAATTCTGATCAAAATGAGTCGGCGGCGTTTATTAATTTATTGATTGAAGCTGTAGAGAGTCCAGAGGTGTCTGTATACGTAACGATCACGATGCGTTCTGATTTTATTGGAGAATGTGCCAAGTATCTTGATCTCACTCAATTGATCAATGATTCTCACTATTTGATACCCCAAATGGTAAGAGATCAAAAACGGATGGCTATAGAAGGCCCTATTGCCGTTGGAGGAGGAAAAATTGCTCCGCGTTTGACGCAGCAACTACTCAATGATGTGGGTGATAATCCGGATCAGTTACCTATTTTACAGCATGCTTTGATGCGAACCTGGGGCTACTGGGTGTCCTCACGTCAAGAAGGGCAAGCCATTGATCTTGAGCACTACAATGCCATCGGCACTTTAAGACAGGCACTTTCACAACATGCCAATGAAGCCTTTGATTTATTAAACAAAAGAGAACGGCAAATCGCTGAATCAATGTTCAAGGCATTGACCGAAAAAGGAGCAGAAAACACTGGGATTAGACGACCGACCAAGCTCAGCACCCTAGCGGCGATCTCTGGCGTATCTGAAGATGATGTAGAGCGCGTAGTTAATAGGTTTAGAGAACCTGGAAGATCCCTCTTAATGCCCCCTCATGGCGTTTCAATTACCTCTGAAACCGTGATCGATATTTCCCATGAGAGCTTGATGAGGATCTGGGACAGATTGAAGCAATGGCTTGAGGAAGAGAGCAAATCTGCTGATATGTACTTGAATCTTTCTGAGGCGGCACGAAGGTTTCAAGAAGGAAAGGCAAGCTTATGGCAAATGCCAGACTTACAATTGGCCATCAACTGGCGTATTTCAAATAGGCCAACCATTGTTTGGGCCACCCGCTACGATGAAGCTTTTGAAAGAGCTATGGTGTTCTTGGAAACGTCCGAGCGAGCGTATGAAAATGAGCAACGAAACAAGGCGCTTTTACAAAAAAGAAAAGTAAAGAATAGTAGAATCCTTGCCTTGGTTTTCGGTGCTTTGGCGGTGATTGGAATATTTTTAACCTTATATTCCGTAACGCAGACGAATTTAGCTCAGGATAGTGCAGCGAAAGCTAAGGAAAGTGAAGCCGCGGCATTGATTAGTGCCGAAAAGGCAAAAGAAGAAGAGAAAAAGGCCTTGTCAGCTTTAGAACAAGCGAGGATAGCAGAAGTAGAGGCGAATACTCAGCGAGACAGTGCTACGGCTGCCCAGCAAAGAGCAGAAATAGCTAAAATTCAAGCAGAAATAGCTACCAGAGAAGCCGTTTATCAAAGGACTCAGGCAGATTCTGCCAAGGTTGAAGCGGTGGTGCAGCGAGACAATGCAGTAGCGCAAGAAAAAATTGCTATTTCGGC
>TARA_B110000093_G_scaffold182794_1_pt1 | contig 13845 bp, 6 predicted proteins | sample TARA_B110000093 | Tara Oceans TARA_B110000093 (sample SAMEA4397390) | marine metagenome | biome: Polar Biome; feature: [MIX] marine epipelagic wind mixed layer (ENVO:01000061); material: water (ENVO:00002006), including particulate matter (ENVO:01000060) such as... | depth 10-100 m | reverse complement strand
AAGTATTATGTTTGGGATGAGGAGGTGTTGGCGCTTGCTCTTACACCTGAGGATTTAAAGATTGCATTAATTGCCTATGACATTCATGGAAAATCTTATTGGGAACATGAGAACAGTGTTTTAATGAGTTGGGAAAGTGACGAAAATCTCGCAGATGCTGTTGGGTTGAGTTCTCAAGAGTTTCGAGATCGGCTTAATATCATTAATCATGTTTTATCAAACTACAGAGATGGGAAAAACGCTTTGGGTGAAGCGAGTCATCTTCCAAGGGTCAAGCCTGGGTTAGACGATAAAGTGTTAATCTCTTGGACAGCTCTTACTGTTAGTGGATTGTGTGATGCTTATAGAACTTTTGGCAATGAAGAGCACATCAATAGAGCAGCAAAAGCACTGAATTTTATTTTAAAAACTGCTCGAAAAACAGACGGTTCACTATTTCATGTTTATCACGAAAAAGACGGGGCGCATATCAATGCTTTTTTAGAGGATTATGCCTTCACAATTGCCGCTTGTATAGATATGTATGAAGCTACTTTTAATCCCAAATGGTTAATTGAAGCAAGGGAATTAATGCTCATCAGTTTCGATAAATTTTACGATACAAACACTGGTGTGTTTTGGTATACCTCAAATGAGGAAAAAGAGCTTTTTGCAAAAAAACAAGAAAATGACGACAGCGTTATCCCTGCTTCAAATTCCACGATGGCAGATAACCTTTTCCGGTTGGGTAGATATGATACAAAATTTAATTGGATAGAACGCTCAGACAGAATGCTCCTGTCAGCTTGGGAAAACAGCGACAACATTAGAAGGTCTACAAACTGGGCTCAGGTTTTACTGAAGCGCACACTGCCTTTTTATGAAATCGCTATTTCTGAAAGTGTTCCTGAGGAAATTATAAATACTAGAAGAAAATTAGATGTAAAATATTACCCTCAAATAATCTTGGCAGGCGGCATGGATTTACCTGGCCAACCAGAGTTTTTGAAAGGGAAATATCCATCTGCGAATGCACCTAAATCACCTACCCTGTTTTTTATTTGCGAAGAGGGCTCATGCAAACTACCCGTGGAGTCACTTATTGAAGTTAATAACTTGCTCAAGGTCGGACACAGGGATTGATTTGTGTGTTAACTTGGGCTTTGTATGATTAATCATGTTTCATTCTGTGCTAACATAATTAAGCTTAAGTCTTCTGGCTTTGTTCCAGAAGTGGGGTTAATATTAGGATCCGGATTAGGATCCTTCGCACAGCAGGTTGAAGTTACCTCAAAAATTTCATTTGAAGAGTTGTCTGGATTTCCAAAAGCTGGAGTAGGTGGGCATGCCGGCCAATTGATATTAGGACATATTGAAGGCACAAAAGTAGCTATTCTACAAGGTCGCGCTCATTATTACGAGCATGGAAAAGCTGATGCAATGTCTGTAGCTATTAGAACATTAAAAGAAATCGGCTGTGAATCTCTCGTTTTAACAAATGCTGCTGGAGCGATAAATAAGAACGTAAATCCAGGTGATTTAATGCTGATCACGGATCACATAAATATGACAGGAGTCTCACCGCTTTTTGGAGAGACTGGCAACGATAGGTTCGTCGATATGTGTGATGCATATAACGCGGAGCTGTCCGATAAAATGCGCTCAGCAGCTGACGAGAATAACATTAACATCACAGAAGGTGTGTATGCTTGGTGGTGCGGCCCTCAATTTGAGACGCCCGCTGAGATTAAAGCACTTGGAATTCTCGGAGCAGATGCCGTTGGGATGTCAACTGTGCCAGAGGTTATCGTAGCTCGATATGCTCGAATTCCACTTTGTGCATTGTCAATCTTAACAAATTACGCTGCTGGAATCGGTGATGTTACTCTTTCCCATGAACAAACCCTGCTTATTGCAAAGCAAGCTGAGCAGTCTGTTACATTCATACTTCGTTCTTACTTAAAATCATTTTCTCATGAAGATTGATAAATTAGAAAGAAATCCTGGCGTAGATTTTCAACTAGAATTATTCTGCGATATTAAAATTAACCGCAGTTCAGTGGAACAGCGATGTGCTGAATACGGTAAGAGACGTAGTATAAAAAAAGACAAGCAGGCCGCCTGGCTTTTGAAGGTCTTAACTTTAATTGACCTTACAACACTCTCAGGTGATGACACGAATGCGAGAGTACGCAGACTGTGCCGCAAAGCGTTAGATCCTATCAACAGCGTTTTAAAATCTAGACTTTCAATTGACTCTCTAAACATAAAAACAGCGGCAGTATGTGTTTATCATGAGATGCTCAGTGAAGCTTCAAAGCAATTAAAATCTTCTGGAGTTCATTTGGCGGCCGTTTCCACAGGTTTCCCCGCAGGGCTATCCCCACTTCCACTTAGAATAGAAGAAATAAAATACTCTGTTGCAGCAGGAGCTGATGAAATTGATATTGTTATTTCACGTCGCCATGTTTTGGAAGGCAATTGGAAAGCGCTATATGATGAGGTTAAGTTATTTAGAGAGGCTTGTGGGGATGCTCACCTTAAAACAATACTGGCTACAGGTGAATTGGGCAACCTGACCAATATCGCCAAGGCCTCGCAGGTTTGCATGATGGCTGGTGCTGATTTTATTAAAACATCTACTGGAAAGGAACCTACTAACGCAACGCTCCCAGTGAGTTTAGTCATGGTTAGAATGATACGAGATTATCACGAAAAAACCGGCTATAAAATTGGGTTCAAGCCAGCAGGTGGAATTAGTGACACGAAAACTGCCTTACAGTTTATGACTTTAATGCAGGAAGAATTAGGGCGTAGATGGTTAGAGCCAGATCTATTTAGATTCGGAGCTTCAAGTCTTTTAGGAGATATTGAACGCCAACTTGACCATTTTACAAGTGGATATTATTCTGCCGCCTATAGACATCCAATATCTTAACCTTGAGCAACAGATAATGAAATTAGAAAAATCATTCGAAAAACTAGAGTATAGTAAAGCCCTAGAAAGCGATAAAGAAGCCTTGCAATGGCTTACAAAAAACAACAATAAGTTTGGCCAATTTGTGGGAGGGGAATTTATTTCAAAAAAGGATGCTGAGACAATAACTGTTGTGAATCCCGCTGACAATAGCACGTTAGCTCACATCGAGATTGCTGACAAGAAACTTGTAGATCTGGCAGTTAAATCCGCAGGCGAAGCTCAAGAAAAGTGGTATAAATCTGGTGGTCACGCTAGGGCGAAAGTCCTGTATGCATTGGCTAGACTTATTCAAAAAAATGCACGGGTGATTTCTGTTTTAGAGACCTTAGACAATGGCAAGCCTATTCGTGAGTCACGAGATGCTGATATTCCACTTGCGGTAAGACATTTTTACTACCATGCAGGTTGGGCTCAACTTCAGGAGTCAGAATTAAAAAACTCAGAACCCGTTGGTGTAGTGGCCCAAATAATACCTTGGAACTTCCCTTTCTTAATGCTTGCGTGGAAAATTTCACCCGCCTTAGCAATGGGAAATTCCATTGTATTGAAGCCAGCAGAAAACACGCCACTTACCGCAATGTTTTTTGCTGGGCTTTGTGAAGAGGCTGGAGTTCCTGATGGAGTAATAAACATCATCAATGGTGCAGGAGAAACTGGAGCTGCTTTGGCCGCACATCCAAATGTAAATAAAGTTGCTTTCACAGGTTCTACGGCTGTGGGTCGTGCTATTCGTAAATCGACTGCAGGCCAAGGGAAAAAGCTGACGCTAGAACTTGGTGGGAAATCCGCTTTTGTCGTTTTCGAAGATGCTGATTTAGATTCTGTTGTTGAAGGTGTCGTTGATGCAATATGGTACAATCAAGGGGAGGTTTGTTGTGCTGGATCTAGACTTTTAGTGCAAGCTGGAGTTGAAGAAACGCTTGTGAAAAAGTTGAAGGCAAGAATGGCCAATTTAAGGTTTGGCAATCCTTTAGATAAATCAATAGATGTTGGATCTTTAGTAAGTTCCGAGCAGTTTGATCAGGTATCAAAAATAGTAAAAGAGGGGTTGAAAAGTGGTGGTGAATTGTTTTCACATGAAAAACCTGATTCGACATGCAATTACTATCCCCCGAGTATTGTGACAGACGTTGACTCTTCTCACCCTTTAGTGCAGGAGGAGATTTTCGGACCCGTGCTTGTTGTAAGTAGCTTTAGAACTCAGGATGAAGCTATTAAACTGGCAAACAACACAAGATATGGTCTTGCTGCAAGTGTCTGGAGTGAGAATATAAATCGTGCTATGCACGTTGCTCCGGGACTTATTGCAGGGGTGGTTTGGATTAATTGCCACAATAAATTTGATGCTTCCTGTGGATTTGGTGGAGTGAAGGAATCCGGTTACGGAAGAGAGGGTGGAAAAGAGGGTCTTTTTGAATACCTGAAACCAGTAAAATCAGAACACCACAGTTCTATTATACCTGTTCGTCCTAACGGCTTAGCTTCAAAACAAGAAATAGACAAAACGCTCAAGTTTTACATCGGAGGAAAGCAAACAAGACCTGATGGAGGAAACAGCTCCAAGGTTCTCAATGCTGATGGAAGTACTGCCGCTTTTGTTGGATTTGGAAATCGAAAAGACATTAGAAATGCGGTAAGCGCAGCAAAAAAAGCGCAAAGTTGGAGTGGGAAATCAGGTCACTTAAGAGCCCAAATACTTTACTTTTTTGCGGAAAACCTGTCCAATAGAAAAGATGAATTTGTGATGCGCCTTCAAACAAGTTGTGGCAGCTCTAAAAAGGAAGCAACATCTGAATTTGACGAGACAATATCTCGACTATTCAGCTATGCTGCTTGGGCGGACAAATACGATGGAGCCGCTCACAACGCTCCATATAGAGGGGTTACGCTTGCACTTCCTGAAGCGATAGGGGTAATCGGAATGATCGCACCTGATGAACAACCGTTGTTAAACGCTATTTCCTTAATTGCTCCTGCTGTTGCAATGGGGAACTGCGTGGTATTTGTCGCTGGAGAGCGCTACTCAAACATTGTGCTTGAGTTGGTGTCCGTTATGGAAACTTCTGATATACCGGGCGGAGTGATTAACATCATCGCAGGAGAAGTGAAGGAGTTGGCTCCTCATTTGGCTGGGCACGGTGAAGTGGGGTCTGTTTGGGCTTGGGCAAATAAGGATGTCATTAAAGAGGTTGAAACCCTAAGCGCTGAAAACTTGAAACGCACGTGGTGCCATGAGAACAACGATAGAAATTGGATGAAAACTCAGGAGTGTGAAGGACTAGAGTTTATTAGACAGGCAACTCAGGTGAAGAATATTTGGACCCCCTATGGAGATTGATTGATGGCATTATTAAAATATTTACCTCAGGAGTTAATTCGCAAGAAACGCGACGGAAAAACGCTTACAAATTCTGAAATAGAATGTATTGTTAAGGGCATGACTGACATGAGTTTTACCGATTCTCAGCTCGCCGCCTTTGCTATGGCGGTTTACTTAAACGGTTTAAACATGGAGGAGAGGGTCAGTTTAACACTGAATATGATGAACTCTGGAGATGTTCTGTCTTGGGATGATCTTGACTTAAATGGTCCAGTAGTAGATAAGCACTCTACTGGAGGTGTTGGCGATAAAGTGAGTCTAATGCTAGCCCCAATTGTTGCCGCTTGCGGGGGATATGTCCCCATGATTTCTGGCAGAGGGTTAGGTCACACCGGAGGGACTTTAGATAAGCTTGAGAGTATTCCAGGTTACAACGCTATGCCGGATTATGACCTCTTTAGGAACACGGTTAAAACTGTGGGTTGCGCTATCATAGGCCAAACTGCACGATTTGCTCCCGCAGATCAACGGTTCTACTCGATCAGAGATATCACAGCTACAATAGAATCTGTAGACATGATTACCGCTTCAATATTATCTAAAAAACTAGCTTCTGGGTTAGATGCTTTAATCATGGATGTGAAAACCGGAAACGGAGCCTTTTGCGCTACGTATGAAATGGCTCAAGACGTCGCAAAAAGCATAGCAACTGTAGCTTCTAATGCAGGAGTCCCAACTCGGTGCTTAATCACAGATATGAATCAAGTGCTAGGCACAACGGTGGGCAATTCAGTAGAAATGCACGAATGCATAGCGTTTCTCACAAATCCTTCTCAAGCTGATAAAAGACTGTTGAAAATCACATTAGACCTTGCAGCTCATATGCTTGAAATAAGTGGCATTTCGCCCAATCTTGAATCTGGATTTACGAAAGCAGAAAAAGCACTTGCAGACGGTTCTGCAGCCGAAGTATTCGAAATAATGGTGAGCACACTGGGAGGTCCCAATGATTTAATCACTTCACCTCACAAACATCTTGCAACAACCTCTATTTCCAAACCTATTGTTGCTGAAAAATCAGGGGTAATCTCCTCTATGGATGTAAGAGAAATAGGCCTTAGTATGGTCGCTATTAAAGCTGGACGGATAAAATCAACTGATGCAATCGACCACTCTGTGGGCCTTACAGAATTCGTGCAAATTGGAGATCACATTTCAAAAGGAGATACAATAGCCATGGCACATGTAAGAAGTAACACAGATTATGAAATGCTTCAGACAAGATTGTCAAAATCAGTAGTTATTGGGGAAACAGCATCTGAATCACCTCTTACGTATCAGATTCTAAGCGTTTAACTTGATAAGTGATGGATGAAATAAGAACAAATCAGAAACAACGTGCCATCATTGTTGTTCTGGACTCTTTGGGAATAGGTTCCAGCAAAGATGCAGTTAACTATGGCGATGAAGGTGCTGACACATTGGGTCATATCGCAGAATTGTGCGCTGCTGGAAAAGCGAATAGCAGTGTACGATTACAATCAGGACCGTTACACATTCCTAACTTAGCAAGATTAGGCCTTGCTGAAGCAGCAAAAGAAAGCAGAGGGAAACCCATTCCATATTCAGGTAAACCAAGTGTAATTGATGGCGTATTTGGCTATGCCCAAGAAATCTCATCTGGCAAGGACACACCATCAGGGCATTGGGAAATATGTGGTTTACCCGTCCTGTTCGATTGGGGGATGTTTCCTAACACGCCCAACTGTTTCCCCAAAAGCCTTCTTGACGAAATAATTTCAAAGGCAAACATCCCAGGGAGCCTTGCCAATTGTCACGCTTCCGGAACAAAAGTGCTCGAAGATTTTGGGGAGGAGCATATGAAAACAGGCAAGCCAATATTCTACACATCTGCTGATTCTGTTTTTCAAATTGCAGCTCATGAAAGAACGTTTGGCATAGAAAAGCTGTATGACCTGTGTGAAATTGTACGAAAAACAATTGATCCTTTGAACATTGGCAGAGTCATCGCGAGGCCATTTCTCGGGGATTCCGCGTCAGATTTCTTTCGTACATCGAACCGCCGAGACCTTACCACGCCACCTCACGAGCCTACATTACTCGATCACATTTCCGAAGCTGGGCTTCCTGTTATATCCATTGGCAAAATCAGCGACATCTTTGCTGGAAAAGGGATTTCTAAGAGCGTCAAAGCACCTAACAACGATGGGATAATTAACCAGCTCATAGACCAAATGAAGATTGTTGATGAAGGGTTAATTTTCGCAAATCTGGTAGATTTCGACAGCAAATTTGGACATCGAAGGGATGTTCCTGGTTATGCAAATGCGATAGAAGAGTTCGACAAGCGACTTCCGGAAATTCTCAAGCTCACAGGGGACAATGACTTGCTACTTATCACAGCTGACCATGGTTGTGATCCAACTTGGAAGGGGACAGATCATACGCGAGAACATGTACCTGCACTGTTCTTCTCTAAAAAAACGCCTTCAAAAAACTTGGGGTTTTTATCATCTTTTGCTGATATGGGTGCTACAATATCAAATCACCTGAAAACACGTCCCCTTAAAAACGGGGTTATGTGCAACTTGCTGTGAATATCGAGCACTATTTGTTCAGATGTAGTAGCCTAATTACACTGTAAACAAAGTAGTTGAAATTACCATTTCACATTTTTTCACATCCATGAATAAACCCTTATATTTACGCCTTCTATTGAACTGCCTGTAATACAACTGCGAATGATTCGGTTTACCACATTTATTTTTGCAATTTTGCTTTTCGCAAGCACTGGCCTTGCCCAAGTCGGCTCTGGAACATTGAAAGGAAAAATCAGTGATTTCGACACCGGGGAACCTTTGCCCTTTGCGAGTGTCGTACTGTTCCTAAACGGAAACCAGGTTGCTGGTACGAACACTAATTTCGATGGTGATTATACGATAAAGCCTATTTCTCCGGGTATCTATGAGGTGCTGTTAAGTTTCGTTGGGTACCAGCCTAAGAAAATTACTGGAGTAAGAATCAACGCTAACAAAATACATTTTGTAAACGGTGAAATCTCTGCCGGAGTGATGGTACAAGAAGCTGAGGTCATTGAATACGCTGTCCCTCTAATCGACAAAGATGGTGGAGCTTCAGGTGGAACTGTGAGTAGAGAAGATATTGATAAACTTCCTGGCCGTTCTGCAACTTCAATTGCTACAACAGTTGCTGGAGCTAGTACTGCGGGAACTGGAGGTGGTATCTCAATCCGTGGAGCTCGAAGTTCTTCTACATGGATTTACATCGATGGAATTAAAGTTCGCGGATCATCTGCTCTTCCAAAATCTGCCATTGAAGAAGTGCAGGTTGTAACAGGAGGAATCCCCGCTAATATTGGAGATGCTACCGGAGGTGTCATCAACATCTCACTTCGTTCTTCAAGCCGAAATTGGTTCGGTGGCGGTGAGGTTATCTCATCTGGCGTTCCCATAGGGGAAACATCTATTGGATTTGACAAATTTGGGTACAACCTCGCTGAGGGAGTTGCTTCAGGTCCTATCCTATTCAGGAAGGATGAGAACGGTGAAAAGACAGATCCTTTGTTAGGTCTATTTTTAGCTGGTAACATTACTTCTCAAAAGGATCCACGCCCAACATTCGGCGGAGTATACAGAATTACCGATGCAGCTCGTGACTCACTTATCGCTAATCCTCTCAGACAGAACATTAGCGCTTCAGGAGAAGTAAATGGAGCTCTTTATAATGCTGACTTCCTAACTGGGGATGATTTTACGAAAGTTGACACGCGCATGAATGTCGGAACAACTAGCGCTAACATCGTAGCGAAATTTGACATTAAGACAAATGAAACAACTACATTAACATTTGGAGGAACTGCTTCAGGCGGGCGCAACAACAACTTTAATTACTCTGGATCTCTAATGAATTGGGACAACAATGATCTCAGTACTAGTTATGATTGGAGAGCATATGCGAAGTTCAGCCAACGTTTCGTAAACGAACAAGGTGAAAACGCGAGCAGCCTAAGTAATGTTTTCTACCAGATCATGGTGGACTATAGCCAAGGCTATTACAATTCACAGGATGCAAACCACCGTGACGACTTCTTTAAATATGGTCACGTAGGGACGTTTGATGTTTACAATAGAAATTCTTACAATTATAATGCAATAACCGGAAGATTCGTTCACAACGGTTGGGAGGATACACTTGTAACTTTCGAGGCTTCACAATACAATCCTGAACTTTCTGCGATAAACAACCAGTATTTCTCGCTTTTTGAACAAACTCCTTATAGCCGATTTGAAGACGGGCCTTACGAGAGTCTTTTAGAAGTTCAAAATGGAAATGCTTTGTTAAATGGTCAAATTCCATCATCTACATATGGCTTATATAACTATATAGGTACTCAAAGTGGTTCATATTATACCTCTAACAACACTCAATTCCGTGTAAGCGCTGCAGGTTCTGCTGACATCGGCGACCACGCTATTCAGATGGGATTTGAGTACGAGCAACGTAAGGATGCTTTTTTCTCTCTAGCTCCAACGGGACTATGGACGCTTGGCCGATTACTTACGAACTCACATATTAAAGAGTTAAACTTTAATGATTCTACGATCACGAACATTGGAACCGAATACTACGTTACTTATGGAAGGCTGATTGGTGACAATCAATTTCTGTTTGACAGAAACCTCAGACGCGCTTTAGAACTGAATCCATTAGGCAATGACTTAATAAACATTGACGGAATTGATCCTGACTTCTTCACTCTAGATATGTTTGGTGCAGACGACCTGCTTAATCAGGGAAGTAACCTGGTAAACTACTCTGGATATGATCCCTACGGAAATAAACTTTCTGGAAGACCTACAATTGAAGACTTTTTTAATGACACAAATGATGAAGGTTTCAATACAAGGCCAATCGGAGCCTTTGAACCTATATACATCTCAGGATATATTATGGACAAGTTCACATTCGATGATATTATCTTTAATTTAGGTGTACGTATTGATCGATTTGACGCGAACCAAAAAGTGCTAAAAGATCCTTATGTAATCGCAGATGCTTATACTCTCGGTGATGTAACTGGTGAATTAATTGACAGTGAAATTGATGGAGAAGTAATTATCCCATCAAACATCGGCGACGATTTCATTGTGTATGTTGATGATTTAGATAACCCTAACGCGATTGTTGGTTACCGTGATGGAGACACTTGGTACAATTCAGTAGGAACTGAAATTACTGACCCAGACATTCTCGCTGTAAATGAGCCATATCCTGCACCTTGGTTAGTTGAAGGACCGGATACAGAGCTAAATGGAAGTGCCTTTAAAGATTTCGTGCCTGCGGTAAACATTATGCCGCGTATTTCATTTTCATTTAACATCTCAGACGAAGCTGTTTTCTTTGCTCATTACGATGTTCTAACACAGCGACCTACTTCAAATAACCGCTTTTCACCTATTGATTACTTATTTATTGAAAGTCGCAATTCTCTGATTTCAAATCCAGATTTGAAGCCAGAAAAAACGATTGATTACGAATTGGGTTTCCAGCAAGTACTTTCAAAGACTTCTAGTCTTAAAATTTCTGCTTACTATAAGGAAATGCGTGATATGATCCAGGTGAGGAATTTCACTGGAGCTTACCCTCGTCCATATAGAGCATTCGGCAATCTTGACTTCGGTACAGTTAAAGGTTTCACAATGGGATATGATATGCGTCGTACTGGCAATGTTAGAATTAATGCCAACTATACTTTGCAATTTGCTGATGGTACTGGATCATCAACAGAGACTGCACTCGCTCTCATTAATGCTGGACTTCCAAATCTTAGATCTATAAGTCCACTTACTTATGACCAACGTCATAGAGTTGTTGCAAACGTAGACTACAGATATGGTGCTGGTGAAAGCTATGACGGTCCTGTTGCTAATTTCGGAGGAAAAGAAAGACAACTATTCGCTGAAATGGGATTCAATCTAATTGCGAACTTGGGTTCTGGTACACCTTACACTGCGTCAACAATTGCAACTCCTATAACTGGTGAAATAAGCCCCTCAACTGAAGGTTCTATTAACGGTTCTCGCCTTCCATGGCAGTTCAATATGGACATGAACATTGACAAGAACTTTACGTTGAACTTTGGAGGAGAAGGAGAAGCTGCAAAATCCGTTAACCTGAATGTTTATTTGTGGATAGGGAACGTATTAAACTCTCAAAACATTAATTCTGTTTACAGATTCACTGGTGTGAGTAATGACGACGGATATCTAGCAGCGGCTCAATACCAACCTTTAATTGAGAGCCAAACGAACCCAGATTCTTTTAGAAACTACTACCAGATGTATACAAACAACCCTTTTAACTTAGGTGTTCCGCGTACTCTACGTTTAGGTGTAAAATTTGACTTTTAATGTTGCATAGTAAGAAAATTATGAAACGTATTCTTTCCATATTCGCTATTGCACTAATAGCACAACCATTATTTGCATATAAATATGTGGGAAATGGTGGCCCAGGAGCTACAGACAACTCGAACAACAACGGATCTGTTGTGCAACCACAATTACGTTCAGCTGCGTGTGCTCCAGCTACAGCTCTCAGAAACATTGAGTGGAACAACGTAAGGGCGCTGATTGAAACCGGCGGATCACTTTGGCAAGATCGTGCAACTTCTTCAGCTTCTTACGAAGTGCCTAAAGGTGGAGGTGTGAGTTCTTTATATGCTGGTGCTCTTTGGATGGGTGGGATTTCACCTGACCAACAATTAAAATTAGCCGCTCTTACATTCCGCGGCAGAGGTAATGATTTCTGGACTGGTCCTTTAACGATAGATGGGTCTGCAGAAATTGATGCTTCAACTTGCCAACAATATGACAACTTCTTCGTTTCAACGAGATCAGACGCTCAACTTCATAGATCTTACTTTGATGCACTAGCGGCTGGAACTACTGATGAAGAATTCCCTGATGGATACGCCATCCCTTCTTATTTCTTCGATTATCCAGCTCACGGAAACACAGCTCTTAATCAAGATTTTTATCTTGCTCCTTTTAAGGATTATGATGGGAACGGGTTCTATGACCCTTCTCAAGGAGATTATCCTTGGTATGATTTCATCTCTGAGATAGATTGTGGAAGACGTACAAGAGAAGATATCGTACCTCTTTATGGAGACCGAAACTTCTACTGGATTTTTAATGACAAAGGAAATGTACACTCTGAGTCTCAAGGTGAGCCTATCGGTATGGAAATCCGCTCTCAAGCATTTCAATTTTCAACGAATGATGAGGTGAACAATATGACATTCCACAATTATGTTCTTATTAACCAAGGAACTCAGACTTTGGGGGATACATACTTTGGGGTTTGGGTTGATGCTGATGTGGGAACTGCTACTGACGATTACGTGGGATGTGATGTTCAACGGGGTCTTGGATACGCTTACAATGGTGACGCTTACGATGAAACTTCATCTAGTTCACCGGGTTACCTTGAAAACCCGCCTGCTGTTGGGATCGATTTCTTTGAAGGTCCATATCAGGATGCCGATGAAATTGACAACCCACTAACTACGAACTTCTCTGACGCTGTTGATTCATTAGGTATTCCTTATGCAGGAATTGGCATTGGATATGGTGATGGGGTGATCGATAATGAACGATTCGGAATGCGCCGCTTTGTGTACTACAACAACAGCGGGAGTAATTTAAATGGAGAACCTTCAACCCCTCTTCATTACTACAACTACATGAATGGTATTTGGCTTAATGGCCAAATAATGTCACCAGGTGGTGATGGAACAACTCAATCAGAAATCCAAGCTCACTATATGTTCCCTGGAGATACTGACCCTTATAACTGGGGTACTCAAGGTGTTGATATCGAAGATTGGTCAGAGGTAGGTGAAGGCAACCCTCCAGCTGACCGCAGGTTTATTCAATCTGCTGGACCTTTTACCCTAGAACCAGGTGATTATAATAACATTACGATGGGTGTTGTTTGGGCTAGAGGAACGAATGGAGACCCATTACAAAGTGTAAGCTTATTGAGACAAGCTGATGATAAAGCACAGGCTTTGTTTGACAACTGCTTCGAAATTGTAAGTGGGCCCGATGCACCGGATGTTACTATTCAAGAATTGGAGAATGAGGTGATTATTTACCTTACCAATGAAAACTCCCTTTCAAACAACTTCCACGAAGAATATGTACAATTCGATCCAGGTATTCCTAAATTAAATATCGATGGTGAAGAGTACGATAGTCTTTCAAGATCATACACATTTCAAGGATACCAAATCTACCAACTTGCAGACAACACAGTCTCTGCTGCTGATCTTGAAAATTTAGAAATGGCTCGGTTAATATTCCAATGTGATGTTGCTGATGAAATCGATATTGTATTTAACTACGAGGATGATGAAATTATCCCTGTTCCTGTTCCTGTTCTAATGGCTAACGGAGAAAACGAAGGGATTTCTCACAGCTTTAGAGTGACTACAGATGTTTTTGCACAAGGAGATAAC
>TARA_B110000093_G_scaffold114660_2_pt1 | contig 13869 bp, 15 predicted proteins | sample TARA_B110000093 | Tara Oceans TARA_B110000093 (sample SAMEA4397390) | marine metagenome | biome: Polar Biome; feature: [MIX] marine epipelagic wind mixed layer (ENVO:01000061); material: water (ENVO:00002006), including particulate matter (ENVO:01000060) such as... | depth 10-100 m | reverse complement strand
AGCATTGCTGAAGCGGTTCGGTACGGTGCTGAAATCTTCCATTCCCTAAAAAAAGTCTTAAATGAAAAAGGGTTAAACACAGCTGTTGGTGATGAAGGTGGTTTTGCTCCAGATTTACCTTCAAATGAAGCTGCAATTGAAGTTATTCTAACGGCAATCAGTGATGCTGGTTATGTCGCTGGTAAGGAAATCATGATTGCTATTGATGCGGCGAGTTCAGAGTTTTATAAAGATGGTCTCTACGTACTAGCTTCTGAAAATCGTTCTTTAAGTTCAGCTGAATTTGTTGATCTATTAGCAACCTGGGTTGATCAATACCCTATTATCAGTATTGAAGACGGTATGGATGAAAATGATTGGGCTGGTTGGAAGTTATTAACAGATCGCATAGGTGATAGGGTTCAGCTTGTGGGTGATGATTTATTTGTTACCAATACTAAGATCTTATCAAAAGGTATAGAGCAAGGTGTCGGGAATTCAATCTTAATTAAGGTGAATCAAATTGGTACACTTACTGAAACGTTGGCTGCGATCGATATGGCTAAAGATGCCGGTTATACAGCTGTCGTATCACATCGGAGTGGTGAAACAGAAGACACTACGATTGCAGATCTGGCGGTAGCAACCAATGCAGGTCAAATTAAGACAGGTTCTTTGTCTCGTTCTGATCGTATTGCTAAATATAATCAATTGATACGTATTGAGAGTGAACTTGGGCAAGCTGCGACTTACCCAGGCATGAAGGCCTTTTCTCAACTGTAGCCTCTATTGATGAAACCCATTATGATTTTGCTTACGGTGGTATTGCTCTTATTGCAATATCGGTTATGGTTCAGTCATGATGGTTTACCTTCAGTTATGCACTTGTATCGTTCTGTTGTGCTTCAAGAACAACGTAATTTGATTTTGGAAGAGCGTAACCAAGTATTAGCAGCTGAAGTACAAGACTTGAAAAGTGGACTCGATGCAATTGAAGAAAGAGCGCGAAGTGAACTAGGTATGATTAAGCAGGATGAAACCTTTATTCAAATCATTGATGAACAGACAGATGAGTAGCGGTTTTTGGGCTGTTGTCCCCGCGGCAGGTATTGGGGAACGGATGCAATCCGATAGACCGAAACAGTACTTGCAGCTTGAAGATAAGTTAGTGATTGAACATACATTACAACGTTTAGCTTCTCACCCAGAGATTAAAGGGATTGTGATTGCAGTTGCTCAAGAGGATGGGTGGTGGCCCACAGTCTCTATAGATGTATCTTGCCCACTTTATGTAGTAAATGGGGGGAAGCAGCGTTCGTATTCTGTTCTGAAGGCATTGGATAAATTATCGACGTTAGTTAATGACGATCCATGGGTGTTAGTGCATGATGCCGCACGTCCTTGTATTAGGCAGGAAGATATAAATAGGCTGTTATCAATGCTATCAAAGCATGATGTTGGTGGACTATTAGGTATTCCTGTTAATGACACAGTGAAACGGACAGGCGATGATAATGTCATCTTAGAAACGATAGAACGTCAAAACCTATGGAGGGCTTCTACACCACAAATGTTCCGCTTAGTATTGCTAAAATCAGCACTTGAAACATCAATGGATCAGAATATTACTGTGACTGATGAAGCTAGTGCTATAGAATTTGCTGGTTTTGAACCTGTGATGGTGGAGGGCCATTCAGATAATATTAAAATCACTGTGTCGACAGATCTTGCATTGGCGCAACTATTCATGCAACAACAACGTGGAGAATGCTAATGCGTATTGGTCATGGTTATGACGTTCATCGCTTTTGCGAGGGTAAATTCTTGACCATTGGTGGTACGAGAATATCTCATACACGGGCGCTAGAAGCGCATTCGGATGGTGATGTCTTGATTCATTCTATTTGTGATGCCTTACTGGGGGCAGCTGGTCTTAGAGATATAGGACACCACTTTCCTGATACCGATAGTACATTTCAAAATATTGACAGCCGTATTTTATTACGTCGGGTGATAGGAGATCTTAACTCACAGGGCTATAAAATTGAAAATATTGACAGCACCGTAGTGGCTGAAGAACCAAAATTAGCACTATTTATTCCGTCGATGATAGAAAATATAGCTGCTGATTGTAGAGTGTCTACCTCCTTCGTTAATGTGAAAGCGACAACAACTGAATCGTTGGGTTTTGCGGGTCGTAAAGAGGGTATTGCCGCTCACGCAGTTGTTTTATTAACCTCGGAAGATTGATTATTGCGTGATTTTGACTTCTCTTCCTTGGCACGTGCTAATTCATTAGCAGTATCTTGTTCGGCTAGCATCCGCCATCAACACGGTTCTTTTCAAGTTGATGAAGTGTTGCCTTTTCAACCAGATGGAGAAGGTGGGCATGTATGGCTAAAAATTCGTAAAAGGGGCATCAATACTGACTGGTTAGCTAATGAGCTAGCCCGCTTTGCGGAAGTACCACAGGTAGCTGTAGGTTACGCTGGCTTGAAAGATCGACACGCAGTGACAACCCAATGGTTTAGTATCAAAGTGGAAGGAGTCACTGAGCCAGAGTGGTCTGAATTTAAAATAGCTAATATTGAAATTATTGAGCAAACACGGCATGGTAAAAAACTAAAACGGGGCGTGTTGGCAGGTAATACTTTTGATTTGCATTTAACTGAAATGACTGGTGATCTTGAACTATGGCAGGAACATCTAGAACTAATTGCACAGCAAGGCGTCCCTAATTACTTTGCTGAGCAGCGCTTTGGCAGACAAGCGAACAATTTACACGCAGTGGGGAACTGGTTCTTAACAGGAAAAGGACCCAAGAAGCGTCAACAGAAAAGTATGTATTTATCATCTGCACGGTCATGGTTATTCAACCTTATTTTAGATCAGAGAGTGAAGTCGGGAAATTGGAATCAAGCTATTGAAGGTGACGTGATGCTATTGGCAGGTACTAAGGCCAGTTTATTTAATGCAGAACTTACTGATACTAATTTACTATCGCGAGTGAAGACGATGGATATTCATCCAACAGGCCCTTTATGGGGTAAAGGACAGTCATTAACTCAGAATGATTGTCTAGCTATAGAGGAGCAAGTATTGTTGACTTGGAATGATTGGCAGTCTGGTCTTGAGAAAGCGGGTATGAAGCAAGAAAGACGTGCTTTACGCTTGTACCCACAATATTTTGAGTGGAAATATATAGCTGATAATGAATTACAATTACGTTTCTTCCTGCCCGCAGGGAGTTATGCAACAGCAGTTATGCGAGAGCTTGCAGTATTATCTGACGCTAGTAAGAGGTTGCCCGCAGCATAAGTTGAGTCATTTGATAAGAAGCCTAGATAAAACGCATTGAAAGGTCGATAGCTTTGATATCTTTAGTTAATGCCCCGACCGAAATACGGTCGACACCCGACTCAGCAATGGTTCTGATAGAGTTTAAATTTACGTTACCAGAAGCTTCTAATATAGCTTGGCCTTGATTGAGTGATACGGCTTGTTTTAGAGCTTTTGCATCAAAGTTGTCTAGCATAATAATATCAGCTTGGCCCATGAGTGCTTCGCTAAATTCTTGGAGGTTTTCAACTTCCACTTCAATAAGGATAGCTGGGTGGAGACTGCGTGCGAGAGTAATAGCAGCATTAATAGATCCTGATGCATTAATATGATTTTCTTTGATTAAAATACCATCATAAAGACCAATCCGGTGGTTATAACAGCCACCGCAACGAACGGCATACTTTTGAGCTAAGCGAAGGCCTGGAATCGTTTTCCTGGTATCTAAAATTTGCACGTTAAACTCCTCTACTTTTTTTGCATAATCTTGACTGATTGTTGCAGTAGCAGAGAGCGTCTGGATATAGTTCATTGCGGTGCGTTCGCCCATTAACAAGCTACGAGCTGGGCCGCTAAGTTCACAGAGTATATTGTCACTTGATAAAATATCTCCATCATTGAAGTGCCATATAACTTTTATATTAGGATCAATCTGCTTAAAAACCTCATTAAGCCAAGCTTGTCCGCAGAGTGTAGCGGCCTCCCGGCTGATTATAATTGCCGATGCTATGGTGGTAGGCTGAATTAAATCGGCAGTGATATCATGTTGACCGATATCTTCTTCAAGTGCTAATTTAACTTGAGATGAGATAGTGTATTCAGATATTGTATTTGTGATCGTCATTGTCAATGTTGTTTTTGCTAGTCTAAAAGGTAAAGGTTAACGTTTGACAGGTCAAGTTTCTATCTTTTTTAATATATTTGTGAGTTTTACTCTAGGTAAAGAGGGGTCTGACCAGTGGAAATAAATAAACAAACTGGACTATTATCCGATGTAGCCTATCGATGTTCTCCCAATCAGGACTCTCGTCCGGATAAAGAAGATATTAGCGGTATCGTGGTTCATAATATTAGCTTGCCCCCAGGGGAATTTGGTGGTGGCTGGATCAATGACTTTTTTCTGAATCAGCTCGACTCAAAAGCCCACCCGTACTTTGAATCAATTGCGGGTATGAAAGTATCATGTCATTTATTAATCCGACGTGATGGTGAAATTATTCAGTACGTGCCCTTAAATCAAAGAGCATGGCATGCCGGTAATTCTCATTGGGGGGAGCGGGAGCGTTGTAATGACTTTACAATTGGTATTGAATTAGAAGGTTGTGATGAGCAGTATTTTGAACAAATACAGTACAAGAGTCTTGCAGAACTTGTTTTATTACTATGTGCCCATTACCCACAACTCAATACGGGCCAGATAAAAGGACATTCTCAAATAGCACCGGGTAGAAAAACAGATCCGGGTCCTTATTTTGATTGGGAAAAATTATATAGCTTGTTACAAAACAGTTAGCCTCTATCGTCAAATTGCTGAAATAGCAATAAAGCCATCTATAGAGTATAAAAAATCATGCCTGATTTCAGGCATGATTTTTTATTAAAGAGTATTTGAATTTATTTAGAAATAGATACTAATTCAATATCAAAGATCAATGTTTCATTTGGTCCGATTAAATTACCCACACCACGATCTCCATATGCCAGGTTTGCAGGTACTACAATTTGCCACTTTCCTCCTTCTTTCATCATCGGCAAGGCCTCTTGCCAACCCTTAATGACCCCTGAAACTGGAAATGTAGCAGGCTCGCCACGGTCATGAGAACTATCAAAGACCGTACCGTCTAGAAGCTTACCTGTATAGTGTGCAATAACTTTATTTTCACTAGTGGGTGATTTACCTTTGCCTTTTTCAACAATTTTATACTGTAGCCCTGATGCTGTTACAAAAACGCCATCTTTTTTTGCATTATTAGCTAAAAATGTAGAAGATTCGTTTTGTTTTTTTGCTGATACTTTAGCCATTTCTTGTTGCTTTTTTTCTTGGTAGTCAGAAACTAATATTTGTGCTTGGGCTGAGTCAATCTGGGAGTTATTACCAGCAAGCATATCTTTTATACCCGCTGTAAATGCATCCATTTCTAACTCAACACCTTCAGCTCGTAGACCTTGGCCAACTTGAACGCCAAAAATATAGCTCAGTTTGTCCTTATCTGTTTTAAGCTCTGATGCGTTGACTAGGCTTGCTAATGCTAATAGTACTGGCAAGATGATAAATGTTTTGACTTTCATTTCGTGAGTCTCTAGTTAATTTAAAAGTGATGGAGAAAGAATATTTTTAGTCTTTTATCATAATAAAAAGTTCCATAGCCGATATTCTCTCACAAATTCTGTGTTAACGGCTTAAACACACTATTACTAGGTTTAGCTTGGTATATAGCTTAATTAGTACTATAATGGTCCTAATTAGGAGAGTAAGACATGTTGCGTATGGGAAAACTAACAGATTATGGGATCGTATTGATGAGTTATTTAGCTGAAAGTACAGCTGTTCATCATAATGCTCACACACTCTCTGAAGCTGTACGCGTTCCTTTACCGACGGTAAGAAAAGTATTGAAAGCTTTATCTCAATATGGGCTGTTGGATTCTGAGCGAGGGGCTCACGGTGGCTATAGCTTAAGTAAAACTCCTCGTGATATTTCAATAGCGGAAGTGATTACAGCGATTGAAGGCCCGATTGCACTAACAGAATGTGTTAGTACAGAAAGCCATTGCGAACAAGAAGTACATTGTGTTGTCCAAACCAATTGGGAGCGGATCAATAGTGCTGTTTATCATGCATTAGATGAAGTCAAACTCTCTGATATGTTGGTAGAGCAAACGCATGTTAATGGTGTGAGCACAATTCATTTTTATTCCTCTGTGAAACAGAGTGAAATAGTTATAAAACAAGATGGTGGTATTCATGGCTGAGCAAAAGCAACAGATAGAAGAATTCGTTCCAAGTGAATATTCGGCAGGTTTTGTTACGGATATTGAATCAGATAGCTTACCGCCAGGTTTGAGCGAAGATGTAGTTCGTCAAATCTCTGCGATCAAAGGTGAACCTGAATTTTTACTGGAATGGCGTTTAAAAGCATATCGTCATTGGTTAACGCTAGAGACACCAGAATGGGCGCACGTTACTTATCCCGAAATTGATTATCAAGCTATCAGTTACTATTCTGCACCAAAGCAAAAAACTGACGGCCCTAAAAGTTTGGATGAAGTTGATCCTGAGTTGTTACGCACTTATGAAAAGCTAGGCGTTCCATTAGAAGAACGAGCAAGATTGGCGGGCGTGGCAGTGGATGCAGTTTTTGATAGTGTATCAGTAGCTAATACATTTCAGGATAAGTTAGCCGAAGAAGGTATTTTATTCATGCCTTTTTCAAAAGCAGTGAAGGAACACCCTGAATTGCTTAAAAAATATTTAGGTAGTGTTGTATCTTATCGTGACAATTACTATACAGCCTTAAACTCTGCCGTTTTTAGTGATGGTTCTTTTGTGTATATTCCAAAGGGTGTTCGATGCCCGATGGAATTATCGACTTATTTTCGAATTAATGCTGCTAATACCGGACAGTTTGAGCGGACGTTAATCATTGCTGATGATGATGCTTATGTCAGTTATCTAGAAGGATGTACAGCGCCGATGCGTGATGAGAACCAACTTCATGCAGCTGTAGTCGAATTGGTTGCATTAGAAAGGGCAGAGATTAAGTACTCAACAGTACAAAATTGGTACCCAGGTGATGAGAATGGTGTGGGTGGTATTTATAACTTTGTCACAAAACGGGCAGTATGTCGCGGCGAGAGTTCGAAGGTGTCGTGGACCCAAGTTGAAACAGGTTCTGCTATTACTTGGAAATATCCTAGTGTGATATTGCAAGGTGATAATTCAATTGGTGAGTTTTATTCCGTTGCAGTAACGAACAATATGCAACAGGCTGATACTGGTACAAAAATGATTCATCTAGGTAAAAATACTAGTTCAACAATTATTTCGAAAGGTATCTCAGCAGGTCGCTCACAAAATGCTTATCGTGGTCTTGTTCGTGTTGGGCCAAATGCTGATAATGCGCGTAATTATACTGAGTGTGATTCTCTACTAATGGGTGATACCAGCGCTGCACATACATTCCCCTACATTGAAGTAAAAAACCCTACAGCTCAAGTTGAGCATGAAGCATCAACTTCCAAAATTAGTGAGGATCAATTGTTTTATTGTAAACAACGAGGTATGGACACAGAAGATGCTGTCTCGATGATTGTGAATGGTTTTTGTAAGCAAGTAATTCATCAATTACCAATGGAGTTTGCTGTAGAAGCACAAAACTTACTAGGACTATCGCTAGAAGGCTCTGTAGGTTAAGACAGATTAAATTTGCTTGAGCAGTATTACTTGCTGATCATATTAAAAGAGATAAAACATGTTAGAAATTAAAAACCTTTATGCCAGTGTTGATGGTAAAGATATTCTCAAAGGCATTAACTTGACGGTAAATGCAGGTGAAGTCCATGCAATCATGGGCCCAAACGGTGCTGGGAAAAGTACATTATCAAATGTACTTGCGGGTAGAGATGGCTATGAGATAACGCAAGGTGAAGTTATTTATAAAGGTGATAACTTATTAGAACTGAAAGCTGAAGAGCGCGCTCAGCGTGGTATATTCCTAGCCTTCCAATACCCGGTAGAGATTCCGGGTGTTAGTAATGTTTATCTTTTAAAAGCAGCTTTAAATGCCGTAAGAACATATCAAGGTCTAGAGGAATTGGATGCGATAGATTTCCTTAGTTTAGTTAGAGAGAAGATGCAACTGGTCAAAATGGATGAGGAGTTCCTATATCGAGGCGTGAATGAAGGCTTTTCAGGCGGTGAGAAAAAACGCAATGAAATTTTGCAAATGGCCTTATTGGAGCCATCGCTAGCTATTCTTGATGAAACGGACTCAGGTTTAGATATTGATGCATTAAAAACAGTCTCAGATGGTGTGAATGAATTGCGTTCTAAGGAACGCTCAATCGTAATGATTACTCATTATCAGCGTTTACTAGATTACATTGTGCCTGATTTTGTACATGTTCTTTCGGATGGGAAAATCGTGAAGTCAGGTGACAAGGAGCTATCAAAAGAGCTCGAATTGAAAGGATATAGTTGGCTGCACTCAGAAGGCCCAGCCGCATGAAGAAATTCACCGAATTAGTGACTCCTTTTGCTAGCGTGGCAGAGGATGAAAATTTGCCAGGCCAAGATTTGTCTTGGCTCAAAACAATGCGTGATAAAGCACTGACACAATTTAATGAGTATGGTCTACCTAGTAAAAAAGTAGAAAATTGGAAATATACTAGTCTATGGGAGCTAACACAGCAGAGTTTCAACCATCAGGCATTAGCAGTGACTGTCAGTCAGCAAGACTGTCAGGGTATTGCCTTACTAGATGATGCTTACCGTGTTGTTATTATTGATGGAGTATTTGATGCTGAGTTGTCACAACTAGACAATTTACAAGTTGGGATAACAATACGTCCATTTTCACAATCATTGGACACAGTTGAGAAGCAATTAGGTCAGCAAGTTTCTATGGACAAAGTAGGGTTGACGGCACTTAATACTTTATTGATGAAAGAAGGTGTGATGGTCCATGTCTCTGCTAAGACAATGGTTAAAAAGCCGATTGAACTATTAGTTATTCAGAGTGGTACAACAGATAATTTGGCAACGCATCTACGCAATATGATTATGTTGGATCACGATGCAACGGCCACAGTGGTTGAGCACTATGTGGGACTATCAGATTTAAGTTGCTTTACTAATGTAGTTAGTGAAGTCGTGTTGGCCGATAATGCCGAGCTATTTCATTATAAATTACAGAAAGAATCCAAGAATGCTATTCACATCGCAACATTGGCAGCTAAACAAGCTGCTGGAAGTCAATGGCATACAAATAACATTTCTTTAGGTGCAAAATTAGTACGAAATGATGTGCATAGTCTATTGGAAGGTGAGAAGTCTCACACGACAATGGATGGCTTGTATTTACTAAACGATGCACAGCACATTGATAACCACACTCGGATCGATCATTTGGTTCCAAATACGACTAGTAATGAGTTGTATAAAGGGGTGTTGGATGACAAGAGTCATGGTGTGTTTAACGGCAAAGTGATCGTGCATAAAGATGCCCAAAAAACTGATTCCAAAGAATATAACCATAATTTATTATTGTCACGTGATTGCGAAATTGATACTAAACCAGAAATGGAAATTTATGCTGATGATGTAAAATGTGGACATGGCAGCACAGTAGGACAGCTAGATAAAGATCAATTGTTTTTCTTACGAGCACGGGGTCTAGATGAAGTATCAGCTCGTAGTTTGTTGACACATGCATTTGCAGTTGAGGTATTGGACCGTATACCTAACGACACTATAAGAAAAGCAATGTCAATTGTTATTGAACAGCAATTACCTACTGGGGAGCGCTGAATATGGGTATATTTGACATTCACGCGGTAAGAAAAGATTTTCCTATACTTGAGCAAGAAGTTTATGGTTTCCCATTGGCTTATCTTGATAATGCGGCAAGCAGTCAGAAGCCTATTCAAGTTATAGAGGCTATGAATGATTACTATCGTCAAGATAATGCCAATGTTCATCGAGGCGTTCATCGTTTAAGCCAACGTGCAACTGATGCTTATGAAGGTGCACGTAGTAAGGTTCGTGATTTTATTCATGCAAAGTCGGATAAAGAAATTGTTTTTGTACGTGGTGCGACAGAAGCGATTAATTTAATCGCACATAGTTTTGTTCGCCCAATGTTAAATGCAGGCGATGAAATATTGATCAGCCATATGGAACATCATGCCAATATTGTGCCGTGGCAGATGCTCTGTGATGAGATTGGCGCCAAGCTGATTGTAATTCCTATGACAGACCGTGGCGAATTAGATTTAAGTACATTTGATGATTTATTAACATCAAAAACTAAAATTATGGCGATAGGCGAAGTTTCGAATGCTCTGGGAACAATTAACCCCGTCAAGATGATGACTAGAAAAGCGCATGAAAAAGGCATTCCTGTTCTAATAGATGGTGCTCAGGCAGTGCCTCATATGCCGGCAGATGTCCAAGATATAGATTGCGATTTTTATGTTTTTTCTGGCCATAAGATGTTTGCACCGACAGGCATCGGCGTTTTGTATGGTAAGGAAGCTTTATTAGAAGAAATGGCACCATGGCAAGGTGGTGGCGATATGATTTTATCGGTCAGCTTTGAAAAAACACAATACAACGTTTTGCCTTATAAATTTGAAGCGGGTACACCTAATATTGCTGGGACTATTGGTCTGGGTGCGGCCATTGATTATATGAACAGTGTTGGCATTGAAGCATTAGCTAAGTATGAACAAGATCTATTGGTTTATGCGACGAATAAACTAACTGCAATGGATGGCATTCGTATTATTGGTACTGCAGAAAATAAAGCGAGTGTGTTGTCGTTTATGATCGATGGAGTACATCCACATGATGTCGGGACTATTTTTGATCAGCAGGGTGTAGCTATTCGAGCGGGTCATCACTGTGCACAACCGGTGATGCAATTTTATGGTATACCAGCAACAGCACGAGCATCATTTGCTTTTTATAACACGATGGAAGAAGTCGATGCTCTGGTTGATGCGATCGAAAAAGTACAGGAGTTATTTGCCTAATGAGTGGAAGCAACATAAGAGATCTTTATCAACAAGTAATCATGGATCACAATAAAAAGCCTCGTAACTTCCGTGAAATGTTGGATGCCAATCATTTAGCACATGGCAATAATCCGTTATGTGGTGACGCGTTAGTGGTATTTGTTAAAATGGCAGGTGATGTAATTGAAGATCTTAGCTTTCAGGGTAGTGGATGTGCTATATCTGTAGCTTCAGCTTCATTAATGACTGAGATCTTAAAAGGAAAAACAATAGAACAGGCAGAAGAAATTTACCAGCAAGTTCATAAACAAATGACAAATGAAGATGCTGACCCAGCTATTTTAGGCAAATTAGAAGTGCTAGGCGGTGTAAGAGAGTTTCCAGCTCGTGTTAAATGTGCAACTTTGTCATGGCATACTATGCATACTGCAATGGAAAGTGATCATGATATTTCAGTGACAACAGAGTAAGGCAAAACGATGGAAAAATTAGTTAAATCGAGTCCAAAAGAATTGAAAGAAAGTGTGATCGCAATGCTTCAAACTATTTTTGATCCTGAAATACCGATCAATATACATGAACTTGGTCTTATCTATAGTGTTGAGATCAGTGAAGCATCAGTCGTTGATATTCAAATGACCTTGACAGCGCCAGGATGCCCGGTTGCTCAGTCATTCCCAGGTGAAATTGAAGCTAAAGTAGGCTCTGTGCCGGGTGTTGCTGAAGCACATGTTGAATTGGTTTGGGAACCTATGTGGACCAAGGATATGATGAGTGAGGCCGCACAATTGCAATTGGGTATGTTTTAGTCTTTTTATTTTAGTTCTGCTGGATGTCTTACGTGGGTAATTGCAAAATAAATTGCTCCCTATTAAGGCAAGATTATTCGAATTATAGAAAACTAAATTTAGGGTATGACATTTAGAGCTATGACAGAACATGCTAAAAATAATAGAAAGCCAGTTTATCTGCCTTATTCTGGTGCAACGCTACTTACTATACCGCTGTTAAATAAAGATTGTGCTTTTAGCCGATCAGAGCGTATAGAGTTTGGTATCTTAGGTTTATTACCCCAGAGTTATGAAACCTTAGAGCAGCAAGTTGAGCGTGCTTATCAGCAGTATTTAAGCTTTGATGAAGCAATTAATCAACATATTTATCTACGCGCGATTCAAGACAGCAATGAAACATTATTTTATGGTTTAGTTCGAGAGCATATCGAAGAAATGATGCCCATTATTTATACGCCGACAGTGGGTGAAGCATGTGAAAGGTTTTCCGAAATATATCGGCGTGCAAGAGGTCTTTTTATTGCATTTCCAGACCGCTATGACATTGATAAGATATTAAGTAATGTCGCTAAGAATGATATCAAAGTAATTGTAGTCACTGATGGTAGTCGTATTCTAGGCTTGGGAGACCAGGGTGTTGGTGGAATGGGAATACCAATCGGAAAGCTGTCGTTATACACAGCTTGTGGAGGTATAAGTCCAGAAAACACGCTGCCAATAATGCTCGATGTAGGAACTAACAATGAGGAATTACTTGATGATCCTTTATATCTGGGATGGCATCAAAAGCGTATAGATCAAGTCGCGTATGATGAGTTTTTGGACCTTTTTATCAAAGCAGTTAAACGACGTTGGCCTGAAGTATTATTACAGTTTGAAGACTTTAACCAGACTAATGCTCTCCCATTATTGAAACGTTATCGTGATGAGATTTGTTGCTTTAATGATGATATACAGGGTACGGCTGTTGTGACAGTAGGTACCTTATTATCTGCATGTAGAATCAAAAATGTACGCTTGAGTGAACAAAAAGTGGTGTTTGCAGGAGCAGGTTCAGCTGGCTGTGGTATTGCAGAACAAATTGTTATGCAGATGTGTGCTGAAGGAGTTTCCGAATTACAAGCTAGAAGCCAAGTATTTATGATTGATAGGCACGGTTTGCTTGTCTCCAATATGAAGACATTGTTAGACTTTCAGTTTTCATTATCTAAAGATCCTAACGAGATCCAAAGTTGGGAGTACTCTAGTGACTACCCCTCTCTCTACGAGACGATACGTTATGTAAAACCAACGGTTTTGGTTGGTGTGTCGGGGCAAACAGGCTTATTTAGTGAAGCAATTATTAACATGTTGATGCTGGGTTGTGAGCAACCTGTTATTTTACCGTTAAGCAACCCTTCTAAACAGATTGAAGCAACACCAGAGCAGCTTATTAGCTGGTCAAAAGGACGTGCTTTAATAGCAACAGGAAGTCCATTTAAGCCGGTTACATATGAAGGCCAGACTTACAATATTCCTCAATGTAATAATAGTTATATTTTCCCAGCTTTCGGCCTTGCTGTAGTGGCGGCTAAGATCCAACACATAAGTGATGAGATGCTTGTCGCTGCTAGTGAGGTGCTTGCTACTGCTTCCTCCTCAGTTGAAAACCAAGAAGAAGCGTTATTACCAAATTTGGCAGATATAGGTGAATTAAGTAAAGAGATTGCTTTTGCTGTTGGGAAAGTAGCTCAAGAGCAAGGTTTGGCAGCTAAAATGTCAAATGAAGCCTTAAGAACAGCTATCGAATTAGAGTTTTGGGTGCCTAAATACAGAGAGTACAAGCCAGCCGATCCTCATTAAAATTGAGGCTATACTGAGGCTTATGAGTTTTACGGGTGTTAGTTATTATAAAATAAACTAATAGAACTGTTTTATTTATAAAAGATAAAGAGGGCATAAGAGCAGTTCATTTTACTATCAGCTGTCACGTGAGGTTTAAAAGTAAGTCTTTTTTTCTCACTGATGATAGCTTGATCTTAAG
>TARA_B110000093_G_scaffold57952_1_pt1 | contig 14030 bp, 9 predicted proteins | sample TARA_B110000093 | Tara Oceans TARA_B110000093 (sample SAMEA4397390) | marine metagenome | biome: Polar Biome; feature: [MIX] marine epipelagic wind mixed layer (ENVO:01000061); material: water (ENVO:00002006), including particulate matter (ENVO:01000060) such as... | depth 10-100 m | reverse complement strand
GCGCTGAAATAATGGCCGTGAAGGATATATATAAAGAGCTTTCTGACGAAGAGCTTATGGACTTAGTGAAAAAATCTGATTCTAATGCTTTTAGCGCTATCTATGATAGGTATGCTAAAATGACTCTTAACTTTTTCTATAAAATGCTATGGAAGGACAGAGAGAAATCAGAAGACTTCGTTCAGGATTTGTTTATGAAAATCGTCAATAAACCGGAGCTGTACAACTCTTCCAGACCATTTAAAACATGGCTTTTTAGCGTGGCCAATAACATGTGCAAGAATGAGTACAGGAAAGCTGAAGTAAGAGTGAGCGCTGCTCCAGAGATATTTGCTAGCGCGATTACCAAAAGCTCAAATACGGGAGATAAAAAGATAGACAAAGATGCTTTCATCGGAGAATTAGATGAAGCGCTGAAAGAGATGGATCAAGTAAAGCGGTCTACCTTTATTATGAGATTCAAGCAGGGCCTAAGTATTAAAGAAATAAGTGAAGTCCTTGAATGCAGTCAAGGAACTGTAAAATCACGAATATTCTACACAATTAAACATCTCAACAAAAAACTAGGACACTTTAAAAACATAGCCTGCTTAACACTTCTCCTCAATACATTAATCTGACAAAATGGATAACGAATTTACATATGACCCAGAAGATTTAGAGAGGCTCTTAAAAGAGAAGTCTTTCAGCGAGCTGCTGCCCGAAGAGAAAGCATTCGTTCTGCAGTTTGTAGAAAACGACATGGAGTACGATTCTATGAGAGAAACGCTAGAATCGTTAATTGCTGTACCCTCTATGGAAGAAGCTATTTCTCCTAAAGCTGCTACAAAAGAAGCATTGATGGCTGCTTTTAGCGCTAAAACAGTGGAGAATCAAAAAGAAGAAAGAGAAGAAAAGACAGGTTTCTGGGCTTGGTTGTGGAATACGAATAAAACGATTCTTTATAGACCTGGATTTCAATTAGCCTCACTGGCGCTAGTGCTAGTCTCTGTGTTTTACATCGCTACTTTCTCCCCTATTGACAGAACAGCTCAAGTCATCAAAAAAGAACCTTCTCCTAAAGAAAGCACGGCTAACGAGAGTAAAAAAGAAGAGAGGAAAATCACCTTAGAAAGTGTTACTGAAGAAGAAGAAGAAGAAGAAGAAGAAGAAGAAGAAGAAGAAGAAGTGAAAGCTATCGATGTAATCACAGAACCTATAACATTAGTTTCAGAAAAAGACATAGAAGAAAGCACACTAGATTTAAATGAAGCGCCTGAATTAGATCAGCTAGAGGGCATACTATTGGATGGTTCTAAATTTGAGATTGAAGATAAAAAAATCGAGCGGGAAGCAGATGAGATTGAGCAGATTGAGGAAAACAATACAAAATTTAACTATCAAGAAACAGAAAGTTACACAGAAATCATAATAACTGATGTTATCTTAGAAAACATAAATGCAGATAAAACAACTCTAATTTATGACGCAAGGGAAACTACAGGAAACATGGCTTCTACTCCATTAAATAAAACTGAGGTTTCTAGCACTATGTTCTCAAAAAGCAGAAATAGTCTGGCAGCATCCGATGTAAGCTTAAGTGATATAAGTATAAATATTCCTATTAAGGCTTCTAAATATAGCAGCCTTTTAAGTAAACTTTACACCGCTCAATAGTCAGCTCCTTAGGAAATAAAGTTAATTATCTAAAGAGTGCTATGTCAAATTCAGAAAAAAGCACCATCAATTTGAACAACGAGTGCCGCAGTATCTGATAGCTTCCTGACTAGATATTACCAAAGAATTTTTAAGTAAGGTTAGAAAAGACATTACTCTCGAAAAGCAGCACCATACTGCCTTATTTACAAAAACTTCTCTCTTGGTTAATTTTCATGAGATGGCTATTTATTATCAGTCGGTTAAAAACAGATTCTGAATCGTAAAAAGATTTGTATTCAATTTGTGTAGTTTTAGAATAGGAGTCAGCTAAAACAGTGCACTTTCCTCAGCTTTTTAACCTAACATAATAGAAGCTCTCTGCGCTTTGACTTATCTTTGACTTTGGTTAATTTTCATATCACACATGCACCCTTTTAAAGAATGGCTTTCTGGATTCGTTTCATTAAAATATCTCCCGAGATTTTTTAGCTTAATATATAAAGTAAGCCCGAAATTATTTATTTCTAACATTACCTTAAGACTAATCAAGTCGGTATTCCCGATAGCTCTTCTCTGGTTAGGAAAAGAAATTATAGATGAAATAATTCTTCATACAAACACAGAGAACCTAGAATTCAATAGGCTCTACACCCTGATAGCTATAGAATTAGCTTTGGTAGTTTTCAATGATATTATTAGCAGAGTGATTCTATTAACAGACGGTCTTTTGGGAGCACTATATGGAAATGCTTCATCTGTAGAGCTGATCCAAAAAACCGCTCGTGTAGAAATATCCGACTTGGAAGATTCTGAGTTTTATGATAAATTAGAGCGAGCTCGAAGACAAACTACTAGCAGAGTTTCATTAATGTCAGCTGTGCTATCTCAAGGTCAAGATTTGATCACTATCATCTCTTTAGTTTCAGCTTTGGTCTACTTCTACCCTATTCTTATTCTACTCCTCGCTATCTCTATAATCCCTACTTTCATAAATGAGCTAAAGTTCAGTAAATCGGATTACGCGTTGCAACGCTCCTGGACACCAGAAAGAAGAGAACTCGACTACATGAGGATGATAGGTGCTAGTGATGTCACTGCGAAGGAAGTAAAGCTGTTCGGACTAGCCGACTTCATAAGTGAGAGTTTCACCAAAATAGCCGATAAGTTTTATTCACAGCAGAAGAAACTCAATATCAAAAGAACCATCTTCGGAAGCGCGTTTCACATTCTCAGCGATTTGGCTTATTACGGAGCTTATGTATTTATAGCATTAAAAGCTTCGGTGTCATTAGTAACCATTGGTGGATTGACTTTCTTGGCTGGTTCATTTAGCAGATTAAGAAGTAACCTGCAGACTATATTTCTGCGATTCACACAGATTAACGAGAGCGCGATGTACCTTCAAGACTATTTTGAATTTATAAATATGGAGTTCAAAAACGACATCGGTTTTGAACAAAAAGAACTCCCTCCTGAGGTTAAAGAAGGCTTTGAATTCAAGAACGTTTCTTTTAATTACCCAAACAGTGAACATTCTGTTTTCGAAGATGTTTCTTTTAAACTTCTCAAAGGTGAAAAACTGGCACTAGTTGGAGAAAATGGCTCAGGTAAAACCACGCTTATCAAACTACTGCTACGCTTTTATGAGCCTACAGCGGGCGCTATACTAATGGATGGTGTGGATGTAAGGCATTACGACAAGGAGGCTTATCAAAAATTCTTTGGAGCTATTTTTCAAGATTTCGTGAAATACTACCTCACTGCTCGAGTAAACATCGCTGTTGGGAAAATAACTGATTTAGATAATAAAGAAAAAATCAAGGATTCTGCCGTACGGAGTTTAGCACACGAAGTGATAAATGCGCTACCAAAAGGTTACGATCAAGAGCTTGGCAGAAGATTCAAGAAAGGAGCAGAATTATCAGGCGGTCAGTGGCAAAAAGTGGCAATAGCCAGAGCGTATATGTCGGATGCGCAAGTGCTCATACTGGACGAACCCACATCTGCCTTAGATGCTAGAGCAGAATATGAGGTTTTTCAGCGGTTCATTGGACTTACAGAAGGGAAAACAAGCATCATTATTTCTCATAGATTTTCAACTGTAAGAATGGCAGATCGGATAATGGTTTTAAAAGATGGAAAAATCTTAGAAATGGGCACTCATGAAGAGCTGTTAGCTAATGAAACCTTATACGCAGAGCTCTTTAATCTGCAGGCAGAAGGGTATGCTTAGTTACTGTTCTGCAGAAGCTGTAATAGAAGAATATCATGATTCTTTAGGCTGCCAGCTTCAGGTTAGTTTGAAGCTTTAGAGAATACCACAAGTCTTAAAAATCCCTACCTCCCAATCCTACCAGCCAAGGCTAAAACTTGAAGTTCTGCGTTCTTTGCGTTAATCTCGCTTTGGCTCAACTGGATTTTAGCGTTTAGCAGATTCAACTGTGCTTGTCTGAATTCTACAGAACCAACTTGTCCGATTCTGTATGCTTCTTCGCTCCTTTCGAAATTACGCTGGGCTGTGCCCACATTATCACTTTGAGAGTTTAGAATAAACAAGCTAACGGTATATGCGTCAAAAGCATTGAGTAAATTGAATACTACCTGCTGCTTCGTGCTTTCCTGTTGAACCAATAAGCTTTCTAAGTTCAACTGAGCATTTTGAACTCTTGTCTTATTCTGACCTGAGAATATGCTCCAGTTCAATATAAGACCTGCATTCGGACCAGTAGTGGCACTTCCTACTACAAAAGCTCCATTAGGATCACTGCTTCCTCTGTAATCATAACCTAGGTTAGCCGTAACACTTGGCATCAAGCCCGCTTTAGCACTTCCTAAAGCATACTCTTGGCTTAGCATGTTTTTCTCAATTGTCGCTAGCTGTACATTTTTTTCTTGAGCTGAGGCTAGCATTTGCTCTTTGTCTAGTGTTTTATTGATACTAATATCATTCGATACCTCAAACGTCTCACTGATTTCTGACGCCATAATTAAGTTCAGATTTCTTACTGAATTAGACAATTGCTGCTGGGAGTTCACCAAGTTGATACTATCCGTATTCAAATCCACTCGCGCATTTAGTATGTCCAACTGAGTTCCTTGACCATACTCATACGCATACTCCACTCTAGTGAGTCTATCCACTGAAATAGAAACAGCATCTTTCAGGCTACCCACAGTGGCTTGAAGTCCACTAGCCTCATAATACACACGGCTCAATTCGACTATGGTGTTCTCCACCAACTGCTGCACTTGAAGCGCAGAAAGCTGCTGTAATTGTTGATTCTGCTTGTACGCATACTTTCTTCCCTGTCCATCCCAGAGCGTATAATTCAAGTCTAGTCCTGCACCGTAATTGTATGCAGAATTGGGGTCAAAATTATTTTCTCCCTGAACCGTTTCAAAAGAACCACTGTTATAAGTCCATCCATAATTCCCATTGGCAGAAAGTGTCGGCAGATAACCATTGTTCAGCTTCTCTGCATTGTTTTCAGCCACAGCCACATTGATTTTGGCGACTTTTATGTCGTAATTATTCTCAAGTGTTTTGGCCAATGCTTGCTCGAAAGTTAGCATACTAGAACTCTCAATATAATCAAGTTCTGCCTGTGCTTGCGTTTTTACAAGCGTTGCAACGCCTATGCAAACCAATATTATTTTTAATCTCATTTTCATGATTCTAAATCGTTACTAGATACTCCTTTTTCTGACTCTATTTCTTCTATCGCTCTCCGAACTTGCTCCTTAGTAGATAAGGTTCCTTCCAAAGCTTCCTGCTCAGACTTTATTTCTTTTATGGCTCTTTCCACATTCTCTTTAGTCGGTCTTTTTCCTTCCCAAAGCCAAGTTCCATATACTTTTATAGTGTTACTCGTGGAAAGCAACATAGGCAGCATCACCAAGGTTAACACAGTGGCTATACTAATCCCATACGCTATAGAAATGGCCATAGGGATAAGGAATTGTGCTTGAAGACTGGGTTCGAAAATCAGCGGTGCTAATCCAGCTACTGTAGTTATAGATGTTAAAAAGATGGCCCTAAATCTAGAAGAACCGGCTTCCAAAATAGCGGCATCATAGGTCATCCCTTCTTTGAGGTAGCCATTGAATTTACTAATGAAGACTAGACCATCGTTGACGACTATTCCCACCAGCGCTATAATTCCTAAAAGTGATAAGATGTTCACTGGAAAATCATGAACCCAATGGCCCCAAGCCACACCAATTAAACAGAATGGAATCATTATGAGCAGTAATAGCGGCTGGCTGTAAGATCTAAATGTAAAGGCTATTACTATGTAAATAAGTAGAATAATAATAGGAAAAACAGCTGCAGCAGATTCCTGCACTTTGCTAGCCTCTCTGTTCTGGCCTTCGAAAAGGGCGGACAAACTCGGGTAACGCTCCTGCATTCCTGGGATAACATTTTCTTTAATGTCTGTGACTATATCTGAAGCACTTTCCTTGGGGTCGATTAAATCGGCATCTATTCTGATTTCACGTTTTCCGTCCAAGTGATTGATAGATATTTCTCCACGTTCTATTTCATAAGAAGCTAATTCTTTTAACGGAACGCGCTCCCCTTTGGGCGTTACTATACGCATATTATCCAAATCACTAATTGAAGATCTGCTCTCTCTATCATATCTAGCCCACACTATGATTTCATCTTCACCCCGCTGAAAACGCTGCACCTGCAGTCCGTTAAAACCAGCTCTTACCTGAGAAATCATCTCGTTTAAGGTCAAGCCTAAAGCATAGGCTTTGTCATTCATCTGAAGTCTAATTTCCTTAATTCCTTCAGGATCGTTGTCCCCGATGTCTCTTAGTTTGGAATTGTTATTCAGAACTTCTTTCAATTCTTTTTTAGCTGCTTTAAGCTCCTCTATATTATAACTGAGTAGCGATACAGAAACAGGCTTGCCTCCGAAATTAGTGCCTCCATCAAAAGTCACACTTTCAGCACTCGGGAAAGAACCAGCTTTTTCGAATATTGCGGCAGAAACATCAGATGCAGCAAGCTCACCGCGCTCTTCTCCTGGAAGCAGATTTATTGTAAGAGAAGCATTGGCTGTGCCAGGACCTACATTCTTAATAATGTTTTCTATTACCGATTTACCATCTTCTCGCTGAGCTGTGAATTCTTCACCCACTTCTATAGCTAGAGATTCTATGTAACTAACGATAGAATCTGTCTCCTGAGGATTTACTCCTTGAGGCATTTTCACATTTACCTGAACCCTATCACTAGCGATGGCAGGGAAGAATGTAGCTTTTATAATTCCACCACTGATTCCTCCTATAGTTATAGCGAAAAGGAATATCAAAACACCAAATGAAATAGGCTTATAGGCCAATGCCTTTTTCAGAACTGGCATGTAAATTTTATCGCGCATACCATTCATAAATCGGTCTCCCCATTCATTGAACTTGTATGTCTTTTGGTCTTTGGTAAGTACTTTAGAATGGGCTATGTGAGCTGGCAGAATCACGAAGGCTTCTATCAGAGAAAAACTCAATGTGAGAATAACCACAATGGTTACTTCACCGAAGAACTCTCCCACACGGCCATCTAAAAAGAAGAATGTGCTAAAAGCTATTAGTGTAGTAAGAATAGCAGATGTAATGGCTGGGAGCACCTCCATAGTTCCATCTATGGCTGCCTGAACTCTACCTTTTCCTTTTTCATAATGATGGAAAATATTCTCTGCTATGACTATTCCATCATCTACCAGAATACCAATTACGATTATCATTCCGAATAGAGAGAGCACGTTAATAGTTACATCGAAATAACTGACCATCATAAACATTCCCATAAACGATATAGGCAACCCAAATGCTACCCAAAGAGCCAGTCTAGGTCTTAAAAATAGAGACAGAAAGAACAAGACCAAGAGAATTCCTATAATACCATTTTCGGTGAGAAGCTTCGTACGCTCTATGATCGTAATACTTCTATTGGCTGTTACTTCTAATTGAATATTTTGGTAACGCTCGTTGAACTCCTCAGCATAAGCCAGCGAATTATTGGCTGCATCTACCAGGTCTTCACTATTGGTAGTTTTTACACTTACTGAAATGGATGTTTTTCCATCAAAGTAAGCTCTGTCTGGTGTTTCAGACCAAGTATCTTCTACATTGGCAATAGCTCCTAGTCTAATCTTAGTTCCGTCTGCTAGAGCTTTAACCACTATGTTTTCTAACTCTTGAGCATAATAAGAGCGGTTCTTCACTCGAATGAGGTAATCCTCCTGAACCGTTTTAACAGTTCCTCCTGTGACTAAAATGTTAGACGCTGAAACAGCTCTGGCTATATCCTTAAAAGACAAATCATAAGACCTGAGTACTTCGTCTTTTAGAGAAATGCTAATTTCCTCATCTGGAAAACCGGAAAGCTCCACTTGAGAAATTCCATTTATAGCCCTAAGTTCTGTTTCTACTTGCCTGGCAATGGTTTTTAAAGTCTTCAAATCCACATTCTCTCCGGTCACAGCCATAGAAATAGCTTCAGAAAGGGTTTCTTGTTTTGCTACTACTGGCGGTTCCATTTCTGCTGGAAATGAGGGGACTTTATCTACTGCGTTTTTTACATCTGCCAGAAGCACATCTATATCGTAGCCTTTTTCAGCTTCTACACTAATGGATGCCGAATTCTCTTTAGAAGAAGATGTGAACCGGTCTATTCCTACTAATCCTCTTAGATTGTTTTCAATCTTGAGCACCACTCCTTCTTCCATTTCTGCTGGAGAAGCCCCAGGGTAGACGATCGTAATCTGAATATTCTTAGAATCCTGAAGTGGAAAGAAGCTCGAACGCATGCTGAACATGCCTACTACTCCTAATACTATAAACCCTAAAATGAGGACATTTACAGCTACAGGATACTTGATGAAATGTGTAATAATCTTTCTCACTTGCTTTCAGTTTCTTGGTAAATACTCACTTTCATACCCGCGAATGCTCCAGGGGGAATCTTCGTTAGCAATTCATCTCCATTTTCCAATCCAGAAATAACGGCAGTGTTCTGCGCTTGGTGTTTGACTAAAATTGGTTTTTCTATCAGCATAGAGTCACGTACTATAAATACTTTGTTATCATCAAACAACACCGAGCGCGAAACTTCCAAAGCACTCTCAACAGCATTGGCTTGAATCTTAGCATGCATAAACATTCCGTCTTTTAGCTTCTCAGAATTTACTTTAACAAATACAGCACTCAGTTGACTTTCTGTATTTACTGTTCTGTTCATTCTAGAAATAGTTCCATCCCACGTTTTATCGAAGAATTTATCTATCGAGAGTTTAACCCTCTGCCCTTTCTCTAGCTTATCAGTTATGGCCGCACTTACTGCTATTTCTAACTCATAGTTATTAGGCCTAATAAATACACCTAGCTTCTGACCAGGCCTAATCACTGTTCCGGGGTCTACATTGGACTCTACTAGAATCCCATTATAGGGTGCTGTAATGCTGAATTTAGCAAGGTTAATTTCAGCATTTTTGATGTTGTAATATTCACTGTAAATACTTCTACCAGTAAGAAAAAGTTTTAGCTGCTCAGAAGAAACCACGGGCAACTCAGCAAGTGCCTTTTCCACATTCATATTAGTCAAATACGTATTCCACCCTGAGAACTGGTCGTTATAATCCAACCTCATATCAGCCATAACAGAAGTCAACAAACGCTGAAAAGAACTTCGCTGCGCCACTAATTGCGCCTGAATATCATTTGCCTTAACGGCTATAAGAGTTTGACCTGCACTAAAACTGACACCCTCTTTAAACTTCCCGCCATCTGGAAGCATCATTCCTTGTACTTCACTGTAAAGCTCTAGTTTTTCTAAAGCTTCTAATACTCCCGAAGACTCTATAAACACAGGAACCTCAGAAAGCACCACTTTTTCTGTAAACACGGTAGTGATTTTATCTACCGATATAGACTTGAACTGTTCTTTAGAGGCGCTCATCATTTTACACGTCTGCACACTTGCAATTACTATTACGATTCCTACTGCCGATATTATTACTTTTCTCATTTTATTTATTATCAAATAATGTCAATTCTTTACTGATGTTGTTTTGAAAATGCCCCATCACTCTCTTGACGGTTTCCAAATCTTCTTGAGATACCCTATCTTGAATTTTATCAAAAGCCTCTACCAGAATAGGCAGCGCTTGCTCTAGTGTTTCTTCTCCCTTTTTAGTGAGGTAAACCTGAAACTGCCTAGCATCTATCTCGTCCTTTTGTCTTTTTACTAGTCCTTTACTTATCATCCCTTTTAGTAGTCTAGAAAGAGAGCTTTTATCTCTTTCGGTAACTATGGACAAATCAGACTGGGCGTGCATCCCATTACTTATTAGCCTTAGAATTATAACCTGGTTCTTTTTCAGTTCCATGTTATGCTGTCGGAAAACGAGATTAACCAAAACATCTACAAGCTTCATGGTTTTTCCTAACCATGGAACTATAAATGCGTCCATTTTTTTATCAAGAGGAATTAATTCCATTTTGCAAATGTAGCATTTAGTTGCATTCGCAACTAAATTTAACAAGTTTTAGAATTGAAGAATATAGTGTTGTGCTATTTCGATTGGATATGAATAACTTCGTCTTTGAATTATGAAACTCACTAACAAGCATATCTTCATCCTCATCTTAATCACAGGAGCCGTTCTGCGGTTTTGGGATTACTCATCTATCACATTCACACATGATGAATTCAGTGCATTTTTCAGAACTGGATTTACAGATTTCGGTGAGCTAGTAGAAAAAGGCCTCAAAAAAGACACCCATCCACCCGGAGTTCAACTATTCATGAACTACTGGCGTCTGTTTTTCGGAGATTCCCCTTGGATCATCAAGTTCCCTTTCACGCTCATGGGCCTTGGAGCCGTTTACCTTTTATGGAAGCTAGGTAGATTCTGGTATAATGAAACAGTAGCATTGATTTCTACAAGTTTCATGGCTTCTCTGCAGTTCACCATTATGTACAGCCAACTAGCTAGACCGTATATAAGCGGATTATTCCTTACTCTTTTGATGGCTTGGTACTGGTCTAAACTAGTTAAGAAACCTGAAGAAGGATTCTGGAAAAACGGAATTCTATTTGTTTTAGCGGGAGCTTTATCTGCATACAATCACCACTTCAGCTTGCTGTTTGCGGCTATCATAGGAATTAGTGGCCTGTTTTTTATTCCTAAAAAAATCTGGTGGAAATACGCATTACTTGGCTTAGGTATTTTCGCTCTTTACATTCCTAATCTAAGCCTATTTTTCACACAACTAGAAATGGGTGGTGTGGGCACTTGGCTAGGCGCACCAGAGAATGATTTTCTTTGGATTTTTATCCGTTATATATTTCACTTTTCATGGGTTCTTCTTGGCGTAGCAATAGCGCTTATTATAGCTGGAGTATTCAAGAAAAACAAATCCTTCACATGGAAGAAGTTTACCCTATTTATGGCCTGGTTTATGATTCCATTTCTCATAGGATTTTTCTACTCTAGGTATAAAAATCCAGTGATTCAATATTCAGTTCTTCTATTTAGTTTCCCTTATTTGTTCTTTATCCTTTTTGGTCATCTTAAGGAACTTAAACCAAAAGCAAATCTACTCATATCAGTGTCAATTATCACTTTAAGTGTTTTTACTTTACTACATAACAGACAACACTATAAAACACTTTACAACTCGCCATATCGCGCGATCATCAAAGATCAAAACAAGGCAGTACTTGAAAATAAATCCACACTAAGAATAATAGATACCTATCCTAAAATGAATCATTATTACAATGAACATTTAGATGTAGACACCAATTACACCTGGGCCCAAAACTTCAGTTCTGAATTGGAGTTCAAACAGTATCTATCGGAGAATTCAAGACAATACGACCAATTGTTTTTTGGCGCATATTCTATGACAAACAACTTTTATATTCCTATCATAAAGGAGTACTATCCCACCCTTGAATACGTGACTCATTACGAAGGTGGTTCTTCTTGGGTGTTTAGTAAGATTGGAAGTCCAGAACCAAGTAAAAACTTACTTCTTGACCAACATATAGCAAAAGCGCTAACAAGTGGTAAATCACTATGGGCTAATCCTGAAGTGTTCTCTACAGAATACTCAGGAAGCTATTCTATCGATCTAGGCTCCATGACATTAAACCAAAACGACTTTATAGACATCAGAACTAAAATTAAACTTACGTCAAATGAAAGTGAAGTGCTACTAGTCTCTGATATTTCTAGGGCTGGCGAAGTAATTCACTGGTCAGCTACTAATGTGAATCGATTTGAGACAAAACGCCAAGAATGGTTTTTAGCTCATCACACCGTACCATTATCGGTATTAAATTTAGATTTGGAAGGAGCAGTGCTAAAGACATACATCTACAACAAATCCAAAAGCGAAGTCTTTTATGACAGCTACTCTATGGAAATCCGTGATGGCAATCCATACCTGTTTGGGCTTTATGAAGAGATTTTAGACTAATATCAGTCTTGTTTAATGTCTCTAACAGACTCTACTCCTGTGATTACACTCCAGAAATGGGCTAGACTGGGGAGATTTTAAAACTCAGCTTCTAGCTACTCTCAGATGCAGAATAGCTAAAGGAGAAAGAGTGGTGGAAATGACAAGAAGAAATTAGCAATTAATCGTATTTAATAATTAGGTCTGGTTTCACCTGCTTTATTTTTTCTATAAAACTACTGTTGGAGTCTGGTGAAATATATACTTCGTCATACTTGCCGTGGCGTATGATTAATCCGTTCATAGCTGTGGCTACTCTTAGACCTGTCCACATCGATTTACCTACTTGAATTTCTCTAATGCTTTGGATTTCTACTTTTCCTTTAAATGGCCCTGCTTTATAATAAATATAATCTTCATCTACGCTATATCGCGTGCTTAGCAACACAGACAACAACAGCCAACTCACTAAGCCTGTGACTGTGGCTATAGCGACTACACTCCCAAAACGTTCTCCGTCATTCATCACTGCTCCTGTGACTAAGGCCACACAAATCGCTATGGTTCCGAATATCACGGTGAGAAATAACCAGTCTTTTCTGCTCTTAAATTTCATGAATAAAATGTATTGTTTTAAGGCTAAACAATGTTTTGGGGCAACGTGGTTTCGTTCTTTAACTCGGTAAGCACGAAGGAACTCTGCACCTTATCTATATTGGAGAGTTTAGTGAGCTTTTTAGTTATGAACTCCTGGTAATCAGCCATGTCTCTAACCAGCACCTTTAGCAGGTAATCAAAAGTGCCCGTAAGGTGGTAACATTCTACCACTTCTGTAAGCTCATTTACCTCTCGCTGAAAATCCTCTAGATACTCAGCCCTATGTCCCTTTAGAGTGAGCGTGCAGAAAGCCATTAAATTAAGACCTATGGCATCTCTATTTATCTTGGCCATATAACCAGTGATTACTCCTTTTTTTTCTAGTCTCTTAATTCTATCAAAAACTGGTGTATTCGATAAATTCAACTGATCTGCCAGCTCCTTAATGGTGGATTTGGCATTTTTCTGAAGTAGCTTGATAATCTTTAAGTCTGTTTCGTCTAAATTTTTTAACATCTTCTCAGAGTTTTATTCTGTTAGCTATGCATTGTAACGCTAAAAATAGAATTATAAACCACGCAAATAAAAAAACGGAGAATATTTTACCTAATTAAATATATCGAACAGTAAATACCACTACTTAGAAGTAGTTTTACGGTAGAATCTCCTAATCTAAATAACCGTAACATGAAGAATACTAAGTTTTCCCCTGAGAGTTTAATGATGTCTTATGGCTACAAGCCAGAATTATCTGAGGGTGCTATTAAGCCACCAGTATTTCAGACTTCTACTTTTGTTTTTAAAACAGCTGAGGAAGGAAAAGCATTTTTCGAGATAGCTTATGGTATACGTAGCAAGGAGGAGGAGGAAGAACTAGGATTAATCTATAGCAGAATAAACAATCCTAATCTAGAAATTCTAGAAAACAGACTTTGCTTATGGGATAAAGCAGATGATTGTGCGGTATTTGAAAGTGGTATGTCTGCGATTAGCACAGTACTTTTAGAATTCCTAAAGCCTGGTGATTTACTTTTATTTAGTTCTCCTGTATATGGTGGGACTGATCACTTTATTAATCACTTCCTTCCTAGAATAGGTGTACACGCGGTAGGTTTTACTCCTAACCAGTCCAAAGAAGAAATTATACAGCTCATAGAAGACACTGGCAAAGCAGATAAGTTAGCTATGGTTTACATAGAAACTCCTGCCAACCCTACGAATGAACTCATAGATATAAGTGAATGTAAAGAAATAGCTGACCATTTCTCGACGGAAGAAAAGCAAGTGTATTTGACTACAGACAATACTTACATGGGGCC
>TARA_B110000093_G_scaffold152892_1_pt1 | contig 14141 bp, 10 predicted proteins | sample TARA_B110000093 | Tara Oceans TARA_B110000093 (sample SAMEA4397390) | marine metagenome | biome: Polar Biome; feature: [MIX] marine epipelagic wind mixed layer (ENVO:01000061); material: water (ENVO:00002006), including particulate matter (ENVO:01000060) such as... | depth 10-100 m | reverse complement strand
TGGGACCCTTATGAGTATGCAATTGAACAAATTGAAACTGAGGGCGGATCCAGTCGATGCGTTAAGCCGTTCCATCCTACGGATGACAAATTAGGGCCATATATCGGACGTGGCAACAACAACGCCTGGGGTGTGAAATACTCTGAAATATTAAACCGAATTATGGCAGCTGATCTCAGTGTCATCTCTACGGAATATGATAGAGCAGTCACTGGCTATTACCCAGGTGGGAAGGAGTTAATATCGACGGATGGTGTTGACGAATTTTGGATTGGACTAAGATCCTCCTTTCCCTCGGCAAATTTTGAAATTCATCATCAGATTGGACGCGAAGACCCACTTATGCCACCACGCGTCGCATTGCGTTGGAGCCTCACTGGGAAACACGATGGTTGGGGTGCGTTTGGCCAACCAACTGGTGCAGAAGTTCACGTTATGGGGATAAGCCATGCTGAATTTGGTCCTTGGGGACTGCGGCGCGAATATACTTTGTTTGATGAAACAGCAATTTGGAAGCAAATTGCACTGAAAAAGGGATAGGCACTATAATATGACACCAAGTGAAATGGAAAAATGTATTGTTCGCTATGGAGATTTGATCCCATGTCAAACAGCGTTCATTGACGCCCACACTCCTGGCAGTAATCAAAAAGAAAATTTTACGATCATTGGTGGTGGTGTGAGTGAGAGTGCTGACCAACATGTACATCTTAGGGACACTCCAGGATTTAATATTGGGGCTGCGGGTCAGCCACCAAAATGCCAAAACTCTTTGCATGTGCACACAACGGCTGAAGTATTTTTTGTTCTTAAAGGGCGGTGGCGTTTTTTTTGGGGACGTTGGGGTACAGCGGGTGAGGTAGTCCTAGAAGAAGGTGATATAATTAATATTCCAACTGGCATTTTTCGGGGGTTTGAAAATATTGGGTCTGACTACGGGATGATAATGGCCATTTTGGGTGGAGACGACGCCGGTGGTGGCGTGACCTGGGCTCCTCAGGTAATTGAGGATGCCGCTGAGCATGGTTTAATTTTGGGTGAAAATGGTCGTCTTTATGATAGTAAGAATGGTGAGGTATTACCTGATGGCCTTAAGCCGATGCCAATTCTTTCTAGCGATGTTCTAACCCGCATACCTGAGCCCACTGCCAAAGAATTTGTACCGCTTTATGTTGCAAGATACCGTGATCTTATGTCGTTAGCTGCAAGTCAAACAGTTCAAGTTATTGGGGAAGGTGGAGTATTAAAAGATAAGCCAGGCTTCTCTGTTGATTTTATAACACGTAACTCTGGTTCTAGTGCTCAAGAAAAATTTGATGACTCTGTAGTTTTTATGCCCATGCGGGGGCATTGGAGGCTGTCTTGGGGTGACGAAAAAGTGACCCTGAATCCTGGTGATACCTGCCTGCTGCCAGCAGGCCTTTCGCATAACATTGAGCCGTCAATGAGTGGTGAAGCAAGCTTGTATCGAGTGTGTTCAAACGATGACCTAGCTGGCCCAACATGGATTTGAAATTAAAATCTAAAAAGGAAATTTAATGAAAAAAGTTCTCACCTCTCATGTTGGTAGCTTACCACGTAGTCAAGAAGTTGTTGATTTTATTTTTGCCCGTGAGAATGAGGCTGAATACGATCAAACTGCATTTGATGTAGTTATGTCGGATGCAGTTAACGAAACGGTTGCAAAACAGGTAAAATCTGGTGTGGATATAGTGAGTGATGGCGAGACTTCAAAAATATCTTACGCCACTTATGTTAAGGACCGCTATAATGGATTTTCCGGTGATAGTCCTCGGAATGCACCAGCAGATCTTAAAATGTTTCCCGGTTTTTTGGAACGACTAGCTGATGATGGAGGTACACCCCAATACGCCCGCCCGATGTGCACAAGTAACATTTCCTCAAAGGGTCAGGGAGAGTTGGAAAAAGATATATCAAACCTTAAGGCTGCAATGAAAAAAAACAGTATTGAGCGGGGTTTTATGAATGCAGCCTCCCCAGGTGTAATTTCCTTATTTTTGCAAAACTCACATTATAAAAACAGAGAGACGTATTTGGCGGCTTTGGCGGATGTGATGCGCGAGGAATATGAAACGATTGTTGCTGCTGGCCTTGACTTGCAATTGGACTGCCCTGATCTTGCCTTGTCACGACATATGCTTTTCAACGACCTGACTGATGATGAGTTTGTGAAAGTAGCCGCCTCCAATGTCGATGCGCTGAATCATGCTTTACAAAATATACCTGAAGAAAAAGTTAGGATTCATATTTGTTGGGGTAATTATGAGGGGCCTCATTGCTGTGATATAGGTATGGATAAGGTTTTTTCAACTTTAATGTCAGCCAAGGCTAAATATCTATTATTTGAAACCTCGAACCCTCGGCACGCACATGAGTGGACAGTATTTCGTGATAGAAAATTAGAAATTCCAGAAAATAAGGTTCTCGTACCTGGCGTGGTAGATACGACTACTAATTTTGTAGAACACCCAGAACTCGTCGCCCAGCGTATTGACCGATTTGTTGAAATAGTTGGCCTAGACCGTGTGGTTGCAGGTTCTGATTGCGGTTTTGGAACTTTTGCGGGTTACGGTGCCGTTGACCCAGACATCGCATACGCAAAATTAAAAAGCCTCTCTGAGGGTGCCGAAATAGCCTCTCACCGAATTTGAGAGTTAAGTAGCTATTTTTTTAGACTGGGTTTAAAGACAATATCCCAGGAGCTGGACGGTAAGACTTTTTAGGAAATTCGTTCTAAGTGTAATTATTTTATTGAAGCACTTAGGGCGCGGACCTCTGGAGATACTGCTATTTTGTTTTCTGACAAAAAGCTTTCGTGGTTTTGTGGAATTTTATTCAGATCGTAGCGGTAATTCACCATAACACCACTAGATTGTTTCAATCCATTGCTTGAGTTGTCCGCATCAGAATGGACTGCGTGTAACATTGCACCATTTCCAAGATGGAATCGGGCTACTGGATCATAAGGCCTGCCATCAGTGCCTTTTGCATTCAGCAAATAATAGGCTGCCAGTGCTTGGTCCGTATGTTTTACATTCATTGGGACTATACCTTTTGCAAGCCAACGTTTCAGCTTTGGGATTGGAGACAAGGTCACAAATGTTGTCAAAGAGGGAACCGCAAGAGATAAATCTGCCACAACTTGCTTTATTAATGAATTTCCAAATGAAATCCCTGCTAGTCCCTCTTGGCAGTTTGAAATCGAGTAAAATACAGCTGTATCAGAATCTTCAGGAGAGATTGGCTCTCGGTTGGCTTCGAGTAAGCCTTGGATTGAATTTGGAATGCCTTTTGTTAATGCAACTTCAACAAAAATTAAGGGCTCATCTGGCATGGCTGGATGAAAAAATGCAAAACATCTGCGATCTTCAGGTTGCAATCTTGCTCTAAGATCTTCCCAGCTATTTATCGCGTGAACTGCCTCATATTCAATAATTTTCTCTAAAATTTCTGCTGGGCTTGACCAACTAATTGGACGTAAAACTAAAAAACCTCGATTAAACCATGAGGTAAATAAATGTTTTAAATCTATAGCTACGGGTGCAAGTTCGGGACTCTCTTTTACAAAGGAAAGTAAATCTTTTCGCATTCCAACAAGGCGCCCAGTTGCTCCATCTGGATGGTTCAATCTTCTTATGAGTTCCTGTCGCTTTGGCTCACTAGCAGTTGAAAACTTTTTATAAGTAGTTTCTGAGGGATCGTGCTGGTAGGCGTCTAGCGATGTCCGTACTTCGTCAGGATTGATTTCTAATTCGTTAGCCATAAATTGGAAAAATTCATGTTTTTCTTTAAGGCTAATTTGAGCATATTTGTCAAAAACCATGTGTGCCAGCGCTCCGCCAGACACCTCACCATAACTCCCTAATAATTCTTTTGCCAACTCTATAATATTTTTATCCTCAGAGTTTGTGAGGAAAAGGTTGCGATAGCGTTTCTCAAAAAGCGTTGAAATTAAATCGCCAAAAATACTCATTTTTGAGATACTCACCTATCTGGAATTAAAAATAATTAGTCAACTAATTTGTAAGGGTTGACTAAGGCAAACGTTTGTAAGCTGCTTGTAAAACCTGACGTCACACAAACAAATATAAATTTGTGAACCTAAAAAACTTTCCAATCAAAATTTGTTTGGTCTAGACCCAACATTTTCATTCGCGTTTCAGCAACATCAAAATCTTCTAACGTATCAATATCAACTACTTTATTACGATCTAACAGTTGAAGCTTTACGTTGGATTTGTTGAGGTCTTTTCCTGCTCTTACAGCGCGTGATCGATATAAATAGAATTGTCCAGCATCGTGCATTGCCTCTACTAAATCTTGTGACCTTGACATGAGATTTTCAGGCTTAAACATTTGTGCATAACCTTCACTGTTCTGGAACATAGCTCGCTGTATTGGAAATACAAAGTTGGTAGCGGACATCACACAGTCACAATTGTCGTCATTTTTTAAAAAAGAAAATGCGGTCGATATATCATTAATATTAAGTAGAACGGCAGTTGGATATACTATCAATACGTAATCTACGGCAGATACATTTTTCTCAAACCAAGCTAATGCATGAGTGGCGACAGCCATAGTTCCGGTGAAGTCATCTGAAAGTGACTGAGGGCGGACAAACGGGACTTTTATACCTTTTTTTTCAACAGTAGAGATAACTTCAGAATTATCAGTTGAGACCAGGATTTGGCTTGATGGAAATTCCTTTGATAGCTCCATAAGTGGCCAATAGATCATTGGTTGACCACATATATTTTTAATATTTTTCTGTAGTATTCGCTTACTTCCACCGCGTGCAGGAACAATTATTAGTAAATTATTGGCTTTCACTATCAAGCTCCACTCCATTACCCCCAACAGTGTCAATTCTCACAAAAAACCTACTAGTAATGTAGACCAAGGTATTTTTTATATTGAGCTCGTTTATCTCATAATCAGAAGTAGACTAAAACCAGTAACTAGTAAAAACTTTAGTATGTCCTGTAGCCCTTTATTTTGATTAGTAATCTTGGGTGTGAAGCAATTAGCTGTTTGACGTCTAGCCTCGGTAGATTAGCATGTGCGTATAGCCGATTACGGAAGCTTTATTAAAGGAAACTACTTATGATATTTGAAAAATCTGCTGTGGCTGTGGTGTCAGGTGGAGCTTCTGGTCTTGGTGCTGCAACGGCGCAAAAGCTTTCCACTATGGGATTTAGAGTTGGAATTTTCGATATAAACGAAACTGCAGGAGAAGACTTGGCAACGCAAATTGGAGGTTTTTTCTGTAAGGTAGATATTGCTGACCCTATCAGTGTTTCTGAAGGTTTTGACTCTATAATTTCAAAATTTAAAGATCTGAGAATAATGGTTAATTGTGCGGGTATTGCCCCGGCAAGCAAAACTGTTTCACGAGGCTTGCCCCATGATTTTGAAACTTTTGCAAAGACAATTCAGATTAACCTGATTGGTAGCTTTAATTGTTCATCACAAGCTGCAGCCTTGATGGCAGATAATGAACCGATGGGTTTAGATGGCGCGCGCGGTGTTATAGTTAATACAGCTTCGATAGCAGCATATGATGGCCAAATTGGACAAGTTGCATATGCTGCCTCGAAGGGTGGCATTGTTGGGATGACCCTACCGATGGCGCGGGATTTGGCTGATAAAGGTGTTCGTGTTTGTGCAATTGCACCTGGTATTTTTGCGACACCAATGGTGCATGGAATGCCACAGGAAGTTCAAAAAGCCCTTGGTGATCAGGTGCCCTTTCCACGTAGATTAGGTGCAGCTAAAGAATATGCAGACTTAGTAGCCCACATTATTGACAACCAAATGTTGAACGGTGAGGTCATTCGGTTGGATGGAGCTATCCGTATGGCTCCTAGATAATGCCTTATGAAAATATTGCACCAGATGGCGTCTAAAGTGGATATCAAAGAACAATTCAAGGCTCCTGTTGCAGTCCTGGGTTGTGGATTGATTGGATCAAGTTGGGTGGCATTATTCTTAAATCATGGAATAAATGTGCAAGCATGGGATCCTGATGCATCAGCGCGAAAAGCGCTCGTAGATCGTATAAAAGTTCCAATGTCTCAATTAGATTCTATGAACCAAGAGGCTGTAATGCCAGGAGTGCTGAGTATTTATTCTGAAATTTCCAAAGCTCTTGAAAATGTTTTCTTTGCACAGGAAAATGTACCTGAAATTATTAGTACTAAAAAGGACGTTTTCCGTAGCTTCGAGCGTTATGCGGACCCGAATGCGCTCATAGCGTCAAGTGCATCAGGTTTGCGATGGTCTGTACTTAGCGAAGGTATGCAAAGGCCAGAACGGTTATTAACCGCCCATCCCTTTAACCCACTTCACCTTATACCATTGGTTGAGATCTATTGTCCGGCCAGTGAAATACTTGATTTTGCAGAGATATTATATCGCAAAATAGGCCGCGTGCCAGTGCGGTTAAAGCGCGAAGCTACTGGGCATATAGCAAATAGGTTAGCGTCAGCGCTATGGCGCGAAGCTGTTAACATTGTAGCAGAGGACATAGCGGATGTTGAAGCAGTAGACCTGGCTTTGGTTAATGGACCAGGGCTTCGTTGGGCTTTGATGGGTGCGCATATGACTTATCATTTAGGTGGAGGTGAGGGAGGTATGGAAGGTTATTTAAGCCATCTAGGCGCTAGCCAAGAAGAGCGTTGGGCTGACCTAGGAACCCCAGCCTTGACCCCAGAGGTCTGTGAAGCTTTAATTTCAGGGACCAAAATACAATCTGATGGAAGAAGTCAGCAAGACCTTAGAGAGGCCCGGGATGCAGGTTTGATGCGGATTTTAGAAGTACGAAATGAAACTCAGTAATAGTATCGAACAAATTTAGTATGATACGTCTTCTTGCATTTGGAACTACGGTGCACACAAAAATATAAATAAGTAGAAATTGAGGTCCTCCATGAACATCCTATTTATAATGTATGATCAACTTCGCTTTGATTATCTGAGCTGCGCAGGACACCCGCATTTAGATACCCCCAATTTTGATCGCGTTGCAGAAAAGGGTGTTCGATTTACGCAAGCTTATGTTCAATCACCTATATGTGGAGCTAGCCGTATGTGTTATTATACTGGACGTTATGCCAGCAGCCATGGGGCGCAATGGAATGGATTTCCTTTACGTGTAGGTGAGCAAACAATGGGTGATCACCTCCGTAAACTTGGAATGAATTCCTGGATTATTGGGAAAACGCATATGAAGGCTGATGCTGAGGGAATGGAGAGGCTGGGATTGGCCCCTGATAGTATCATTGGTGCGCGTCAAGCTGAATGTGGTTTTGATAATTGGATCCGTGATGATGGTTTGTGGGGGTATGGTCCAGATGGTTTTTATGATGAAAAACGCAGCCCTTATAATGAGTACTTAAAAGAAAAAGGCTATGATGGAGATAATCCTTGGGCTGATTACGCAAATGCTGGTGTTAGTGATGATCAAATTGCTAGTGGCTGGATGTTTCGTAATGCTGACAAGGCTGCAAATATAAAGGAAGAGGACAGCGAAACTCCATGGTTAACTCAAAAAACTATTGAGTTTATAGATCAGGCTGAAGGACCTTGGATGGCTCACGTGAGCTACATTAAACCGCATTGGCCATATATCGTTCCTGCACCGTATCACAATATGTTTGGTGCAAACCATGTTCCCGCAGCACTCCGGCATGAAGTTGAGCGCCAAGACCCGCACCCTGTTTACGGGGCTTACATGGGTAATAAGATTGCCTCAGCATTTCAGCGGGATGAAGTTCGTGACAAAGTAATTCCAGCGTACATGGGATTAATAAAGCAATGTGATGATCAGCTTGGCTGCTTGCTTGATCATCTTGACGAAACTGGTCGGATGGCTGACACTATGGTAGTTCTTACCTCTGATCATGGTGATTATCTTGGTGATCACTGGCTGGGGGAAAAAGATTTATTTCATGAAGCTTCAGTTAAAGTTCCACTTATAATTTATGATCCACGTCTTGAGGCATCCAGTACGCGGGGTACAACTTGTGATGCCCTAGTGGAAAGCATCGATTTGGCCGCTACCTTCGTAGATGCTGCGGGCGGGACCGTTCCAGAACATATTTTGGAAGGTAAGTCTTTGTTGCCATGGCTGTGGGGCCAAAAGCCATCCTGGCGTAGTTATGTTATTTCAGAATTTGATTATTCAGCCACACCGCAAGCAGCAAAATTGGGATTAGAACTTCGTGATGCGCGTTTATTCATGGTCTTTGATGGAAGATATAAAATGATGCATGCTGAGGGGGGCATGCGACCTATGCTATTCGATTTGCATGAGGACCCTGAAGAATTTTATGATCTAGCAAAAGGTTCAGATCATCAAAATGTAATAGATAAGCTTTATAAAAATTTGCATCATTGGGGCCTTCGTCTGTCACAGAGGGTGACTAAGTCTGATAATGACATACTCGCTATGCGGGGGCGTTCGTTAAAGCGTGGCATTCTTCCATTTTTAGTTGATGGCAGTGAAGTGCCAGATGAACTTATAGAAAAATATATTGGTCCAATCCGACAGGATTATATAAAAGACTAATTTTCTTAAAGTGTGGGCACCGTTATTAATCGAGTGCATTTGATCGATTTAAATTAATATTTTAAAATATATTTAGTAAGTTGGCTCAATATTATTACTTAAAAACTTTTATATTGCATAATGCAGGTAAGCTTATGTGATAGGGAGGTTTGCATCTAAAGTTGCGCCAAAATAATAATCACATAAAAATTATGCTGAAGCGAGCCCCTTATCGAGGGAGGTTAAAATCTGATCTACGTCAGTAGCCTTAGAAATAAGTGGTGGGGATAGAATGATGTTTGGTCCAGAAATACGCACCATGGTCCCATTATTGTAGGTAGTTTCATAGATGCGTGCAGCTGTTTCTTTTTCGACGGGTTTCTTAGAAGTTTGATCAGATACCAGCTCAAGCGCGCACATTAGTCCATGACCCCCACGCACATCTCCAATTACCTCATATTTCTGCTTTAGTTTTTTCAGACCCTCAAATAGTTGTGTTCCGCGTGCAGCTGCATTTTCTGGAACGTTCAAGCGAAGCGTCTCTGTCAGGCATGCAACTGCTGCTGCTGCCCCAACGGGATGCCCAGAATATGTATACCCAGACCCAATCATGGCGCGGCCGGTTGTGTCGCCTTCAAAGACCTCTGCGACTTCATCAGATATCATCGCAGCCCCAAATGGAAAATAGCCATTTGTAATTGCTTTCGCCGTAGCCATGAGGTCAGGTTTGACACCCCAAAGGCGACTTCCAGTCCAGGCACCAGTTCTGCCAAAGGCAGTGATTACTTCGTCAGCAATTAGTAAAATACCATATTTTGAACATATCTCGCGTACCCTTGGCATAAAGCTAGGATGAGGTGGAATTACACCACCTGCACCAAGAACTGGCTCCATAATAAACGCAGCGATAGTTTCTGCTCCCTGAAAACTAATTTGTTCTTCCAAGGCCTTGAGGCATAGGGCTGATAAGCGCTCTGGATCAGTTTCATCAAATGGATTGCGGTAGGTATAGGGAGCTGGAACATGAAAACAGCCAGGGAGTAGAGGTTCATATTGTGTCCTGAAATTTGCATTTCCATTTACTGAAGCTCCACCTGTGTGGGTGCCGTGGTATCCTTTCATTAAAGAAAGATATTTCACGCGCCCCTGTGAGCCCTTAATTTTGTGATACTGCCGAGCCAAACGAAGACAGATTTCAACACTGTCTGATCCACCAGATGTAAAGAATGCACGGCTTAGACCATCTGGTTCAAAAAAATCACGCAACATGTAGCTGAGTTCAATGACTTTATCATTGGAGGTGCCTCGGAAAGTAGAGTAATATGGCAGAGCCTCAAGCTGTTCAGAAATCGCCTGCTTTACTGGTTTGCAGGAATAACCAAGGTTAACATTCCAAAGACCGCCTACTGCGTCTACCGTTTCGTGGCCATCTACGTCTGTTATGCGCACGCCTTTAGCTCCAACAATGACGCGTGGTGGATTAGCCTGCATTTCGGCGGGATGAGCCATAGGGTGCCACATATGACGGGCATTATTTTCTGTCAAAAAGTTTTGGTCTTTCATTGGTCTAACTCCAATAGTTCTTTACCGTAATTTAAGTTAATCAAGTTAAGTTTGTGCCTAGTACCCTGCACCCAAATTCAAATTTTTGATTCAACTATATATAAATACTTCAAGTTTCAATTAATCGTTTTCATTGTAGCTTTAGCTGTTTTACGTTAACTTTCTTATTAATGTTATTTTTGGTAATTGTCGATTTATTGACAGGCTAAACTGATCTAGGCAATCTTAATGTGCAGTGCTGGCAACAAAGAGCTGTGCTAAAGGGTGAGCCAATAGCCAGGGAGATTATCACTAAGAGTTTGTGAATATATATTAAATAGGAAGTTAGATTATTTTTGGTCTTTCAGTTTCACACTTAAAAAACGTGATCACAAAAAATAATAACAAATAACTTTGTGACCACAAAGTTAAAATTATTGTTGTAGTACAAAAAATTTTAAAGGTGCGAGTTACAAATATGATAAACCAATCTGAAATTGATATTTTACGGCAAGCCTCAGTGCCAGTGGGTCAGCACTTGATTGATGGCAAAAAAGTTGATGCCAGCGATGGGGCCCAAATGGATGTAATATCCCCAATTGATGGCACCTTACTGACTAAGATCGCTGCTGGACAAGGATTGGATGTAGATAAGGCAGTCCTTGCTGCTCGTACAGCTTTTGAAGACGGCCGCTGGTCTGGGCTTGCCCCAGCTGTGAGGGGAAAGATTTTGCAACGTATTGCTGATCAGATTGCAAACGAGGCACACTCGCTTGCCGTCTTAGGGGTGCGTGATAATGGAACTGAAATTTCAATGGCCATAAAAGGTGAGCCATTGAGTGCTGCTGGCACTTTTCGTTACTATGGAGAGTTGTGCGATAAACAGTATGGCGAGATTGCCCCAACAGCTCCAGGTACTTTAGGTCTGGTTCACCATACGCCAGTCGGCGTAGTTGGTGTAATTATCCCATGGAATTTTCCTCTAATGATAGGTGCTTGGAAAATTGCAGCGGCTTTGGCAGCTGGAAATACCATTGTTTTAAAACCGGCAGAAGTTGCTTCCTTAAGCATTTTGCGATTAGTCGATATCTGTCACGAAGCTGGCTTACCTGATGGTGTTTTGAATGTCGTTACTGGAACTGGTTTAGATGTTGGAGCGGCGTTGGGCCGACATATGGATGTTGATGTACTGGCGTTTACAGGATCGGGTCCGGTTGGTCGCCAACTATTGATGTATGCTGCCCAATCCAACCTAAAGCGCGTTTATCTGGAACTTGGTGGGAAGTCGGCATCTGTAGTTTTTGGGGATGCGGGAAATCTTGATCAAGTAGCTAAGGTGGCTGCTGGAGCTATTTTCCGCAATAGTGGACAAGTTTGTGTAGCTTCATCTCGTTTGTTAGTGGAGCGCTCGATACATCAGGATGTTGTTGAAAAAATAGTAAAAATAGCTGATGAAATGACATTGGGGAATCCGTTAGATTTATCAACAAATGCGGGTGCTATCGCTTCAAAGACTCAGATGAATAATATCCTACGGGATTGTGATCGTGCTGCAGCCGATGGAGCAGATTTAAAATTAGGTGGCGTACAACGAGCAGTCGATACAGGCGGATTTTACATTGGTCCAACCATTTTTGACAATGCCTCACAAGATAGCTCCTTGGTTCAAAACGAAATTTTCGGACCGGTTCTGGCTATACAACCCTTTGACAAGGAAGATGATGCAGTTCGACTAGCGAATGGTACAAATTATGGCCTGTCGGCTGGTGTCTTTACCCAAAACATTAGTAGAGCTCATCGCATGATTGAAAGCCTGCGTGCTGGCGTAGTCCATGTAAATACCTACGGTGGTGCTGACGTTACTGTGCCATTGGGTGGCGTGGGTCAGTCAGGTAATGGACACGACAAGTCACCCCATGCAATGGACAAATACAGAAACCTTAAAACGGCGTGGGTCCAATTATGAGGATGTTGATATAATGTCAAAAAAAACAATCTTAGTTATTGGAACTTATGATACTAAAGATGAGGAGTTGAATTATATTTGTAACTGCATAGCTGCCCAGGGTGGGGCTGTGTTGAGTATGGACGTTAGTGTTTTAGGTGATCCGTCCACTCCGACTGATATATCCAAACATCAGGTTGCTGAGGCTGGCAGCTCCACCATTCAATTAGCAATTAAAAGTGGTGATGAAAATTCAGCAATGCAAATTATGGCTAGAGGGGCGGTAATTTTAACGTCCCAACTACACGCCAGTGGTAAGATTGATGCAATGCTAGCCTTAGGTGGAACAATGGGAACTGATTTAGCGCTAGACTGTGCTCAGGCGTTACCCATGGGCGTTCCTAAATATGTTGTTTCCACGGTTTCTTTTTCACCCATTATTCCAGCAGACCGATTGTCACCTGATATTCAAATGATACTTTGGGCTGGTGGTCTTTACGGTTTAAACTCAGTTTGCAAATCGTCTCTTAGCCAAGCTGCTGGAGCAGTTTTAGGTTCTGCAAAAAGTGTAGAACCGCCAAAAGCGGATCGGCCTGTGATAGGCATGATGAGTTTGGGTACTTCTTGTTTGAGTTATATGAAATTATTGCGCGATCCACTTGAATCACGTGGATTTGAGGTCGCTATTTTCCACGCTACTGGGATGGGTGGAATGGCCTTTGAATCTTTAGCTCAACAGGGTTATTTTGTTGCAGTTATGGATTTTGCAATGCAGGAACTTGCTAATTCCATGGTCGGTTCTGTTATTAATGCTGGGCCGTACAGGTTAACAGGCGCTGGATCCAAGGGGATTCCGCAAATTGTAGCTCCTGGTTGCTCTGACCTGATTGATTTTGTTGGCTGGCAAGAAACGCCGTCTGCATATGCTGACCGGCCCTTTCATGAGCATAACCGTTTAATAAAATCATCGGTTCTTCGCCCAGAAGAACGCCGAACACTGATCCAAGACATTGCCAAACGTTTGCAGGCATCTAAAGGCCCAGTACATTTTTTATTGCCTACTCAGGGAGTTGAGGCATGGGACAAATACGGAGAACCAGCATATGACCCTGATGGTCTATCTGCAATGGTAGATGAGGTACGCCAGGTAATCAAACTGCCGCTGCAGCTTACTGAAGTTGATTGCCATATTAATGACCAGGCTTTTGCTGACATGGCACTAAAAATTCTTGATGATTGGGTTGCAAGTGGTGTGGTGCGGCTTGAACTTTAATGTTGGCCGCTACCATAAAGTCTAAAACTATGTTGCTATTCTAACAAACCCATTGCTGCCAAAAACTTGATGTGGCTCTCTAGAAGTGTTTTCGCAGCTGGAGTTGTTGCAAATTCGACTAAACTAGATTTCACCATTGAACGATACCTGTATAGTTCAGTTTCTGACCATTTATACAATTTAACTTCTTTTTCGAGTAGTAACTTTGTTGTGAGGGCTTTCTTGATTTTAGTTATCGTGTTGTTGTTAGAGGCCAGAGTTTGCATTCCATTTTTAAGAATAGCTTGATGGTCAGCTGGCATTGAATTCCAAACGCCCTTACGACAGGCTAAATGGCTCGTTGGCATAGAATGAAAACCTGGAAAGTTGGTGCGATTGCCAATGTCATACAGACCTAATTCTGAGGTTTCAGTTAAATTTGCTGCATACGCACCGTCCAGAATACCAGTTCCAATAGCCCCAGGAATAGCATTTTGGTCTATCACAACTGGTGATGCTCCCAAGTTTGTAAAAACTGTATTGTTTGAACTTGAAGAGGAGCGAAATCTCCAATCCTTCACGTCAGCAATTCCTCCAACAGATTCTGAAGAAGAAAACGATGCTGGACCTGGTATCCACCAACCGATGAACTCCATATCGTATGAATTGTATAAAACATTTAGGGCGCTGTATCCGTCGCTATGAAGTAGCCACGCCATTTGCTCTTGTGGATTTGTGTAAAGGCCCACTAGATCACTAGCAAACTGGAATGCTGGATCTCTGCCGACTTGGTATGAAGCATCTGTCATATCGCAATCAAGAATACCTGC
>TARA_B110000093_G_scaffold49009_1_pt1 | contig 14238 bp, 13 predicted proteins | sample TARA_B110000093 | Tara Oceans TARA_B110000093 (sample SAMEA4397390) | marine metagenome | biome: Polar Biome; feature: [MIX] marine epipelagic wind mixed layer (ENVO:01000061); material: water (ENVO:00002006), including particulate matter (ENVO:01000060) such as... | depth 10-100 m | reverse complement strand
ACATGCTTGATTCTTCGGGGCTCAACATCGCAAACTATGATGCCTTGCTAACCGGCTGGGCATTGCTCAGCGGCAGTGAAACAGACATCCCTTACGACGTGACATTGGGCGCCAACGGGCTGTTTTATAAGGAAATAGCCCAGCGTGCGACTCTTGTTGACAACTATGGTTGGACTATTACTGGCGATACTTTGGCGCCTTAGCCGCTGTCATTGCACGGCGGCATGGATCAGTTAACCTAGCGCTTTTTGGGTCACTATATCGCGCTGGTTTGCCTGCATCAGTTTGGCGGTTGCAGACGAGGCGAGGGACAATGTTGGAGCGGACTGCAACCAGCTCCCAATTTCATCGTCTCGTTATAGAGCAGCTCAATTCACTGAACCTTGGCCGCAACCAGCGCGATTGTTAATATCTTTGACAGGTGTCGTTTTAGCAGAGGCGCTTACAAACAATCTTTACCTGTCAAGAAAATGGAATCCGTTCTGCGGCCTATTGTCTTGGTGCGTGTCGACAGGTACCAAGACAAGAATCTGATTTCAGGGGTGGTTCGGCAACCAGCAATGACAGCTTGACGATAGATACCCATGTCACTGGCAAGGAACGCCACGGCGAGTCAATCGCCAAATTACGAAGCTTATTGTTGTGCGCCAACCCAGGCATCGATTTTGGCCTCAAGCACATTGAGAGGCAGGGGGCCGTACTTCAATACCTCGTCATGAAATGCTCTTATGTCGAACGCTTCACCCAATGTCATTTTGGCTGATTCACGGAGCTGTAAAATCTTCAACATACCAATTTTATAGGCAGTCGCTTGGGAGGGCATCACAATATGCCGCTCGACCATTTTGACCGCATCCGATACGGCATTGGGTGTGTTGTCGGTGTAGTACTTAATCCCTTCTTCACGGGTCCACTTTTTGCGGTGAATACCGGTATCCACCACCAGCCTGCAAGCGCGCCATAACTCCATGGCCAAGCGCCCAAAGTCGGAGTAGGGGTCCGAGTACATGCCTATCTCTTTGGGGAGAAATTCTGAGTACAGCCCCCAGCCTTCTATGTACGCGGTGTAGCCGCCAAACTTGCGAAACTTGGGTATTTGCTCCAGTTCCTGCTGGATCGCTAGTTGCATATGGTGGCCGGGGATCCCCTCGTGATAAGCGAGTGCTTCCATTTGGTAGGTGGGCATGGATTTCATGTCATAGAGGTTGGCGTAGTACAGACCGGGCCGGGCACCATCCTCTGAGGGGCGCTGATAAAAGGCCTTGCCCGCAGACTGTTCACGAAAGGCCTCTACCGCTTTGACTTGCAGGTCAGCCTTGGGCTGAGTGATAAATAGCTCGGCCAGACGCAGTTTCATGGTGTCGATGAGCCCGGTGGCCTCCATCAGATAGCGCTCTTTGCCCGCTGCATCACTGGCGTAATAAAACTGCGGATCGTCGCGCATAAACGCCATAAAGGCCTGTAAGTTGCCATCGAAGCCAACCTGTTCTTTAATCGCGCGCATTTCATCCTGTATGCGATCGACTTCGGTAAGGCCGATATTATGAATCTCGTCGGCGGTTAGCTCTGTGGTGGTGGTTCGTTGCAGCGCGACATCAAAGAATGTCTCGCCGTTTTTCCACTTCCAAATACCGTCATCGGCTGTCGCTGTGGCCTCTAGTTTGGTCAAATGCGCAATAAGCGCCTGATAGGCAGGTTTCACCGACGACAGCAGGGCGGCTCTAGCATTTTTCAGTAACTGGGCCTTTTTTTCAGGGCTGAGATTGGCGCTCTCCTGCTCGGCAAGTTGGTCTAATTTTGTAGAAAAATCAGCCAGCAGAGCACTGGCTTCGCCATCGTCAAAGGGCGCGCCTTTAATGATATTTTGGCTATCGCGAATGACATGGGGGAAGACAAATTTAGGTGGCACTATATTGGCGGCTGTACGCGCCTCTATCCCCGTAATTAACTGATCAAACAGGGCGTTCACACCATTGAGTCGGGCCACATAGGCCTCTGCATCGCCAATGCTGGAGATTCTATGCTGGTTGATTAACAGCGACACAACGCCAGAATGGCGGCCAAACATCTGATTGACCGGGTAGTTATAAAGACGCCATTGATAGTCTTCAATGTCATTTTCTAGCGATTGGGCAAGCAGGTCATAGCTGAGGGCTGTGGCAGGGTCTAATTTTGTACGGTCGAAGGTTTTAAGCTGTTTTAGATTCTGTTTGCTGTATGCCAGCTCCTTGGCTGCGTTTTCATCGCTGAGATCATCCCACTCACCCATCCGCTCTTTACGACCTAGATAGGTCAAAAACTCGGGGCTGCGTGACAGGCCCTCTTCAAAGATGCGTTCATAAAAATCGTTGGCCCTTGTCGACTCGGCTACGATTTTCTGTGCTTCGGACAACTCAGTATCTGCGGCTTCAACGGCGCTTGGCGCTGCGGCTTCTGGTGGCTGTGGCTGCTCTGGGGCCTGGCCACAAGCGGCTAAAAAGGTAGCGGTTAGCAACGCAGTCAATAACGATTTGCCCATGGGTCTGTTCCTTAACGTTTAGATGAGATTAGTATAGACCACGCAGACTGATTGAGTTCAAACATCGCACTATAATTGTAGGCTTCATTTTGATCGCTAACCACGACAGAAGCTGGCCTCAGGGCGATTGCTTTTAAAAGGGAAGCTGGCATTGTATTGGCTTAGTCCATTGGCATGCAGGTGCGTTCGACGATAACGGTTACGGCTAAAAATTAGGCTACACTAAATGGATAGTTACGCAAAAAGCAGTTTTTGCTGTGGCTCACAATACAGATTTTGCCTTTAACTATGTCTTTGCTCTGTTAGATGATAGGTGCATTGGCTTGGTGCCGATCAATGATCGGTCAGATTTCTGTGAGCTGGGCATGGGTGACAAATGATGGCTATTTAACGTGCTCAAGTTGAGCCGATGACCCCTGAGGATCAATAACCAATGAACATTCATTTTACGGATTGTCGCAGACTGCTGTTGCTGACCGCGATGTTGCTGTTCAACTCTGCCATGGCCATTGAAGAGACTGGCACTCAGAGTTCAAGTGGGATCTCTGCCCATCAAGCAGCCAATTTAATGCAGTTACCCCTGAGTTGTGCAGAAACTGAATACCCCAACAAGCTGAATCAGACACTGCACAGTAGCGATGATTTAGCCTCTCCCAAGGCATTGCATCCGGCTTTTTATGGTTGTTTTGATTGGCACTCTGCAGTGCATGGGCATTGGTCGATGGTGCGCCTGCTGAAAGCCTTTCCGGCGCTCGAGGGGCGCGACAGAGCTGTGACCATTTTGCAACAGCATATTACTGCGGCCAATGTGGCTACCGATTTGGCTTATATGAAGCTCAATAGTAGCTGGGAAAGGCCCTATGGCTGGGCCTGGTTGTTAAAGTTAATGACCGAGTTACACACCTGGGACGATCCCATGGCAGGGCCACTGGCAGCCGCGCTCAAACCGTTGGCCGAGCATTTGTCGGGCCTTTATGTGGCTCATTTACCCAAGTTGGTTTACCCCATTAGAGTCGGCGAACACGCCAACACGGCATTTGGGCTAACCTTTGCGTGGGACTACGCGCTGCTGTTTGAGGATACTGTGTTAAAGGCTGCCATAAAGCAGCGGGCACAGGACTTTTATCTCGAGGATAAAAACTGTCCCATTGGGTGGGAGCCCAGTGGTTATGATTTTTTGTCGCCCTGCTTGCAAGAGTTAGACTTGATGCGCAGGGTATTACCAGAAAAACAATTTATGCTGTGGGTGAACGGCTTTATGCCGCAGTTGTTGTCGCCAGACTTCGACCTGGCGGTGGGTGAGGTCTACGACCGTACCGATGGCAAGCTAGTGCATCTCGATGGCCTCAATTTTAGTCGAGCTTGGGTACTGGACGCGCTAGGCCGTCAATATCCCCAGTTTAGTCATCTCTCGGTGACGGCCGACAAGCATCTTGCTTATTCGTTGCCCAATTTAGTTGACGACAGCTATGAGGGCGGACATTGGTTAGGCTCTTTTGCCATCAATGCACTTTTGCCTTGAGGCTGCCAGATCGTTGCCCAGTTACATGCGCAAAACCTGAAATTTGAAGGTCCAATGGTGTAAGCAGAGCGGCCAGATAACCGTTCAGGGCAGACTAATATGTCACATTATCTGGCTTGGTGATGCCGGGCTATGGACCTATAGCGCGGCTTTTAAATGACTGAATCGGCGGCGATAATCACTCGGGCTTAGACCCACATGATGGGTAAATTGCCTGCGCAGTGAATTGACATCTTCATATCCCACAAGAATGGATATCTGAGTCAGAGGTAGGACAGTGTTTTCGAGATAACCCCGTGCTTTTGATACCCGTATTTGCTGAATATACGCCTTGGGTGTCATCGCTAAGGCCGACTTGAATCGGCGCGTCACTGTGCGTTCGCTCACCTCACCTAGCTCGGACAAGTTAGCGAGCGAAACCGGATGATGGTAATGTTGGGCGAGCCAGTTTTGCAGGCGCAAGACGACCCCGTCACCATGATCAAAGCGCGGGTTAAAGTGCGAGTAATAACGCTGTTCTCTATGGGGTGGGTCGACTAGTAGAAACTTGGCTAATTGTAAAACAACCGATGGCGATAAATAACGTCCTACCAGGGTTAAACCTAGGTCAATCCATGCCATTACGCCCCCGGCAGTGATAACCTGACCGTCATCAATGATAATTTGCCCTAAATCGAGATTGATGTCCGGGAACGAGCGTGAAAAATCGTCTTCCAAAGACCAGTGTGTGGTGATCGTTCGACCATGTAAAATGCCACTTTTTGCCAGCCAGTAGGCTCCCTTGCACACCGAGGATACAAGCGCCCCCCGCTGATACTGGTGCCTAATCCACTCGACAATGCTCGTGTCCACCTGCGACTCTGTGATGCTGTCTAAAGCACCGGGGACGACAATCATGTGCAGATCGCCAGGGTCAACTGCATCGCTATTAAACGACAATACCGGCACTAGACCTTCCTTGCAGGGTTGCCAGTGGCTGACTCTAAAATGCATATTATTGTCAAACTCAGATGGAATATCCAACGCCGCCGATACATAGCTATCGGCCTCAGGGGTCGGAATCGATTCAAGCTTGTTGGCCATGACAAAAATATCGGTCAAACCATGGACGGCGGCGAGCTGCACGCCCGGATAACACATAATGCCAATATCGATAAATTGTTTCATATAGAGCTGTCTATTTTGCCTGTTGATTTGACCGGTTCCGCACTGGCTAGCTTCGTTTAAACGTGCATAATGACAGCTGTCCCAACATTATCTAAGGAAAGAAAATGCGTATAAAAATACTGTTCGTCTCATTTATATTATCGCTCGTTGCCACATCTGCCAGCATGGCTAACAACAGGGTATCAGTTTTACACAACGGCTATGTTACACCTATCGAAGGCTATGGGTTCTTGCCCGGTGCGCAAGACAATGGCATGCGTAAAGTGGGTAGTACCGTGACGCTGGTGGAGGGCAAAGACATCAATCTCATCGCCGACCCCGGCATGGCGGCAAAAGGTGCCTGGCCGAAAATCTTAGCCGAACTGTCGCTGAGGGGCCTAACAGCAAACGATATTACCCATGTTTTTATTAGCCACCACCACCCTGATCACAATACCCAGCTTGGCTTATTTCCCAATGCTATTTTAGTCGATCACTGGGCCAGCTACCAGCACGACATTTGGAAGGATCATGGCGACAACTATGTTATTGCACCCGGTATTGAGGTTATGCGTACACCCGGCCACACCGGCGAAGACGCTAGTTTAATCGTTGATACGGCCGAAGGTGTTTACGGCTTAACCCACCTTTGGTGGGGTCCAAGCTATTTTCCAAAAGAGGATCCGCTGGGTCAAGATAGCGCTGCAATGCAGCGCTCGCGCAAACAAATTAGCGCTAAGGTCGACTGGATCATTCCTGGCCATGGCGGCTTATTCGAGCATGCAAAAGGCGATAAAAAGGCGCTGTCCGATGAGGTTCAGGCAAAGGTCAAGAAAGCTGTCTGGGCCGCAAGCGCAAGCTGGTCTGAAGGATTTAATGCCGGCAACGCCAAACAATGCGCTGATGCCTACGAGCCCCACGCTGAAATGATCGCCAAGCCATTTGGGCGCTTTGTAGGCACCGATGCGATACAAGGGTTTTGGCAAAACCTTATAGATCAGGGCTTTTCAAACGTCAAATACATCGATCCCCAAATAGAAGTGATCTCGTCCCGTGCGGCCATCATTACCTCTAGTTGGTCGATGAATAAAGCCAAAGGCATAATCACCAAAGAACTCTGGGTACTACAAGATGATGGCACTGCGAAACTAAGGATCGATCTGTTTGAAGTGCAGGGCGACTGAGGGCTAGGTTAACAATGGGGCCAGACTGACGTTAGAAAAATGTTGCTCTGGTCCCAACGGTGCCAGCTACTCCAGCCGCCATAGCCCTACCATGTTGTTGTGGTTCGAGACCATATCAAGGCTAATGTGATTGGCGTCTATACTGTCTGGGCGACATCCCAAACCATAGTTTGAAGGCACGCGTAAAGGTACTTTGTTCGGAGTAGCCTATAAGAAAGCTGATGTCGGTCAATGATAGGCTTTGGTCTTTTAAATAATTTATTGTCAGTTCTTTCCTGCATGTCTTCAAAATATCACTATAGTTCGTCTGTCTATTATGAAGCTCTCGCTGTAGGGACCTCGTTGACATAGCAAGAATTCGAGCAGTATTTTTAAGACTGGGTTCACCTATTTTGAGTGACGCTAAGATAGCATTGTATAATTTTACTTCGAAGTCGTCTGTGATCTCAAAAGAAGAGAGTAGCGATTCAGCTTGCTGTTGGAGAATCTTTTTGATGACTTTATCTTTCGACGTAATTTCGAGTGCCAAATAGTCAATAGGATATTTTATATAGAGTTGTGTGGCTGAAAAGTGTACCTGATCACCAAATATCTGTGTGTACCTATTCCCGTAAGCTGGCCTGTCGTGCCTGAAACCTACTTCGACAGGCTTTATGTGCCTGCCAGTCAGCTGACTGAGCACCTTAACGAATGCCGATAAAAGGCATTCATCTGATCGCCAAAACTTGGCATCCGCCAGTGGCCAGTTTATCTTAAAGAGGCTTCCTTCAGCGCTAAAGTCAGCTTGTGAACCATAGAGTAGTTTCTGATAGCGGGCGAATTGCTTTGCCGCCATAGCCAGATTGTCAGAGCTATTAATGAGATAGCCGACAACGCCTGCATGCTGGGGTTCTGCTAATTGTCCTAGGTCTAATCCAATGGCTGCATTATGGGTATAGTCCGCAAGTTCATCTAAACATTGTACCCAGGTATCGCTGTGAAACGACTGTGCGTGAATGAGGCCGTTGAGTCTAAGACAAAAGGGGTGGTTTTCTGCAAGCCCATGATGTGACGCATATTTAAACAATAGGTCGGTGACTTCTACTGATAGATGGTTGTGAGCGAGCATGCTTTGAACCTCTATTGGCGCATATTATCAAGTATAGGGTCTGTATGGCCAATTAATCAATGCCACTAATAGGTAGGGTAGTGAGCGTAAATTTAGCCAAAATTGGTCATCAATTGAAATGGAATTCGGCTGGCGCATGGGCAATCTATTTAACAAACTACTGTATAGCGAAATCCCCGAAGACATCGACTATTCGTGGCTCTACCCCATCATCATAGTCTGGGGCATTGCTACTCAGGGGCTGCTGTTTAGTCTGATTTTCTTGTTCGGTTCCTGGGATGCTTTTATGCGGGCATACGCTCATATAGAGACTGAGTTCGGGCAAGACTACAAGGTGCTTTTCTTATCAGTGACTATCTTTGCGACTGTGTTTCGCTCCTATTTCTGTGTCACCAGTATCACCAAGTTTAAAGTCACCATGAAGAGGGACTTTGATAATCGTTATTCTGCTTTTGTGGTTAGTGGTATTGTCACTCAAAATATTGCGATGCTCGGTCTGTATCTTTTAGTGGCGCTGGCATTGCTGGCGACTGGGCATTCATTTTCAAATGATTCGTCGGTCATTGAATTTCGTGTCTTCGTGGAGTATTACAGGTCTATCATCGATCAGGTGCCAACCTTATTTGACCTAGGGTATTGGCCGACATTGGTTGTAACCTACTTAGTCTATTCATTCTTTGCCTATTGGCTGCATCGCCTTGGTCATGAGTCAAGAGCGCTGTGGTTGTTGTCTCACAGGCCGCATCATTATTCGACGACGTTACATGCGGGGACTACGGTAGAAGCAGATGCACCTTTTGTGCTTGGTCTGATCTCCAAGTTAATCATCGCCTTTATAGCCAGTCTATTGGTGAAACTTGTCTATGATGATAGTTACGTTTTTATTGAGTTGGTTATGTACCAGATGGTCATTGGGACGGTGAATTTTTTTAATCACTCGGATGTCCACTATGATTGTCTCCGCAATAATAAGTGGCTATATCCTTTTATTAGATTTACCGGTGTAGGGCCATTTCATTATTTGCACCACTCCTCAGCACCTGAATATTCCAAAGTCAATATAGCAGGAGAGTTTTGGTGTTTTTGGGATCGAATATTTGGTACCTATGCGGAGCCGCCTAAAGCCATTCCTAATATAGGCTTAACCAATCAGCCGGAAATGTATATGAATCCTGTTAGCTTTGCCTTTTCAGGTTTGTTGCAGATGCTTTATGAGTTGAGGCACAATCGGTCATTTTTGGTGCGCTTAAAGATTATTTTTGGTGGCGTCTACTACATGCCGCCCCTGACAAAAAGTTACTTAAAAAAGCCTGTTACTTAATGGGTTGTGCTATAGGTGTAAATGGTGCGGCGCAGTCGTAAGCCTGCATATAAAAAGGACTTAACATAATGGCTACAACACTAAGATCTTTTGGTTACTGGTTAGCTATCATCATCGTTGGTCTGGTTTTTGTTGCCAAGATCAATTATTACCCTGAGGCACCGAGGTCGGCGTTTTTAGCCGCCTATACCTACCCTGACTCTCAGTTTGTTCAAATTAATGGCATGAGGGTTCATTACGTTATAAGGGGGGAGGGAGAGAACTTAGTGTTACTGCATGGTCAGGGCGGCAATATCCACCACTTTGATGCTATGTTTCCAGAGCTTATTGCCGGATATCGGGTGATCAGTTTAGATTATATTGGCCATGGTTTAACGGGCCCAGATCCCAATCTCGACTACAGTAATGGCAATTTTATTGAATTTTTTGAAAGCTTCTTTAATGCCCTCAATCTGGAAAAGATGCACCTCGTCGGAAATTCGATGGGCGGGTATTGGGCTATGCTGTATGCGGCTAAGCATCCACATAGGGTCCAGTCACTCTCGCTGCTAAACAGTTTTGGTGGTGAGGCCGCCAAAACGTTTGACCATTGCCAGAACGTTGAGCCAAGCAATACTGCGTTTAACCCCGAAGACCTGCCGTTCGCAGATCATATGTCGCGCTGGTTTTTACCTAGATTTATGGTCAAAAGTGCGCTGAAGCCAATGTTTTTCCAGCCCCATCATCCGACAGATGCGTTTGTTAGCCTGCATCGCGATCTGTTTTCGGTTGCTGGTAATCGACTCTATCGCAAACACTTTAATCAGTTTGACCGACCAATGACGGCCATTGATGCAGCTCAATTAGACAGGCCCGCTCTGGTATTGTGGGGTAGGGAAGACCAGCTGCTAAGGCTGTGTGAGGGGCTTAATTTACATGACAAGCTAGCTAATAGTGAGTTGGTGGTGTTGGACAGAACCGGCCATTTGCCCATGGTTGAGTCACCCATGCAGACATCAAGGCTGATATTGAATTTTGTTAAGCAGCATAGCTCCGAGACTGACCATCTTGGTGACCACTAATCCCTCGATGAACAACAGTTGGGGTGCTGCCTGCCGATGGGCTGATGATAGACCTGCCATAAGGTTCATCTAATATACGCCAATGTCTTTGTTCCATTTGTCTGATTGGCTACATACCAATACCCTGCTTGAAACCCTTATGTCATGGCTGATTTTCATTTTTAGGCGGGTTGGCCACCACGTTACTTAATGCCGCCCTGCCGCTGTCCGTAACCATCAATACCGCCACGCCACCCTGGACTAAATCTTTGGTCAGTTGTATGGCTTTACTCTTGGGAGCAAAGAATGCATTGACTCCGTAATTCACTCGATATGGAGAATACCTGTTCTTGAGGCGACCACGAATGAATACTCCAGTGGATGGTTTGTCCAGTGACGCGCTCAAAAAACTATAGATGCCACTGTCCGTCAGTTTTAGGCTGACATACACTCTCTCGCCAATACGCAGATAACGGTACTCCTCCAATGCGTTGTCGGGCAGCTGCCCAATATCATAGTTTAGTTGGGTGTAATTGCCGCGAAACATTGACCTTGGATCCACTGGTATCGTTTTAAGGCGTATTTCAGTGCCGGTCCAAAGTGGCATAGCGGCATTGGCAACGAGGCCAGCAACAATGACAATTTGCAGTGCAACTGCGATTCCAAGCCCAATTAAAACTGCTGATCGATTCATGATTTACCCGCCTTAATGCTCTGCGTTTTCCAGTATTTAGCGGCACCTAAAAGCAGGGCAGCTAATCCCATAAACAGGATAGCCCCACCGACATATTCACCGACTAGATCAATATATCGCATCAATGCAGTGAGCAGAATCGTCGCCGTGCCAAGGAAAAAATAATGAGAGATGCCGCGTTGAATGCCACGGCGAATCAGCCAAATGCCGGTGCCGATAAGGGCGACGTTATAGGTGATCTGAAAGTAAATCATGTTTTCCGTATGGCCGGGTACCACAAGCGCAACCATTGATAGCATAGAAAATACTATAATGGGCACCAGCGTTTTCAAGTGCTTAGTCTTCCATCCAAGCCATAGCGACAGCCCCAGCAACAGCATTATGATCTGCCACATCGATGCCTGATGGTGCCAGTCAGAATGTATAAGGTCATACCAGGGCTTGTTAAAGCTCAGCACTAGCATTGTGATCAAGGCGAATCTCAGAGACCACAGCGACAGCACTGCGCCGTAGTCCTTTGCTTTCACGCTGTCCCGCAGATGCAGCCAGTGACTTAAGGCATAGGCAAATATAAACAGGGCCACAGTCACAAGGAAATTCTCAGGTAACAATTTGACTCTAGATTGATCGAATGCCCAGGCTACGGACAGCGAAATTTCGATCCAAAAGCCAATGCTCGCAACCACTGTCAGGAACAGCAATGTACTGGCCTGGCCCTTGATAAGGACAAACAAGCCCGCGGCGATAAACAATGGGAATAGGGTGGGGAAGAAGTCCATACTGTATTCAAGAAAGAACCACACTAGAGCCAAAAGGCAGCTAAATAGCGTTAACCATGAATTGCGCAGTAGTACCCCAAATGGCAGGCTCCCTAGGGCCCACCAGAACACCCCATCCGGCATATATTCCCCAAGGTGATAAATCTGTGCGATCAAAATGATTGACGCGCCATAGAAGAGGTTGCCGAGCAGAAAAAACCCGGTAGCACTGGATTCATTACCAACAAGATAAGACCTGAAGCCCAGACTATGCGTGCCCAAGGTGATGGCCATGAGACCTGCCATGCGCACCCCACGAGGAATCTCATCCCAATTGGCGCCTAGTAGGGTGATAACCGCCAGTCCAATAAACAGGTAGCCGAGGGCGACGAGCAGTCTATAACCCATGGAATAACTCTGAGATGAGTCATAGTCAACGTCATATAATTTGCAGATAGACTGCGCCTGATCAACCGAGATTAGGTCCTTATCAACCCAGGTTGAGATTTCTTTGGCTAGATCATTTTTGAGTAGACGTATTAGTCGCATATGGCCTCTTTAATAAACTTTGAGTTTTCGGGTAACGATGTCTATCCTGAATAGTAGACTAACTGATCAAACGGTGTAACGATGACTGGAAAAAATGCGCTAATAGATACTAAGAAGTTACAGCTTGCCTTGAGAATAATAGGTATCTCTTGGGCTTTTTTCTTTATATTGGCTGAAATCAGCCAGCAGTTTTTCCCTGTCGACCCTGATAGTCTAGCAGGGTTGCTCTTTGTTTGGGGGCATGGAGGTGTGGCCTATGTCTCCATGATTAGCGCTATTAATATTCCTATTGGGCTAGCACTGTATTTTGCGGCAAAAAACCCTGGTCGGTATGCCTCAGCAATTGATTTATGCCTAGTCATTAATTTTTCACATTTGATTTGTATGTGTATTCTGGCATTTTCTCACGAAAATTCGATGCTACACCTCGGCGGTGATGTTGCTATCGGAGGCATTTCAATGTTGGTGCTTTTGTATTTCTGGCTTCCGCTTCGTGCACTATTGATCAACGATTATATTAAAGCGGCCAGAGTTTCCTTAGGCTGATTTGAACAGCATTTTATTTTACAGGGCGGTTAGCCTCAATGAGTTGTAGGTCTGGGCATGCGATGCTGAGGCTATGGCAGGGCTCCACACTGTGTATAACTTGCCTTTTAAGCCCGTCTTTGTGGTATCAGTCATCAAGCGACCATGACATTATTCCTCTCTCTTGCAATGCCTACATGCCGTGCCCGGCTAGCTAAAATGGGTATTGAGGTATGCGGTTACCTGGTCAATATGTTCGTGAGTGGTGAAGTCTTGTTTGCAAGCGCAATAAAGTGCATCGCTAAACGTCATACCCAAATAGTTGGCTGTTAATTCAAACGGTGTTACAAAGCTATTGGGTAACTCAGTGCCTGAGCCCGTACACAGTATTGAACAGCTTTTTCCTTTTAATGCCCTCCCTAGATTCTTTTCGATAGTGAGAAGATCAGATAGCCGGTCAAAGAATGTTTTCATGGGGGCACTCATAGAGTACCAATAAACAGGTGAAGCAAAGATTAAATGGTCATATTGGCTCAGTTTTTTAACGATGCCTAAAAAGTCATCCTTTTTGTTCTTATGCTCATAATCAAATCCCGATATGGAATATTCGCACAAATTAAATAGATCAGCAGATCGATGCTGCATAAATAATTTAACCAATTTATGGGTGTTCCCATCATTTCTGGATGAACCTAGTATGATTGCAATGTCCACGAAACTGGCCTTATTGGTCTGGTGAGGAGTAATGAGAATCTCTTTTCCTAATTGATACTGTTGGATGGACGTGCTGCTATTCGGTCTTCATCTCTCGAATTAGATGATCAGAGACCGTTGATCCAATCGTCAGATTCAGTGCGAATATATTCCCATCAACACCAGATTGTACCTCACAACGCGTTAAATAATACATATTAACCTAGTCGTTGGGCTCACGGACGTTGCACCACTGGCTCAGGATTTTGATGCGATGATGAGTGGGCAATTAAGCAAACTGTGCCAAGGGAAAGGTGTGTCAGCATACCGACTAAAAGTTGATAGGCGGTTTTCTTTTTAATGAGGAATAAAGATGTTCCGCCGTTAGCCGTCGCTCGCTAACGAGCTATTGACCAAGTTGCATGGCTAGTCGCATGGGAAAGTCCTGTGGTTCCGATGAGACAAAAGGTTCTGAAATATTTCGAATCATCATCGTTAAGGGATGTCGTTGCTGACTTTCTAATTTTTATCAACATTAAAAAATAATTGATACGAAATATAGAGCTGAGGTAATTATCACCATCCAGAAAATTCCTTTTAATATGGCGAGCCCCCGATAAAGCAGAAAAGCATATACGCACATTGCAACTAAAACCCAGGGGAATAGAAAAAGCGCAAAAAATAACCAACATAAAATAAAAAGTATTGGGTATTCTAATAATAGGCTAGGTCCATCCATATAGGTCGTGTATAGGATAAATAATAGCCCTAGCACTAGGCTACTACGCCAAGCAAATTTATTGATATCTTCCTCTGTCGAAAAGTTTAACATTAGTGAAGTATAGACGTGCATTGAGGTTGCGGTATTTAAGTCAGAATACGCCAGTAACATAGGTATAAGGATTTCTGGCCGACTATCAAAAAGGCCTATGAATTCGCTGGACCAGACGTGAATTTTCAATATTAAGTCGGCACTTCGCTTAGGGATGATACAGTCCTCAGACAACCGATCTCGGCAGTTTGAGCTGATGGAGATACTTTTAAACTAGGGTGGTGATTCGTTCGAGGGTCCAGTTCATATGCCGATTATCGAAAGGCTTGCCAACACATTTGTGCGTAAAAAGTCACCTAAACGGCCACTGTATCTATCCTTAAGTATCGGCATTACAGTTCGCTCAGG
>TARA_B110000093_G_scaffold183422_1_pt1 | contig 14395 bp, 12 predicted proteins | sample TARA_B110000093 | Tara Oceans TARA_B110000093 (sample SAMEA4397390) | marine metagenome | biome: Polar Biome; feature: [MIX] marine epipelagic wind mixed layer (ENVO:01000061); material: water (ENVO:00002006), including particulate matter (ENVO:01000060) such as... | depth 10-100 m | reverse complement strand
TTAACCAAGAAATATTTATTTCTGACGGCGATGATAAATTCTACAATGTTCATAATAAAGACAAAAATACTGAATATAGCGGTGTTAATGTCACAAACACAGAGAAAAATTGGAAGTACCTTGAACACAAGTATAAAAATCTTGATACAGAAATACCGTACATTGACAAGGACATGCTTACAGAATTCACAAAGGATCAAGGAACTATGATTCATTTCCAACATAACATGGAACAAATATATGGTAATTCGACAAAACTTGAAAATAAATCAAAAACTCATTACAAATGGGACCGTATTAATATGGCGAATGACAGCTTCTACGGAAAATCATTCACTTATAATGACACACTCGAGTTTAAATGGAAAAAGAAAATCCTTGAATCCAAAAAGAACAATAAACAATTGAAACAATTTATTTTTTTCTTGATGTGTCTCTTTTTTGGAATTCTAGGGTCACCTGTTGTGATTACATTATTCGAACTACTAATTCACACTTTATCGGAACATTGGTTTTTGGCGGCAACAACTAACAGTTTATTTTGTTCATTTATTTTTTTTATGCTTGTATTAACATTTACTATGTTCGGTATAGGAAATCAAAATGAAGAATTTTTAATAGACCACAATTACAAGAAATTGCAAACGTTCTTGGCGGTTTTAATTACAATGGCCATTTCCAGTTTATTTGCATTATCTACACAGTATAATATATTCTTAGGAATATGGAAAATACCAGGGTCTATAATTTCTATGTTTTTAAAAACATTTGCACCTTTGCTAATAATGTTATTTACGAGTCTTTCAATGTTCTATTCTTATGAGAATTACAAAATTTTCCGTAAAATAACGGCAGAGTAAAGAAATAGACGTTAAAAAATAAGATATCATATATTGAGGTATATAAACAAGAAAACATTATTATTAGTACAGTAAATAATAATAATAAATTAATAATAATTATAAATGAAGTATCATGAAAGTACATTTGAAGAATATATAAAATCTGTAAACCGTTGTAATTTGCATCCTGAGTTAGAGTCGTTAACAAACAAGTTCCCAAATACATTACCAGAATTCAACAATATTCTACTATATGGTCCATCTGGTGTAGGTAAATATTCACAAGCATTAAAAATAATTTCAAAATACAGTACAAATAATTTGAAATATGATAAACGAATTGGTATAATAACGGATAAATTAGAGAAAAAAAAATGCAAAACCGATACTGTAAAGATAAATGCGGAAACTAGTTCCAAAACATTAACACTTCCATCAAAACCACAAGAATTTACATTCAGAATAAGTGATTTACATTATGAAGTGGACATGTCCCTTCTTGGTTGTAATTCCAAAACGCTGTGGCACGATATTTTTTTCCAGATTATAGACATTGTCTCGCTCAAAAAAGAAAAGATAGGAATTATACTATGTAAAAATTTCCATCATGTATATAACGAATTACTTGATGTATTTTACAGTTATATGAAGCATCCATTACATCGTTACAATATACAATTGCACTTTGTATTAATTACCGAACATATCAGTTTCATCCCACAAGATATAATAGATAACTGTCATTGTATTCCTGTAAAACGTCCGTCTCTCGAGTTATATGAATCGTGTATTGAGAGAATACCGAAACACTTAAGTTCTATATCTGCAACAAATATTCTAAATGCAAAAGAACTACATAATTTGAAAAGAGTATATGATATTGATAAATGTCCAAAAGAGTTGTTTGATATTGTAAATGATAATATTCTTTTTTATTTATTGAATCCAGAAGCGATAGATGTAAAGACGTTTCGTAATCATTTGTATGATATTCTTATTTTCAATATAGATGTAACAGAATCATTTAGTCATATTTTATTTTATTGTATTACAAATGATTTATTTGTCTCAAAATCGGATATTACATTGGTAATTTCAAACTTTTTTGTACAATTAAAATACTTTAATAATAATTACCGTTCGATATATCATTTAGAAAATTTATTTTTCTACATTCTGAATAAAATTCACTATTCTAAATATACATAAACATAGAATTGAATAAGGTATAATACAACTCTATGTCATGAACATTAGAGAAGCGTGTGATATACTCGAAATAAAAGAATCCGAAACACATAAAATATGTTCAACTCCCAAGTTATTAAAACAAAAATATACGAAATTAGCGTTGAAATATCATCCAGATAAGAATCCACAAAGAGATACATCAGATGAATTTAGAGAAGTACAAGACGCATATAGTTTTTTGAAGGAACTATACACGAATAATTCATTTATTGAACCGAATGAAGAATTCCACGAACCGCCTGATTATGAGACAAATATACCTTCATATTTATCGATAATGCGTGTATTTTTAGGTACAGTAGATGATCCCCACGCAATTAAATATTTAGACGATATATTAGAAAAGATATTAAATGTGTGCGAGAAACACGCAGAACAAATGATAGATAATTTAGAAGGTCAAAAATTCAACGTCATCTATAAACTCTTGGATAAATATAGACACGTCTTCCAATTATCTCCAAAGTTATACGATTTAATGGAAAAACGAAAAATATTTTTAATGCATCAAGATCAGAATCGAAATTGTAGAAGAGGAGACATTGTCCATATAAATGACCCGATCACGAATCTGACATATAAAACATTGTATGATTATGAATGGGATATAGATTATGAGATAGCAATAGAGAAGACAGAAAATGAAAACAATGATGGTACTACAAACGCCCAAGATATTTTTCTGGTAGAACCATCTTTAGAAGATTTGTGGTGTAATAATGTATATCAATACACAAAAAACGGTAGTACTATTCTAATCCCATTATGGCATCACGAATTGGTATATGAAATACAAGATAAAGATTTAGTGGTAAAAATCAAACCGCGTTTGCCATCAAACTATTGGATAGACGAAGACAATAATTTGCATAGAATGCAAGAATATACCATGAGTGAACTATGGGATGGTGTAGTAAATGAAAAAGGTATCAATGTTTTTTTCGGTAATAAAAGATTCGTTTTTTATCCGTACAAATTATTATTAAAAACACATCAAACGTGGACGTGGGATAAACAAGGTATTCCTGAAATTCAAGAAGATTCAATTTATGATATATCACGAAAACGAGACATTATTTTACATATTCATATAACTGGAATTCATTGAATCATTTTACATCTAATGTAAAAACATGTCATGTTTCTATTTACCCGTAGACCCAAATCCGCCAGCGCCTCTTGTAGTAATGGATAACTCGGATTCGTCATTCACCAATTGTACTGTAAATGCCTCCATCGTTGGGTGCACAATCTGAACCAATCGTGTTCCTTTTTCGATTTCGTAGTCAGTTTGACTTAGATTTCTCAGAGATGCTTTAATGAATCCTCTATAACCAGAATCAATGATTCCAGCAGAATGAGACAACATCAATGGCGTTTTTGTCATTGAAGACCTAGGGTATAAGTAGTATGCATATGATTTGTTATTGTCTTTCATCTCTCCCTTAATTTGTAGGTCAACTAATGTACCAGTCATGTTTGATACGTAAGGTATCATTTGAGTAGACGGAATGTATAGATCAAACCCAGAATTAGGAAATGAATCATTTAGGACGTGACGATTATGAGACTCGATTGCTTGTTTATATAAAGTAACCAAATATTGGTTATCTTGAGTTACATACAGATACAAAACAGGAAGAGAAACTGACATAATTTTATACTGTAAAAATATAAAAAGTATTTATATAGTTTCCTCAATGTTTTTTACAGGAAGACCACCCTTACCTAATAATATAAATAATAGTATTTTGAATGGACAAAATGCTATGCCAATGAAAGATGGCGTGAGTAGTGGTGGTAATATGTTTAGTATGAACCGTAAAAGTTATGCACGCTTGCCTAGTTTTACAAAGGAGCGAGAATTACCAGTAAAAGATAAATTAGCAAAGAAGTGGTATGGGAATAGTAGTTTGAGAGACGCGTCTTTATTAGCGAAACAAAAAGGAACCCTAACGATTGGAACTGTCTCCAAAGTTCCAGGTCCAGATGGAAATATATCGTACACGACACATACAGATATAAATGATTCAAGACAGGCATTGCATCGTGTGAGAAGTAGTGGTGCGATAGTTCCCCCCAAAGTAGCCGCACGAAAGACAATAACAGGAAAATCGACAGGATAAATGAATAATGAATACTGAATAAAATCTGGTATAATAATATAAATAATAAAATATTTTTTACAGTAAAATGCAAAAGTATTTAGCAGAATTTTTGGGTACTCTCTTTTTCGTATATGTTATTTTGGCGACAGGAAACCCATTGGCGATTGGAGCAGCTTTAGCACTTTCCGTTTTATTGGCTTCCAAGATTTCGGGCGGTCATATGAATCCTGCAGTGTCAGTGATCATGGCTTCTCTCGGAAAGATTAGTACAGCTGAGTTAATTCCATATATTGTTGCACAGATATTAGGTGCACTTGTTGCACTTGAACTGTTTAAAAGATTCAAACTATAATAACAACAATGAATCGCAATATGTTGGATTTTTTTAAATCATTGTATATTCAATGATTTAAAAAAAATATTTACATTATTTTGCGCCGCGAAATATCTACCTTACGGTAGATGCATCAAATCGTTAGAGTTACAATTCTGTGGCAAAATCTACCCTTTTGTCATTTTACATATCGATAAACAACATATAACCCGATGACGGATAAAGCTCCTATATATATTTGTAAAACAAATGGGAATGAATCTGAGTCGGTTTTATGTTTATTGGGTACATTGTATAGTTTTGGAGGTGACAATGCGATTTTCTCATCTTCTGTAATAAACACCATATTAATTGGTTCTATAAAATCATTGTACGGTGGGTGTATTTGAGTTATTAAAGGAATGTATTCATTTTTCTCTCGGTCATACTGTAAATTAACAGATGTGGAAGTCATTGAGTTAGTTAGTTAGTTAGTTAGTTATTATATATTATGATGCTAAAGTTTTTATATATGTTCGACGAGTTATACTGGCTTCAAATGATTGTCTTCTTCTGGATTTGTTGTGAAAACAAAGTTAAGATGTGCATCCACAACAGGATTGCCGTATTGTAACTTTTCGTAGGATTTTGGTGGGAAAAAATGGTGCATACCTACAGTATGATATGTGTAATATGCTTCCGACACGGCGATTTCTCTCGTAAATAGATTATCGATGTACTGATACACGTTAGTTGTATTATTGTGAATTAACTGATTTTTAACTTCTTCTTTCTTTTTGAGTAACCATTCTAGTCTTTTAACATCTGTTTCTTTTTTATTGTGTATAAGCGATTGTAATGGTTCACTTTTTCTGTTATTATCTTTTTCCCATTTATACATGATATAATTAATTTCATTTTTAATATCTTTATACTTTAAAATGAGACAACGTTTATAGTCTTCTATTTTACGGATGAATGAGAAAATATTTACGTGAGATATTATCGGATTATGTACCTGAATTTCGTAAGGTACAATTATATTGTTATAATTTAATTTCACATCCATAATACGCATTTCAGTTTCTTTCATTTTATCTATTATGTATTTTTTTTTTAGTAATGGGTCCTCCATAAAATCAAAGTGATTCCGTGTCATTTCTACAGAGACCATAAGATTTTCATATTGATTTGAAATATTCATGTACAATTCCGCGATTGCTTGCCATTTCATAAAATTATTCATTGCAATCATTACAGTAAGAAGTGCGTTTAGTATAGAAATCGCCCAACCACTCCACTGCACGTCTTCGAAAAATGGTGCTAAAACAGTCATACCTGCAGTAATACTCATAGCAGGAAACATTAGCATATTATATTTTTGTAGGGTTATACGGTTGGACTGTTTAAACACATATACTTGACCTCTTAAAAATGTAATTAATAATTCCATTTCACTAATAATAGCCTCTTCTTTTGATTTGTATTTATTGAGAGAATTTTCAACGTCCTCATATGTTAATTTACGATATTTTGGTTTTATACGATCTGTCAAACAGCTGGCGCTGTCATCCAAGTCTGAATCTGAGTCAATATGTGAACTTCCTGCCAATGATTCAACCTCATCATACAAGTAATTCAAATTCGATTGTCCATTTAGTCGTAAGGTTTCTCCATTAGTTGAAGCGTCTATTCGTTGAATATCTGTCAGTTCTTTTTGTAGACGATTAAAATATAAATCATTTGAATCATTTCCGATGGAATATATGCTTGACAAACTAATAGAACTATCATCTCCCGCAGATCCTGCTGTACCTAGTGCGTGTGCATTAATACGATGGTTCATGGCAGAGTCTACCTTTTCTATTTGAAAGTTAATGTTATTTGAGATAGTCTCATCATCAATACCAATAATAAATTCCATTTTATCATCTTCAAGAATATTATATGAATTTCCCTTTTCTATATCTGCGGAGGTTGTTTCCTTAGATTGCATACTGTATATAATATATGTGAAATATTATAATTCGACGAGTGGTTCAGAATTTGTTTAAGCATTTACAAAATAAAGTACCTATGTTTATTAGTTTCTAAATACCTTTTTTATAATTCATTTTATAATCTTCACTTTTTACGAGTAGGTATGTATTAAAATCCCAAAAATAATGCAAAAATGCAAATGGGTTTGGTTTTTTTTATTTATTCAGAAGTCTCCTGAAAAATCGAATACATCTCCTGCATCTTCTTTATTCGCGAGTGCATATGCGCTGTTTGTTCTCTCAAAAAAGTTCACTTTTGTATCAATACTAATAAGTTCCATGAAATCAAATGGATTACTAGAATTGTAAATCTTCTCGTATCCTAATTGGAGACACAGACGATCCGCAACAAATTCAATGTATTGTTGCATTAACTTTGCGTTCATTCCAATTAATCGACAAGGTAATGAAACTGTAATAAACTCTTTTTCAATATCGACCGCATTTTTAATAATTTGATGAATTCTAGAAGGTAATAATTTATTATTTAATTTACTGTACAATAATATTGCGAATTCTGTATGAAGTGCTTCATCTCTACTGATAAATTCATTACTTAATGTAAGTCCAGGCATAATGCCTCTTTTTTTAATCCAATAAATAGAAGCGAAAGCACTAGAAAAGAATATACCTTCAACACACGCGAAACCAACTAATCGTTCGGCGAAAGAACTATCATTATCAGTAATCCATTGTTGAGCCCAAACCCCCTTTTTAGCGATACACGGGAAATTATACATTGCCTTGAATAGTTTGTCTCGATGTGCGGCATCTTGAATGAATGTATCAATTAAGATAGAATACATTTCACTATGTATATTTTCCATAGCAATTTGAAAACCATAAAATGCCCTTGCTTCGCTCAATTGTACATCTGACATAAAACGTACCCCTAAATTTTCGAGAACTATCCCATCACTTGCCGCAAAAAATGCCAAAATCATAGAAATAAAATGTTTTTCGTCTTCATTTAACTTTTTCCAGTCAGCTAAATCCTTACTGAGGTCGACTTCCTCTGCCCGCCAAAAACAATCGACTTGTTTTTTATACATTTTCCATATAGCGTCATCTTGTATAGGAAACATGACATATCTATCAAGACTTTCTTCGAGCAAAGGTTCTTTGGCTGTAACAATATTTTCGGTGATTCGTTGTTCCAGTTTTGATTCTTGATTTGGTGATGTACTTAGTTGAGACTGTAAATGTGAAGATGATACAAACATACTTTTGACTAAATAATATATATAATATATTTTTATATACATTCAAAAAATCTGAAAAGTTCAACATTGTAGATAATTAATTTATCGCAATAATGAATTTATTCCTTTGGGTCGATAATATAATAAATCCAATTCTCTAGAAGTTGTTGGAAATTCTTCTGTACCGTAAATATCCTGTAATAATAACCATTCAAAAAGACCACCGCTATATATGTAGACAGAATCAATTCCTAGAGCAATCAATTGGTCATATTTTTTATGTACAGTACGGTCTTTTGTGTTTTTTCCGTAAATAAATACGTGTTTGTCAGGAGTATGTAAACTATTGATCATTTCATTAATTGTCTGTTCTTCATCAATAATGCTTACAGTATTATAAATGAGACAACGTTGTGTTTCAGTACTGAGTGTATTCAAAATCAATGTATCATAAGGATGTTTTATTGCATATTGTATATTTTCAAAACTCGCGTATTTGTCTTTTATTTGGAGTTGATTAATTGTCTTGAACAAGTTCATTTGTTATATCAGAAAATTGATTTATATATAGTTGTACTGTAAATAACTATAATTATTACAACGTTTGTTATACATCTATTTTAATCTATAATCTAATTAAATTAATATGGATGCTCTTATGCAAACCAAACTTACAAAATCTGAATGGGATTCTATTGAACTACCAGTATCAGATAATGAGAAAGAGATATTAGAATTAATTCGGAGTGGATATCACGACACAAATATAAAACAGAACTTTACATGTAATTTGTATCGATTTACTAAGATTGATATGAAAGCAGATATAGAGTTTCATTTGTACGTCAAGTATTTCAAAGATGTTGTAAATAAAATCATCAAAAAATATTGCAAAGACGATGATGATATCTTCAAAGATTTTGCGTCAAATACAATGAAAATCAAAAAGTTGAAATCCGCAGAAATAATACGTTTACAGAATGTAGACACTTCAGTACAAACGAATACGGATACAATTTATGAATTCGTATTATTGGATTTATGTAGCAAGATATGTCGTAGTATAAAATACGAATCGGATGATTTTCACTCATCTCTGTACAGTTTAATTCACTGTCGTTCACAATGCATTCAGACACTAATTCCGTACACAAATAAATATGTGTTGGAATTTGTTGATTTGGTGATTATAAAAGGAAAAAAAGATATTTCTATTGAAATGTGTATTCCGCATATTCCGAATATGCTGGAAAAAAATCAATATTTATCAAAGTATCGTAACTTGCACTTATTTCCACATCAAAAGGAGTTATTTACAGTATGTCGTAGACAAAGACGGATTCCAAAGTTGATATTTTATACTGCGCCCACTGGTACAGGTAAAACATTATCACCGATTGGTCTAAGTGAAGAATATCGAGTGTTGTTTGTATGTGTTGGTAGACATATTGGTTTAGCATTAGCGAAATCAGCCGTTTCAATCGGAAAACGTGTAGCGTTTGCATTTGGTTGTGAGAGTGCATCCGACATTCGTCTACATTACTTTGCTGCCGCCGATTATACTGTAAATAAAAGGAGTGGTAGAATCGCAAAAGTCGATAATAGTAATGGCTCAAAAGTGGAGATTATGATTTGTGATATACAGTCATATTTAGTTGCAATGTACTATATGATGGCTTTCAACGATCGTGCAGATATAATTACTTATTGGGATGAACCCACAATGACTCTTGACTATGAAGCTCACGAGTTACACGATAAGATTGGTGAACTATGGAAAGATAATCAAATCCCTAATATGGTTCTTTCTTGTGCTACATTACCAACCATAGAAGAGATACCCAATGTTGTGGTGGATTTTCAAAGCAAATTTGGGAATGTACTTACTCATACCATTACAAGTGCAGATTACAATAGAACCATTCCGATTATTGATTCAAACGGGTACGCATTCCTACCACATACGCATTACGAAGACAGTAGTGAAATTAAAAGGGTTGCTTCATATTGTACAACTCATAAAACCTTATTACGATACTTTGATTTGGAAAGTATAATGATTTTTATCAAGATCATTTATTATTTGGATAGTAAAAGTCCTGGTGGTGTGATAGATTCAAACTACGTATTTTCGGAATACTTTGATGATATATCTGATATTACAATGTCGTCAATAAAAGAATATTATTTGGTGCTTCTACAAAATGTAAATGTTTCAAAATGGCCATATATTCAATCCTTCTTAAAGAAGACAACCAAACCGAAATTCGATTATACTGTATATGGTTCAGTTTCATCTTTACGTAAAGTTCAAAGTGTTTCGAATTCAAATTCTTCGAATACATTGAGTGATACAGATATTATTGTACCGAATAGTATGAATGATCCATTGCAAGGGATTCGATTGACTACAAATGACGCACATAGTTTGACGGATGGCCCTACAATATATTTTGCAGATGATGTACTGAATGTTGCAAGGATGTATGTCAATCAAAGTAGTATTCCGTGTAATGTACTCAAACATATTCTAGAAAGTATTGACTATAACGAGAAATTGAGAGAATCTATTGAAAAACTAGAAGATGATTTGATTGCAAGAACTCGGGTGAGAGACAATGAAGATAAAACGACCGAAGAATCTAGTAAAAAAACACAAGATAAAAAATTAAAAGAAAAGGATACGGATAAAGACCCAATCTCGGAGAATCTAGAGGAAAATATCCATCAATTACGAAGACAAATTCGTACACTGTCGCTACATTCAGATTTCATTCCCAATACAACTACACATCAAGAAAAATGGACACCCGATTTGAAAGTACATCAAAATGCATTTGTGCCCAATATAGGTACGGATACTGTAAAAGAGATTATGTCATTGGATGTTGACCAAAGTTTCAAAGTTCTCGTATTAATGGGAATTGGAGTTTTGGTAAAAATGGATAATCCGAAATATGAAGAAATTGTCAAGAGATTAGCGCAAGAGCAAAAATTATTCTTAATTCTTACATCTACCGATTTTATTTACGGTACAAATTATCAGTTTTGTCATGGGTTTATTGGTAAAGATTTACAAAAAATGACCCAACAAAAAACATTACAAATTATGGGACGTATTGGCAGAAATGCTTTACAACAGACATATACTATAAGATTTAGAAATGACAATATGATAAAATTGTTATTCCGTGTACCTGAAGTAAATGTGGAAGCTATGAATATGATTAGATTATTCTGTAGCGATTAGAAACAATATATATTTGAGTTGATGTATTTGTATTGTATTGTACAAATATATATTTGAGTAATTCATTTATTTATTCATTCATTCATTCGTCAACGATTTCATCCAAAATAGTATTTATATTAAACCCGTAAATATTAACATTTTTTCCATTAATTGACACTGAACTTAACAAACAGTTATCTTCTTCTCTGTATACAAGCCCCATACACATTTCGTCGTTTTCTTTTTTATTTGTAGGCTCAAAACGGAATGCAGGAGATATTCCGATATATGTGTACAGTTCATTGAAAAGTATCCAGTGAGATAATATATATTTATGGTCTTGTATTACTCTCACAATAACTAGATATTGTTTTAAATGTGGTAAATATACACATGCACCTCCGTGAACTTCACAGTTTGTCAATTTGAAAATGCGTTTCATGGACAATAATTGACTGTGTCCGTCTCGAGTATTTATAGATATAACTTTTATGGGGTCATACGAATGAAGTATATGAATAACATTTTGTTTTTCCAAATATTTAAATACTAGCCAATCTTTTTCGGATTTTCCCTCAATTCTATCATATGTGAGAGTTTTCACGTTTTTTATCATATCTTCATCTGTTGATATTTCACAAAAACACATTTCTGGAACTGATTCAGGAGTTGTGTCTAATGCAACAGATGTCATGAATTTGTCATTAATTAATCTACAGTTTTCTACACCCATTGAGTGTGAACGAAATGTTTTTCTCGTTTCTTCTTTCAATTGTTTGGAAGATAACACTTGAAAATCGTGTGACAATTCCAATAAGAATGTCTTATTGTAATATTCTGGTCTATGGCTTTCAAATTTGCCGACTTGTCTTATTGTGGCCAAAAACGTGTTTGGGTTTTCAGGATGGACAATAAATGACATGTTAAACCCATCAAAATTAATTTTTGTCTTAAAATGAGACACTTGTCGAATTGTAGGTATAGATTCTATAAAATCACTCATAATATCATAATAACAATTGTACTATTAATTCTTTAAGTATCTTCGAAAGATATTGAAAAATAGGTCGGAATACGATTTTGAATGAATTAAATGAATTAAATGCACTTGAGGTATTGCAAATATGTTCTATGGTGTAAGATGAGAAATTAGACAGACAGACAGACACATATATGTATTCAATATCGATGAGTTGTACTGTATAATAATATTGAATATGACTTTCTATGTTTTTGTATCATATGATATACTTGGATATATTTGAGTTGCATTTGGATAATAATGTTCATTTGCATTATTTACGTCTCGAATTTGAAGACATATCCCACACTTTGGATAACACGTTATACAACAACAAGTTAGAATAAAAGGTACTTCCATATCTGTAGGAATTGAACCAGAACAAACAAGACAACAAGTGTGTCCTTGTAGTTTACAACAGACTTGTGGTTTTTTACAGTATAATGTACAACAGACACAAGCAACAAGACAACAAGCAGAATTCGGGGGGTCATCGCACATACAACATAAAGGTGGAGTGTCGGTTGTACAGCAACATTCATGAATTACACAACAACATTCTGATTTCCCAGAACAACCTATACAATCAAAACTTGCTGGTAATTTACTGATATTTATACATCCACACGAAAAACAAATTTTGAGAAAGTCTTCGTCGATTGTATCCATATGATAGTCATTATTTAATGACATTGTATATAATATATATATTATATATAACAGATAATTACTTTAACGTATTGTTAACGGAAAAAAATATATACATTATATACATTATATACCGTTTACTATTCTACTTTTAATTATATACAAGTGTCTACGACTTAATCTAGTTTTTTTATTGGTTGGTCACGAACGCATTTCAGCCATCTGAGTGCGTACTTTTGTTTATTGGGGTCGGTTTCGTCGTCTTCGTAGAAGACGTATGCGCGCATGGTTGTTTCTCCGTCTTTCATCGACAGTAATCTCTGTCCAGACAGGGGTAGATTGGAGGAGACCTTCTGTACGGCATCTAGTAGTTCTCTCGTGTGTTTCACTTTCTGTGTTCCGACTGCAATCATAATAGCAAAACCGTTCGCATTGGTATCGGGTTTTCGGAACTTTTGCGCACGAGAGTTTATTTCCCGTTTGCGCGTTTCCAATTCATCGGCGGTTTCGAATTCCTCATATCCCGCAGTGCCGTCGGGTCGTTTGGACCAGGTAAATCTTTCCTCAATCTCCTGTTCCATCTTCTCTTTTGGATCTAGTAGTTCACCGTACTTATCATTCATCAACTCTGTCGCCTTGTCAATGGCGGTTTCTAACGTCTCACCATTGTACTCGTCCGTCTTGATTTCGTCAACGATGTTGTTGTGACGGCATATACGGGCAGCCATCAGTTCTTCTATCCAGTATGTACATTTGCCTGTATATCTAGGGCTATGTGCAATGATTCCAGCAAGTCGTCCTGCTTTCTGGGTAGCAGTGTCGATATTTGCGACGTGGCCGAGAATCATATCACTCCAGATGAGCCCTTTGTCGGTAGTGAAATAGAAAGCATCACCCTTGTAGTTAAATGTAAAGTCTTCTCTGGGCACATAATGGAAGCCTAGTCCTCTATCTATCTTCAATCGACCAATGATAATCAATGGCTTGTCGTTAAGACGATTGGATTCCACTATATAGAATAGTAATTCCGAAAGACGTTGTCCGTATACGCTGTATTTGCGACGGTTTCTATCTGTATACAAAGTGACTCCTTCGCCATTAAACGTCATTGCGTACATTCCCATATCATTCACACAGAAATTCGCCAAGCTTGCCATCTGGCGGACTTTGGCGTTTGCATTCACGATAATTTTCCGATATTGAGTTTGCCCCCCATTATCCGTAACGGTTTCGTGGAAATAGTCTCTGTTATTCTGTAAGAGGTCCTTGCAAATTTCATTGTTTTTAATCTTTTTAGAATAGGAAATCGGTCGGATTTCAGTATCAGTGTGATGGATCGCGCGGTAATTATCAAGACTGGAATCGTGATCTTCTGGCTGGAAGATCAATGACTTCTGGCACTCTTCAAACTGGTTCAGTTGAGTTTCGGTTGCAGTGACCCAACCGATTCGGTGGAATAGTGAGTCATCATCCATCAAGTCAACGAAGGTGACGTCATCGTGTTCCATATCTCTCAGACGCGTGTACACCTTGTCAGCCTCATCAAAAATAACGGCTACTTTCACGCGAGAATTGTCGAAATTGTCACGAATATAGGTTATTAATTCAAGTACGTGTGAAAATTGCTTCTCATTAGACAACGCACATACGACAGGATGAGTGACCGACGGGTCATCCACATATGCGTGGATGTATCTCCTAAGTTCACTCAATGGCTGGTTGTAGGCAGATGATAATAT
>TARA_B110000093_G_scaffold22960_2_pt1 | contig 14534 bp, 12 predicted proteins | sample TARA_B110000093 | Tara Oceans TARA_B110000093 (sample SAMEA4397390) | marine metagenome | biome: Polar Biome; feature: [MIX] marine epipelagic wind mixed layer (ENVO:01000061); material: water (ENVO:00002006), including particulate matter (ENVO:01000060) such as... | depth 10-100 m | reverse complement strand
CTGCGGTTACTTAATATTTCATTATTCCCACTGGAAATAGAATTTCGATCATTGTAAAACCACTGGCTCCATCTCACCCATAAATCTACACGCCTTTTAATTTTAAACTTCGTCATGGCGTAAATTCTAGAGCCTCTTCCAAAGTATGGCGGGACGGAGAATACATAGAGTAAATCATTCTCGTAAGCATATATTCTAGCATCATAACTATCCATCGCGAAATGCGCGTATCTCAGTGAAATCTGATAAGGCTTTCCTTGAGGTTTGTAAATAAAATCTTGGTAAAATAAGAACCCATTTTCATCTGGTTGGTCTTGTTCTGAGAACTGAGAAAACTCCAATCTAGATTTCAGCTGAAACGCTGCTGTAGGTTTCCACGCAGCGTGAAACCGCAATGAGCGTTTAGTTATCTCGGTAGGGAAATCTATGATGGATTCTAAACCAGTAGCGTTCTGTTCCTTGGTTTCTGTTCGGTATCGGATATAATACTCTTGACTTCTGCTTGGCTTATAAGTAAACTGGGCCAGGTATTCAGTTCCATTCGAAGGAGCATCTGTTCTGAATCGTAACCAAGGGAAAGTAAAACGGTCTGCATAAGCGGTGAATTTTATTCTTCTGTTTGGCTTATAGCTGAATCCCGTAAAAAGACCTTTTTCGTTTTTAGTACCACCCGTTTCTCCGAATCCATTATTCAGTACAGAATGAAAATCTCTGCTGTAGTTTCTGTAAACAGCGCTCAGGGAGAGTTGTTTATTTAAAGAAGCGAGTAGTCCTGTGATAAGGGCCGTTCCACCATTGACACTTCTAGCGGCTTCTCCATATAAGTTGAGGTTTTTCCATACCTTTCCATAATCTATACTGTAGGCAGTGTTCTCTCTAGCAGAAAATTCGAATTGGTTATAGAGGCCTAAATTCCTGTTCAGATTTAGATCGTATGTAGTCCGAACTACATTGGCGCCCAGTTTCCATCCTCGTAGAATAGTGGTTACGTTGGCTCCTATGTGTTCTTCTATTACTCCATCTTTATCTGCTATTTCATTATCTGTACGGTGAACTCCTGTATTCTGTATGCTGGTAAATTCTTGAATATCTAGATTTAGAGAATCAGTGGCTTCTGCTAGGTTCCCGTCTATTTTCTTTCTGCTGTAAAATACGGTGACATCTAGTTTCTCAGGTCCGAATGTGATAGCTCCACCACGCAGAAAAAGGTTTTCATCGGCTGAGGTATTTGCCTTTAAACCTACAGTAGGTCTCTTGGCAGTATTTATATCGGCAGATTTCCCAAAAGCGTAACCGCTCCAAGTAACTAATCCTTGACCGAATTTAGCGTGGTAATCTCCCAGTGCTACACGTTTAATAAATCCATCGTTTTTATAGAAAAGATGGCCTGAGTAAAAATCAAATCCATTTGGGTTAGAGCCCGTAAAAAATTCTTCTCCGGCATCTTTCTCTCCCGTGATTCCTAAAGAAAATCGATTTCCTTTAGTGTAACGGTAGCGCATATAAAGTCTATCGGCTGTTCCTTTAAAAGGTGTTTCGCCATCTTCATTTTGAAGAAACCCTCGCTGATCTTGGAATTGACGTTGGTACCGCATCCAAAGTTCATTTCTACCTCCATCGAACACGCTCAGGACATTTCTTCTCGGCACAGCTTGTTTTTCTGCTACCACCACGAAGGGAAGCATAAGGTGAATAGTCTCTTTGTCCAGAGATCTAATTTGTTTTAACTCATAAATACTAATGAAGTCTCCATACTTTTCTCGGTGCTTAATGAGAGCCTGTAGCTGAATCTCGTTTAGAAAGAATAATGCTCTTAGTTCATCTTCAGAAGCAGAATTTAAGTTGAGCGGTCTTTCGAGTAGTTCGTTAAACGAATCAAATAGGGCGGTTAAATCCACCTCTCCATTTTCATCTAAATCTTCATTCAGTAATTCTATTCGCTCTTCTATAAGTGCTCTATTGGCAGCTTCTCTCTCTTTTCTGGATTGAGCGTGTGCGGTTTGACTAAAAACCATCATTCCAAAAACTAGGAGGGTGAATGGGAGTGTATTTCTCATTGCAACGCAGAAAAAGCTTCTATAGAATATGCTGCTTAGTCTGTTATTCATTTCTGTAAGTAAAAGAAATCATAGGAGAGAAGCCCAGCACTTGGTGGTAAAGACTGGCTAAATCCACAGACCATTTGGCTGGGCTGTAACCGAACCCAAAGGATAGTCCTCTATCCAATGTAGAAACGCCACCCCTCAGATGCCACTCTTCAATAGGAGAGTATTCTAAGGCTGCAGATAAATTAGGGTCTAAATCCAAATCCTTGGAGACATCTGCTAGCAGGGTAAGATTATCTGCTAGCTTATATTTCAATCCACCACTTATAACAGACTGCACATAGTGCTGCCTTATCTCGGTGGAAAGCTCAGACCTATTGGGGTTTTTAATCACCAATCCTACAGTTACTTTATCGTTAAAGTCATATTGTAACCCCAGGTTAGCAGTGAAAGCGGAGTAATTACCAAAACCTTCAGCTATAGATAAATTGAAATAATTCAGTTGGACACCAGCTCTGAATTTTTGGCTGAGCTGCATGGCGTAAGTCCCAGAAAACTGGCTTTGTGTATACGCCTCGTACCCAAAACTGTGAACGACTAGTCCAAATCTTCCTTTTCCTACTTTTACAGAAGCCACCAAGTCTCTGGAAGAAAGTTCAGAAATACTGAATCTATTTACGTAAGAAGCGCCTGCTTGCCATCGCTCTTGAGCTGTAATTATTCCTGCGGGGTTGAGTAATCCTTGCCAAACACTATTGTCAGCGATTCCTGTATTTGAGAGTGCGCCATACCTAGCGCCAGCTATTTCAGTGGTCGATTGTGCGTTGCAATGTATTGCTACGCAAAAGAAGAAGCTAAAAAGAATAAAATTTTTCATGCCTGTTTTCACACTGCCAAATATAGAGCGTTTTGTAAGATTCAAGTCAGAAGATTGATTATGAAAAATAAGTGGAATAAGAATATTAGTAATTTAAAAAGAAATGGTAGATTTGCGCTCCCTTTTAAAGAAAGGGGAGCTTCAACGAAGCGATGCGGATGTGGTGAAATTGGTAGACACGCTAGACTTAGGATCTAGTGCCGTGAGGTGTGTGGGTTCGAGTCCCTCCATCCGCACCAGGAGATGAAAGAGGAGCAGGAACCTGCTCCTCTTTTTATTTAAAAAACGATTTTATATCTAACACAAATGAATATTACTCAAGAGAATATTGACGATTTAAATGCAATCGTAAAAATCGAACTTACTCCAGAAGATTATCAGTCTAAAGTAGATAACGCCTTAAAACTGGCTAGAAAGCAAATGACATTGCCAGGCTTCAGAGCTGGGCAGGTTCCTATGAGCTTAGTGAAAAAACAGCATGGGAAGAGTGTCTTAGCCGATGAGATGAATAAAGTTCTTCAGTCAGCGTTAGGCCGTTATATTCAGGAAACGCAGCTAAGAGTGTTGGGAAATCCGCTGGCCAAAACTGCAGATGACCAAGGTGGAGATTGGGAGAATCCTTCTAACTTCATTTTTGAGTATGAAGTGGGATTAGCACCTATAGTAGAAGTGAAAATTACTGCTAAACAAAAATTAGAGTACTTCAAAGTAAAAGTAGATGATAAGCTTATCGAAAGACAAATGAGTGATTTGGCTAAGAGGTATGGTAAGATGTCTGAGCCTGAGGTGAGCGGAGAAAATGATCTTTTAATCGGAACTTTAATCGAGTTAGAGAAAAAAGAAATCAAGCCCGGTGGAATCATGAATGAAACCACTATCAGTTTAGAACACTTAGATGATAAGAAGACCAAAACTGCTTTAGTAGGAACAAAACCAGAAGATGAAATCAGAGTTAAGCTAAGCAAACTAGCGACTAGTGATGCTGATTTGGCGAAGCTGCTCGGTCTTTCTATAGCAGATGCTAAGGCTGTAAAGTCTGACTTTATGTTCAGAGTTAAAGAAATAAAAAATATAGTTCCAGCAGAATACAATGCCGAGTTATTCGATAAGCTGTTCGGGCCTGGGACGATGACTACAGAGGAAGAGTTCAAGAATAGAACAAAGGAAGATTTAGAGAAAATGTTCAACCTAGACACTGAAAAGATTTTCAGAAGAAAAATGATAGAGCATTTAATAAATACCACAGAAATCCCTCTTCCAGATGAATTCCTGAAAAGATGGATTACTAAAACTTCAGACAAGAATTTATCTCCAGCAGAATTAGAGGTAGAATACCCTAATTATAAAAGATCTCTTTGCTGGCAGTTAATAGAAAACAACATAGCTGCTAAATACAAGATTCAGGTTACTGAAGAAGATGCTAAGGTGAAAGCTAAAGAGTTAATGACTGCACAGTACGCTCAGTATGGTCTTCCGTTGGATGATGAGCAGTTGGATGCATTCGCAACTCAGGCATTGGCTAAAGAAGAAGATTCTAAATATATCTATGATACTTTAGTAGAAGAGAGAATAGCAGAAGCAGTAAAAGGAGAAGTAAAGCTGGTAGAGAAAGAATTAGCTTACGAAGACTTCTTGGCTTGGGCGCAGTCTTAAGAAGATTAAGGCGAAGTTTTAAATCTGAAAAAACTTTAACGATTGTTATAAAAACTAAAAAGAGCGCCTATAGCGCTCTTTTTAGTTTTTATATTCTTTACATCAGATCCCTACAAACAAGGCGTAATTAAAGCTAGTATTAGAATCAGAATTAATTCTTCACCATTACTTAGGCCGCTCTCAATTTATTTAGCTTTGATTTAGAGAACTTCTCCTCAGCGTAAGCCAAGGTTATCTTGAACTCTTTAATCTCTTCTTCAGAAGGGAGGTCGAACATGGCATCTGTCATGATAGCCTCACAGATTGATCTCAGTCCTCTAGCTCCTAATTTATAGTCCAGTGCTTTTTCTACTATAAAGTCCAGCACTTCTTTGTCGAAAGTCAGTTTCACGTCATCCATCTCGAATAACTTCACGTACTGCTTCATTAAACTATTCTTAGGTTCCGTAAGAATTCTCTTTAATACATCTCCCGTTAATGGGTCTAAGTGAGAAAGAACAGGGAATCTACCTATTAATTCAGGAATAAGCCCAAATGTTTTTAAATCCAATGGACTTACATAACTAAGGAGGTTAGTCTCATCAGTAATATTTTCTGTCCCATCGTTAGAGTAACCAATAGGGTTTGTTTTTACTCTTCTCTTAATGTGCTGCTGAATACCATCAAAAGCACCACCGCATACGAATAAAATATTTTTAGTTTCTACAGAAATAAGTTTCTGCTCTGGATGTTTTCTTCCTCCCTGAGGTGGGACATTCACAGTAGAACCCTCTAATAATTTAAGTAAAGCCTGCTGAACCCCTTCTCCACTTACATCTCTCGTAATAGAAGCATTATCACTCTTACGAGCTATCTTGTCTATCTCATCGATAAATACAATTCCTCGCTCTGCAGCAGCCACATCGAAGTCAGCCGCTTGTAAGAGTCTAGAGAGAACACTTTCTACGTCCTCACCGACATAGCCAGCCTCAGTAAGAATAGTTGCATCTGCTATACAGAAAGGAACATTTAGCATTTTAGCTATCGTCTTAGCCAGTAATGTTTTTCCAGTTCCTGTTTCTCCTACTAGTACGATGTTAGATTTTTCTATTTCTATTTCGTCTTCGTCAAAATTAGGTTGAAGAAGTCTTTTATAATGATTGTAAACCGCTACAGAAAGTACTCGTTTAGCATCATTTTGGCCTATCACATATTCGTCTAAAAACCCCTTAATTTCTTTAGGCTTCTGAATCGTAAGACTAGCTTTTACCTGAGAATTACTCTTCTCAGCTAACTCTTCTACTACTATGCCGTTCGCTTGGCTTATGCAGCTATCACAGATGTGACCAGTAATACCTGCTATCAGGATATTTACTTCACTCTTCTTTCTGCCGCAAAACGAACAACTTATCTCTCTTTCGCTCATCTGAATTTGGTTTTTGGTTTGCTACTCTCTCTGTAACTAGACAATTGGGATGTAAAGATAGGGCTATTCATAGAATAGCCCTATCACTTTTTATATTAAAGAATTAAATATCTAGTTACTTTTTCTTCTTTTCTAGAACCTCATCTATCATACCGTACTCCTTAGCTTCAGCGGCTGTCATCCAGTAATCTCTATCACTATCATTCCACACTTCATCATAAGATTTTCCGGAGTGATCAGCTATAATTTCATAAAGCTCTATCTTCAGCTTTTGAATTTCTCTAGCAGTGATCTCTATATCAGAAGCCTGTCCGCTAGCCCCACCTAAAGGCTGGTGAATCATTACTCTTGCATGCTTAAGAGCAGTTCTTTTCCCCGTAGTACCAGCTGTTAATAATACTGCTCCCATAGAAGCTGCCATACCAGTACAGATAGTAGCTACATCTGGATTGATGATTTGCATAGTATCATAAATACCTAATCCAGCATACACACTTCCACCTGGAGAGTTTACATATATCTGAATGTCTTTGTTGGCATCTGCTGATTCTAAAAATAACAACTGTGCTTGAACCACATTAGCTATATAATCATCTATACCAGTTCCTAAAAATATGATTCTGTCAGCCATTAATCTAGAGAATACATCAACTTCTCTAAAGGGCATATTTCTCTCCTCAATTACTGTACGCGTCATGCCTTGTGGCCCATACATATGACTCATAACGTCATGTACTACACTTGAAGTAATTCCATGATGCTTAACAGCGTATTTTTCGAATTCGTTTCTATTTGTCATTTCTGTGCGCTTATTTTTAAGTACCGAATTTACTTAATATATTATCTCTTATTAGTAGGATTTAGTCTTTGTTTCTCATGAAAGTGTTAATAGATTCTAAACGCGTTTTTGTCCGTATTCACATATAACAACTCTCTGCGTTGGAATAAGTGACACAATTTAATAATCAATTAGTTGCATCTCTCGGTTTGTTGGTGATTACGGCTTAGTAGACTATCCAGCATGTGAGAATTGTGTCTTGAAGTTGAAAGAGGATAATAGATTCGAATTAGGTGATAATTAGAATAATGTGGAGGTAGGTAAGTGGCATGCAGGCTGCCCAGATGATGGGTTTAAAGTCACAATTGGGGATAGCGGAAAACCTGGAATAGGTAAGCACAAGCATGTAAATGCTGAGAGCACTCCAAAATAATTTGTGTTAGAGAGGTTTTGTTTGCAGGCTTAGCATTTGTAATTGAATTTCGAATCCTCGCTCGCTGAGTTTTTGTCGAAGGGCCAACCTTCAACCTGAAAGAAAAACCCTCCCTCACCCATAAATTTTCCCAATTCTCAAACTTATCTCAACTCCGAAACCACTTCTTCCAATCAGCCTTTTATCTTTGTCGAACTATGTTAGAAGGAGATATCAAATATTCAGATGCTGAGAAACAACTCAGGTACGATTTAGCCTATTTAAAAATGGCGTTCGTTTGGTCTAATCTGTCCAAGTGTCAGCGAAAAAAAGTAGGGGCATTAATCGTAAAAGATGGGATGATTATCTCAGATGGTTATAACGGCTGTCCTAGCGGGTTTCCTAACGCCTGTGAGGATGAAAAAGGAGATACTCACTGGTACGTGCTGCATGCAGAAGCCAATGCCCTTACCAAGTTAGCCAAGAGCAGTAATAGTGCGAAAGAAGGCACGTTATATATTACGCTCTCACCATGCAGGGAATGTAGTAAACTCATTCTGCAAGCTGGAGTAAAAAGAGTTGTTTACGTGAGAAAATACAAGGATACCTCAGGTTTAGACTTTTTATTACAGACAGATATAGAAGTAGTGCATATTCCAGATGCGCTAGAACAATTAGCAGAGAATTAGAATTCTCCATTATTAAATTTATTGAATGTCAGAAAATAATACAGAAAGTAAACCGAGAAAAATGTTAGCCCTCATACCGCTATTTATAGCTTTGGGGATAATCGCAGGCGTTTTTATAGGAGAAAAAATCTCTGAAAAAGGGTCGTACAATTCAGGTACGTTCTCTACAGATGACTCTAACCCTTCAAAGCTAGTAAACATCATAGAGTACATAGAAAAAAATTATGTAGACTCTGTGAGCAAAACCCAGCTTATAGATAACGCACTAGAATCAATTCTGGCAGATTTAGACCCACATTCTTCATATTCTTCTCCAGAAGAAACCAGAGCTAGTCGCGAGCAACTCCAAGGTTCTTTCCAGGGAATCGGCATAGAGTTTATGATTCTCAGAGATTCATTGGTCGTATTAGACCCTATTCTAGACGGTCCTTCCATGAGAGCAGGGTTAAAACCAGGAGATAGAATTATAGAAGTAGATGGAGCAGTAGTTACAGGAGACACGCTTACTAATGAGTTGGTGATGGGAATGCTAAAAGGACCAGGCGGAACTAAAGTAGAATTAAAAATAGCCAGAAAATCAGAGCCAGATCCATTGTCTTTCCAGATAACCAGAGGCAGAATTCCTATTGAATCTGTGGTAAGCGATTACATGATCGATACTAAAACGGGATACTTAAAAGTGGTTCGTTTTGCTCAGAGCACAGCTAAGGATTTTAACTTGGGTTTACAGAGATTAGAAAATGAGGGAGCGTCACAGTTTGTAATAGACCTGCGCAGCAATGGTGGTGGATTTCTCTCCCAAGCCATAGCCATGAGCGAAGAGTTTTTAGAGCGCAACGACCTAATCGTTTTTACAGACGGGGTCCATCAGAGCAAAGAAGAGACTTTCGCTAGGCGAACAGGAAGGTATAAAGATTTTCCGCTAGCGGTACTTATTAACGAAAGCTCAGCCTCAGCGAGTGAAATCGTTTCGGGAGCACTTCAGGATCACGACAGAGCGTTAATTGTAGGAAGAAGATCATTCGGAAAAGGACTGGTTCAAAATGAGCTTCCATTACCAGATGAAAGCTCCATAAGACTAACCATAGCCAGGTATTACACGCCATCGGGCAGGTGCATACAAAAACCCTACGGAGATGATGTAGCTTATAATGATGATTATGAGAACAGGTATGATTCAGGAGAATTGTTTAGTAAAGACAGCATTCAGTATGCAGACACGCTAAAATATTACACAGCAGGAAAAAGAGTAGTGTACAGTGGCGGAGGAATCACACCAGACTTGTTTGAACCATTGGACACTAATTATTCGATAGCACTGCTAAATAGAGTTTCTTACAGTGGTTTGGTTAGAAGATTCTCCTTTGATAAAGCAGATCTGTCTAGAGTAAGGGTGAAAGAAAAATATCCTTCAGCTAATCTTTTCGTAGAAAACTGGAGCATAGCTGAGGCAGAATGGAGCAGTTTTGTGGATGAAATTATAGGAGAAGATATTCCTTTCTCAGACATGGATTTAGCCATTTCTAGAAATGAATTAGAGCTTAGGATAAAGGGACAAATAGGGAAATATATATACGGTGATGAGGCACTTTATAGGGCTTACAATGAGAATGATCCTATGATTAAAACAGCGTTGGATAACATAAATAAGCACCTTTCTAGCCTAGAGTAGAATCGAGGTGAATTAGGTTATACTTTAGTTAGGAATATTAAATACCTTTGCTATGCCTAAAAAGGTAAATTAACAGAATATAAACAGTTAAAACAGAATATTATGGCTTTCGAATTACCAGCATTACCATATGCTACAGATGCATTAGAACCGCATATAGATACTAAGACTATGGGTATTCACCATGGTAAACATCATAACGGATATACGACTAAGCTTAATGCTGCTATAGAAGGAACTGATCTAGCAGGAAAGAGCATAGAAGATATTCTTAAGAATTTAGATATGAATAACGGAGCTGTTAGAAATAACGGTGGAGGTTATTTTAATCACTCTTTATTCTGGACGGTAATGTCACCTGATGGTGGCGGAGCTCCTGCTGGAGAATTGGCTTCTGCTATTGATGCAGCCTTCGGTTCTTTAGATGGACTAAAAGAAAAATTCAATGCTGCTGCAGGAACTAGATTTGGTTCAGGTTGGGCATGGTTATGCGCTAAAGCAGACGGCTCATTAGATGTTTGTTCTACTGCTAATCAAGATAATCCATTAATGCCAGGAGTAGGATGCGGAGGAACACCTATCATGGGATTAGATGTATGGGAACATGCTTATTACCTAAATTATCAAAACAGAAGACCTGATTACGTATCAGCTTTCTGGAATGTAATTAACTGGGAGCAAGTAGCCGCTAATTACGCTGCTGCTAAGTAATCCAAGATTTAAAATTATAAAAAGCCCTGCTCACAATGTGAGTAGGGCTTTTTTATGTGCTAGTACTTAGTTTAAAGTCTAGCTTCTGTTTCCTGAAATCTTAGCTCTAAATTTTTACCAGTTAAAAACACGGTTGACTATCTTCGCCTTATGACTTTAGAAGAAGAATTATTAGAATTAGCCATTAGAGAAGACATCGGAGATGGAGACCATTCTAGTCTTTCGTGTATTCCTCATGATGCTATGGGAAAAGCGAGGTTACTAATTAAGGAAGATGGAATTCTAGCAGGGATAGATGTAGCAGTAAGGGTGTTTAAGAGGTACGATGCTGACTTAGAGGTGGAAGTACTTCTGAAAAATGGAGATGAGGTAAAGTGCGGGGATATAGGATTATATGTATCTGGTAGAAAACAGAGCATCCTTTCTGCAGAAAGAGTAGTGCTTAACCTCATGCAGAGAATGAGTGGGATAGCTACGAATACTGCCAGAATAATGAAGCTCGTAGAAGGAACTTCAGTAAGGATTTTAGATACAAGAAAAACGACTCCTGGTTTAAGATGGTATGAAAAGAAAGCTGTAGAAATAGGAGGAGGGACCAACCATCGATTTGGACTGTATGATATGATTATGCTAAAAGACAATCATATAGACTATGCCGGAGGAATAGAGAAAGCTATTTCTAAAGCTAAATCCTATTTAAAAGAGAAAGGAAAAAACATTCCTATAGAAGTAGAAACTAGGAATATGGATGAGGTGAAAGAAGTGCTCAAGTATGGTCCTGTAGATAGAATTATGCTTGATAACTTTACACCTAATGAAATAAGAGAAGCACTAAAAGTAATAAACGGTGTGTGTGCTATAGAAGCCAGCGGTGGAATTACCGAAGAGACAGTAAGAAGCTACGCAGAAACAGGTGTAGATTACATCAGTATGGGAGCATTAACGCATAGTGTAAAGAGTATGGATATTAGTCTAAAAGCTATAGAAATTTAAGCGTGTTAAATCTAGTAGAACGTATACAGGCCACTCGTCTCTATAAAAAATGGAGAATTCTATCGGAGAGGATAAAACCTATCGGTTTTGAGGGGTTAACGCTTTATGCGGTAGGTAACTTCTTTTTGGATGGCCTTAAACAAGGTGCGCTTACTACACGAGGAGCCGCCATAGCATTTCGATTGTTTTTGGCCTTTTTTCCAGCTATTTTGGTTATGCTCTCACTTATTCCATTAGTTCCTATAGTAGATTTCCAAGACAACTTATTTGCCGCCATAGAGCAGGTACTGCCAGGAGATACATTTGCTTTATTCGAACAGACCATAGCCGATTTAATTCTGAATAAGCACAATGAAGTGCTTTCTGCCTCGTTTTTAGTCGGTTTATTTTTTGCTAGTAACAGTATTAACGCCATTCTTAGTGGGTTTAATGGGTCTGTGAATCTAGAGAAGAAAGGAGGGTTGTTAAAAACCAGGTTATTCTCCTTGGGAGTCTTGTTTGTTATGGCATTAGTGGTAGTCGTCTGTATGGCTCTGGTCACGCTGAGCGAAGTGATTTTTGATTATGGTTTTGCCCGAGTAGAGATGAATGAGGGCATAGCACAGTTTTTAGTATCCTCGGTACGCTATATTATTATTATAACTCTAATCTATAGTGTGGTCACGTTGCTTTACAATGTAGGGAACTTAGATATGAAAAAGTTTAAGTTTTTCTCAGCTGGTGCCATGCTTACCACCATATTTTTCTTGATGACGACCATAGGATTCGCCATTTATTTAAATAACTTTGGAAACTATAACGAGCTCTACGGTACACTTGGTACACTTGTTGTTCTTTTGGTTTGGTTGGATTTTAACTGCTTGATTTTGCTTTTAGGTTTTGAGTTAAATGCTAGTATTTCAAAAGCCACACTGCTATCAGATATTAAGCTAGAGCCTAAGATGGGAGCTTAACACAATTAGTAAAACATAAAATAAAAAATGAAAAAAGTACTCTTTTTAAGCTTTTTGCTTTGCCACGCCATACTCTTCTCAGCTCAGTCTGTTACCGGGAAATGGAAAACCATAGATGATGAAACGGGTAAGCCTAAATCCATAGTAGAGGTATATGAACTGGACGGAAAGATTTGCGGAAAAATCATCAAGCTATTCAGAACTCCTGACGAAGATCAAGACCCTACATGCAAAGAATGTAAGGGAGCTAAAAAAGGCCAAAAGATTATAGGTATGGTAATTATGGAAGGCCTAGTTTGGGATGTCGATGAGTATGACGATGGAACGATTCTAGACCCTAATAATGGAAAAGTGTACGACTGTAAAATTTGGTTAGAAGATGGAAAAATAATGGTTAGAGGTTATATCGGGCCTTTCTTTAGGACTCAGGAATGGGTGAAAGCTGAGTAGCGGAGTATAAAAAATACATAGAAAAAAGGCGCTCCTAAAGAGCGCCTTTTTTGATTTCCCCTAATGATCTTTTCTGTTAGTAATTTGAAATAGCAGGTATTGAGGGAGGCTTAATTCCGCTAGATTAATTTTTAAGCCAGCTAGATGGGTTTAGCGGAGTTCCTCCTTTGGCATCTACCCTCCAAACCTCTAGGTGAATTACAGTATTAGACCCTTGATCTAATACTATTCCTATAGACTCATTTAAAGCCACATTCTGGCCTTCTTTTACATTTACGTTGCCCAAGTTGGCGTATACTGTTTTATAGTTCCCATGGGTCACTATCACATTAAATCCAGCTCCTGGAATAGAGAATACAGAAGTAACCTTTCCAGCGAATATGGTGTGTATAGAAGAGCCTACATCTGTGGAGATATCTACTCCATTATTATAGGTAATTATTCCTTTTAACGAAGGGTGAGCATGTTCGCCAAACGTATTCGTGATTACTCCTCTGTTTACCGGCCATGCCAGAAAACCTTTATTTTTAATAAAGTTGTCTGATATTATCCTGCCCTCAGGGGTAAGCGTAAACGCACCGTTGGATTTAGCTCTTTCTGCTGCTAGCTCCGCCTCTATAATTCGCTGAATAGCCTGATTTAGTTTTTTACGCTCTTTTTCGTGTTTTTGAACTTCAGCCTTTAAAGACTTTTCTTCCTTTTTTAGGCCATTTAAGGTCAGCTGTTGTTTGCTCTTATCAGTGGCTAAACTTCTTTTTTCCACTTCTTGAGTGGCTATGAGCTCTTCGCTTTGCTTTTTTATTTCTTTGAGCGTTGCAATTTTTTCTGTCAACTCTTGCTGTGCCATTTGAATAGACTTAGCCTGCTGTTTGCGCACTTCTGTGTATTGCTGCATATATTTCAGCCGCTTATAAGCGAGGTTAAAATCATCTGCCGCGAAAATGTACATAAGCTTGCTATAGCTATTTTTATTCGTGTAAGCATGGTAAAGCATATCTCCATACTCCTCTTTTAAAGAAGAGATGTCATTTTCCATAACAGAGATCTGATTATTGATCTTGTTTATAGAAACGTTGCTAGATTGAATATCTTGATTGTAATTGGAAATAAGCTGCTTTCTAAGAGAAATCTGTTTGTTGATTAACGCTAATTCGTTTTGAGTTTTTTTCTTAGAACTAGTCGTTTTTTTGATAAGACCCTTGGTGTAAGAGATTTTTTCCTCTATTCGTTGACGTTGTTTTTCTAGTTCAGATTTATCTTGTTTACTCGATTGAGTTTGTGCTATAATAAGAGCAGCAGAGAGTATTATGCTAATAGTAATAGCGCCTTTCAAACTTTTCAGGAACATTGAATGTAACTTCATAGGGCTTGTCAAATTTTATTTTAGTAGTCTCCGCCTTTATCTCTTGAGACTGAAAAGGATCAGTGATGACTAAACGACTCAAAAATGGAAATAATTGTGATTCCTTTTCTTTATAGTCTTCATGAGTTATTTCCAGTGTCCTGTTAGAATATAAATCGTTAAAAATGGTTTTAGTCAACTTATAGGTTAGACCATCCAGCCAATATCGCTTTATAAGAAGGTCTTTCTCATCTGAACGGTTCAGAATTCTGTTCGTTCTTCTATCCGTAGTATCTGCGAAAATCGTATCCACATTAAAATCCATTTCTCTTTCGTTGACTCCAGTAACGCGTTTAAGTTTACGGTTGTACTTCTGAACGATCAGGTATTCTCTACCTTCTATCTTTGATTTTAGTTTGTCATCCTTTCTATTTAGCTCTACAGGTTCGCCAGTCAGAATGTTTTGAATCATATCATAGTTGAAGTCGCCTTCTAATTGATTGTTTATTCCCCTGAAGTCTCCCATGTAAAAATGCTTATCTCCTGGGATTTTA
>TARA_B110000093_G_scaffold60311_1_pt1 | contig 14813 bp, 10 predicted proteins | sample TARA_B110000093 | Tara Oceans TARA_B110000093 (sample SAMEA4397390) | marine metagenome | biome: Polar Biome; feature: [MIX] marine epipelagic wind mixed layer (ENVO:01000061); material: water (ENVO:00002006), including particulate matter (ENVO:01000060) such as... | depth 10-100 m | reverse complement strand
TTTTCGTTAAATACGAATTTAGGCCCTTGATGGCCTGCGGTTTCTAATCCTATTAAGAATGCTTAACGCAATGATATGTAGAGACGCACTTTTCATTAATGAAGTGCAAAAATACGGATTATTTTTAAAAGTTGTAATGAGCTGTTTAAAACAGTTGGGAAATACATTGAAATAAAGAGTTTATCGGGTTAAAACGATGTAGTCGTTGAGGACTTTTTTTAGAAATTCGGTACGTTTTTTGGGTACTTTTTTAATGTCCAATTCGGCGCAAATTTTTTCGGCTAATTTTTGGAGTAATTTACGGTAATGATCGTTTGGATTAGATCGGGCTCGGTCGAGGGTGTTTTTAAGCAACAGCATATCTTCCTCGGTAAACTTAACAACGGCTTCGTATTTTGGTTTGTAGTTTTCTTGTGTTTGAATTTTCAATAAATCCTTAATCGACATTTGATTTCGAGGGTTGGTTTTAATCACACAAGTATCGCCAACTAAATCCCCAATTCGTTGGTTTTTTTCGTTACTCATAATGGTAATTACAGCAACACTTCCTGCAGACAGCATAATATCAATCAACCTAAACATCCATCGCATTCCAAAATCACCAATGTGCATTTGCTGCCCGTCGGCGCGCACTACTTTTATTCCCATGGCTTTTTTGCCAATTGATTGTCCGTTAAACAGCGACTCGGAAACCAAATGATAGCTCATAATGACAGGGAAAATTAGGAATACGAAGATTAAAAAAGGAATGGTGTTTTCACCAAATTCACCAATGAAATTTGTGGCGATTAATAACCAAAAAATCACAAAACAATAAACGGTAACAATTAAGCTGTCTAATAAAAAAGCGAGGAGCCTTTCCATTATACCTGCTAATTCATAGTCGATAGTGACGTTTTGAGTCGTATTTATGCTAATTGATCGCAATGGATGACCAATATAGTAAGAAATATCACAAATAATTTTGCATTGATGTGTATAAGTACCAATTTTGAGCTTCAATACTACAAGAGTTGAGGGAAACCACTTTTATACGTCAGAAAAAGAAAAGCTGGCAAAAGTTTGAAGAAATGCAGCGAAGACAAGGATCAGACCCTGATGAGTTGACACGTCTTTTTGTGGAAATTACTGATGACCTTAGCTATTCCCGTACTTTTTACGCCAAACGATCGGTAAGAGTTTATCTTAACTACCTAGCACAGCTTGTGTTTTTTAAGGTAAACAAGAACAAAAAAGTTAAAATAAAACAATTTTTTAGTTTTTGGACGACAGGTTTACCCATGGAATTTGCTCGAAGTTGGAAAGCGATGCTTTTTGCTGTATTGATCTTTTTTGGAGCGATGACCGTTGGAGTTGTATCCACGATGAATGATATTGGATATGCCGAAGAAATTATGGGCGCGCAGTATATTAGGATGACCGAAGAGAATATAGCAAATGGCGATCCTATGGCGGTTTACCATCAACACGGAAGTGCAGGGGAGTCCACTTTTATGCTTACACAAAACAATACTCGTGTTGCTGCATTAACCTATACATCGGGTATTTTGGCTGGTTTACCTCCCATTATTATTATGGTGAAAAATGGAATAATGTTGGGGACGTTTCATTATTATTTGTATTCCAAAGATGTGCTCGTGGATTCGATGTGGGTGGTTTGGATTCATGGTGTTTTAGAAATATCTGCGATTGTAATTGCCGGTGGTGCTGGTTTGGTATTGGGTGGTGGATTAATTTTTCCTGGAACTTTCACACGATTACAGTCTTTGAGAATAAGCGCTAAGCGAAGTTTTAAAATTGCATTAAGTACTCTTTTTATTTTAATTATATCCGGTTTTATTGAAGGAAGTGTTACCCGGTTTACGCAAATGCCAATGGGGGTAAAGTATCTGTTGGTGTTGGGATCGTTGGCGTTTATTTGTTTTTACTTTATTGCCTATCCTATTTACTTATACAAGACCAAAATTCAAACGGGGAAATTTGTTTTTGAAGATAAGATTCCGCACAATCCAACGGGTAGAGTTGAGTTGGAAAAAGTAAGAGAAATAGGTGAAATGTTTAATGATTCGTTAAATATTTTTCGGCAAATATTTCCGACGGTTGCAAAATGTTGGTTAGCGCTCTCCTTTCCAATTTTAATTGGTTTAATTGTGTTTCACTTTGGATTTGCTACTGAATTTAATAAAGAACTTCTTTGGTGGATTAGTATTACCGAATTTTTCACTGTAAATGAATCCATCTGGATTAACCTGAGTTTTTTTATGGCTTTAATTATTCCGTTATTTCTCAGTGCCTATTATGCTTTGCAGCAGTATCGTAACAAATGTGCGTTTGGATTAATTGAGTTTTATACGTTTGCAGTGAAGGGGATTTTAAAGGTATGGCCACTGTTATTGTTTTTGGTGCTTTGTATTTTAGTTGCGCATCCTTTACTTCTTGTGGCGTTCATGGTTTTATGTCCTTTTATATTTCAGTTTAGTTATTTGGGATTTTATAAAAAAGACACTTACAAAAACAGTTTAAACGACGGTAAAAAGCTGGTGTTTAAATCGTGGTTTGGATCGGTTGGCTTTTTTATGATTCAAATGACCATTCCGCTATTGTTAATGCTGGCGGCATACTTTTTATTTGGTGAACAAGGCATGGGAATAACCGATTTTGTTGTTGAATTTATTTTAGAGCATATTTCTCCTTTTGTAAACGACATCGCACCGTTTGCTAACGCCCTTAATTTTGGATTGTATTATATTATTTTTTCAATTGTACTCACATTTGTAATTGTTGGAATGGCGATTCAATTCCACTCGGTAAGAGAGCGGATAGAGGCGCACAGTTTATATAATAGACTACAAGATTTTGGTACAAAACACAACCTTTTCGAACAAATAGATGAAGGTGAATATTAAGTTCATATTCTCTGTTTTTTTAGCGATGATCATTAATATATCATTTGCGCAAAAGGAGCATGTTCTCCCCGTGGAATTGGATACGGAGGAAGTATTTGCTGAAGAGGTTGAAATCGAACGAAAAAGGTTTAATCAATCGGACTACGATAGTTTAAAAAATGCAGTAGACCTTATTGAAGTGATGGAAGAAAAGCGACTTAAGGCAGATAGTTCCACTTTTGGAGAGGGCTATGGGGTTGAAAAAGGGGATTCTTACACAATTTACAACTATGATTCGATTTCTGGAACCGGAATTTATAGTGAACGGCAAAGAGGAAGCGGTGGTGTTAATGCTGGTGACGGAGTGCTTCCGGAGAACAGACAAAATGGTGGGCATAAGGAGTTTCAAAGAAGACATAATAATGATCGGAGAAGAAACTCTAGAAAAGATGTTCAGCGTGAGTATTTAAAAAATAAGGAAGACTTACATAAAGATAATCCGAGGGAAGAATTTGAAAAGAAGGAAAGGGAAAGAAAACGAAATTCCGGAGGTGGCGCTGGTTTTTTCAAGCTTGTACTCATCATTTTGATTGGCGGTATTTTAGCCTTTGCTGTTTATATGTTGTTTTTAAAAACCCCAATGGAAGGGGAGAGTCATAAAATATTATATGATCAGGAATTAAATCCGGAAAGTATTAAGTTGACAGAATTGGAACTTAAAATTAAGGCGTCGAAAAAGGCGAATGATTTTAGAGGAGCTACCCGTTTATACTTTGCTTGGGTAATTAAGGAGTTGTCTGATAGGGACTTTATTGACTGGCGAAAACGTAAAACGAATTCTAATTATTTACTGGAAGTGTCGGATAAGCCGTTTCACAAAGCTTTTGAGTTGGCGGTGAAAAATTACGAGTTTATTTGGTACGGTAAGTATGAAATTGGCAAGACCGATTTTGAGTTGATTGAGAAAGAGTTTTTGAATTTAATTAATAGGATAAAGTAAAATTAGGTTAATCCATTTGTAAAAGGGAAGGACTTGAGTAAAGGTAATATGAACGATTCAATGAAATACATAATCATCGCACTTTTGGTTTTGGGACTAGGTGGAGTGCTGTATTTTATTGGAGACGAAAGTGATGATGCTGATGGAAATAAGGTAGAGGCTATTGATTGGAATAAAACTTACAACCATGATAGTAAACATCCTTACGGAACATTTTTTATGCGTAAAATCCTTGAAGTAGGGTTGGATGGGCATGAGGTGATTAATATTGATGTTGCGGTACAGGACTATTTTAAATACGATTCGTTACAGCTTGAAGAGACTAACATTACTTACATGTTTATTGGTAAGTCGTTGAATTTATACGATTATGAAGTGGATAGTTTATTACAGTTTGCAGCGGCAGGAAACCAATTATTTATAGCTGCCGAGAACCTTCCTGTAAACCTATTAAAAGCCTTGTTTGATAATTACAATGCCTACGATTATTTCTCTTATGTGGAAGATACTTCTGTTGCGTTAACCTATGAAAATTTAGCTTTTAATACTGAGTTTTTGTTGAATAATGAAATTAAGAACAACCTGAAAAGGCAACGATGGAGAAACATCAATTACGGGGTAGATTATAATCACGGAGGGGAGGTGTTAGGAAAAGCTGGTAACCGACCGTGTTATTTGAAATTTAAGTACGGAGCAGGAACTGTTTTATTGCACACCATTCCACAAGCGTTTACCAATAGAGTTTTAAGTTTGGATGAGGGAAGGAATTATACCGAAAAGGCTATTTCGTTTTTCCCTAAGAGTACAATTTTGTGGGATAATTATACGAAGTACGTTTATGACGATGGTTTAATGACTTTGGATTATGGTGATAAAACACACTCGAATAGATCGGGAGGAATGTTGGGAGATTTTAAATCATTACATTTTTTACTTAAAAACAAAGCGCTGCGTTGGGGCTATGGCATTATTCTAATGGGAATGCTTTTGTATTTGATTTTTAAAGGAAAACGGGAACAAAAGATTATACCAACTATGGAATTAAATCATAATTCGTCTCTAGAGTTTACAGAAACGCTTGCGCGACTTTATTTAAAGCAAAATCAACACAACAAATTAATTGTGCATTTGGAGACGATTTTTAAAAATAAGATTCGAACAAGGTATTATATTCAGTACTCGGATGGCCCCTTATTTATTGAACGATTATCCAAAAAATCTGGAGTTGATCAGGAAGAGATTAAGGCTTTATTGAATTTTTTAAAAGGAGGTTCAAACATCACAGAAGTATCGGATGAGTACTTGGTGAATTTGTATAAAAAATTAAATGACTTTTATAAAAAAGCAAAATAATTATGGAATCAAACGAAAATAATCCAGCTGAAAATTTAGACGTAAACAAGCCTCAAGAAGTTGTTGCATCAGAAGCTTCAAAGGAGACTACTCCGGAAATTTCAAGCGAAAGCACAATTGAAGTTGTTGAAGTAACGGAAAAATTTATACCAGAATCACGATTGAAGTTGCAGAAGTTTCAGGATAAGGTGGCGGCTGTAAAAACCGAAACTCAAAAGATGGTAATTGGTCAGCATGAGTTAGTTGATCAAATTATTTTAGCAATTTTTGCTGGTGGTCATGTACTGTTGGAGGGCGTGCCAGGGATTGCTAAAACATTAACGGCAAAAGTGATTTCGAAAACACTTTCTGTTGCTTATTCAAGAATTCAGTTTACACCAGATTTAATGCCATCTGATGTATTAGGAACCTCTGTTTTTAATGTTAAAACATCAGAATTCACATATAAGAAAGGACCTATATTTTCTAATATTGTATTGATTGATGAGATTAATAGATCGCCTGCTAAAACGCAAGCTGCTTTGTTTGAGGTAATGGAAGAGCGACAGATTACAAACGACGGACAAACCTTTAAAATGGAACCTCCATTTTTTATCATTGCTACCCAAAACCCAATTGAGCAAGAAGGAACTTACCGTTTGCCAGAAGCGCAATTGGATCGTTTCCTTTTTAGAATTAAACTAGAATATCCTTCGATTAAAGATGAGATTAAAATTCTTCACCGTTTTAAACACTCTATTAAAGAGGTGAGTTTTGCGGATGTTAATCCGGTATTAACTGCTGCTGATATTGAAGAATTTCAAGGTTTGATTGAAAGTGTTAAAATTGAGGATCAATTGATTGAATATATTGCGAAAATTGTTGCTGAAACGCGTAATCACGCGATGTTATATTTAGGGGCTTCGCCAAGAGCAAGCTTATCTATTTTAAAAGCGGCTAAAACAATTGCAGCAATTAGAGGCCGTGATTTTGTAACGCCGGATGATATTCAGTATGTGTCGGATCCGGTTATGAATCACAGAATTATTTTAACGCCAGAAGCTGAAATGGAAGGGGTGTCGGCTGAGGATGTAATTGCTGAGATTGTACAAAAAATTGAAGTGCCAAGATAAACCCTAAATTAAGTATTTGAACATTTAAAAGCAATATTAACGGGCGTTTGAAAAAAAATAATTTCATATCAAATTTGTACTTAACCAACTGGTTTTTTCTATTGTTAGCGATAGCTTCTTTGATTTTCATCGTGAGCTTTTTGTTTGATCCGTTGTTCTTTTTTGCACAGTTATTTTTAGCTTTTGTAGTTTGTTACTTGTTGCTTGATATTTTGATCGTTTACAGTAGCTCTACAAAATTAGAAGCCAAGCGAGAGCTGAAAGAGCAACTGAATTTGGGCGATGATAATCACGTGAAGATTTATATTCAGAATCATCATAATTTACCGGCGATATTGAAGGTAATTGATGAGATTCCTTATCAATTTCAAATTAGAGATTTTTCTCGATTTCTCACCTTAAATCCAGGGGAAAGCAGAACGCTGGATTATTACGTTAAACCTGTAAAAAGGGGAGCTTATAAGTTTGGATCGTTGAATGTGTTTGTAGGTTCTTTTTTAAGAATGGCACAACGAAGGGTTAAATTTTCGCAGGATTTTGAAGCGAAGGCTTATCCATCAGTTCGATTAATGCGTGAGTTTGAACTAAAAGTGTTTACGCATTCGAACCTTTCTCAAGGGGTTAAAAAAGTTAGACGATTAGGGAATAATCAAGAGTTTGAACAAATCAAACCTTATGTTCAGGGAGATGATTTTAGAAAAGTAAATTGGAAAGCTACAAGTAGGAAAGGGGAGTTGATGGTAAATCAATACCAAGATGAGCGTTCGCAAAGTATTTATTCGATTGTAGATAAAAGTAGAGCGATGAAGATGCCGTTTAATGACATGACGCTTTTAGACCATAGTATTAATTCAACTTTGGTAATTTCTAACATTGCGCTTAGAAAGGATGATAAAGTTGGTTTATTGACGTTTTCGGATAAGTTGGGAGTTCACGTGAAGGCAGAGAAATTAGGTGGGCAGTTGAGAAAACTAATGGAAAACCTTTATCGTCAGAAAACAAGATATAATGAAGCGAATTTTGAAATGCTTTATTACGGTGTTCGTCAAAACATAAAGGGAAGAAGTTTAGTGTTTTTATATACCAATTTCGAAACGATGTACGCAATGGAACGTGCGCTTCCTATGTTACGTAAAATAGGGAAATTACATTTATTGGTTGTGGTTTTCTTTGAAAATACTGGTTTGATTGAACGCGCAGAAAGTAAGGCTTTAACAATAGAAGATATTTACACGCAAACAATGGCTCAAAAAGCGGTAATTGAGAAACAAACAATTGCGGCTGAGTTAGAGAAGTATGGAATAAATACGATTTTGACTACTCCTGAAAAATTAAATGTGGATACGATTAATAAGTATTTAGAGTTGAAATCAAGAGGGGCAATTTAGGTTTTTTGTCTTAATATATTAAGATACTTTCTTAGTTAATTTTAAAATATATAATATTTTTAATTGGAATTCATTACGCTCCCTTTTTAATTGATTTTTGTAAAAGCTTACCGTCAATACTATAAATATTAAATTTTTTGATGGATTATCGTTTACAATAATTAATTCATTTTTTTTAATTGGAGCTTGCGTAGCGCTTTTTGGAGTTTGAAACTATAAAGGTAATTATCTCTGTTATTTTTATTTTCTTCAGCAATAAATACTTCACCAAATGAATTTATACAAACACCTTCTTTTCGGCTCTTTTTGAAGGTTAAAATTTGTATTGACGCTACCGGTTGGAAATAGTTTTTAATGACGTATAAGGCCTTTTTTGACAGCAATAGAAGGTTTTCACCATCGGTTGTTAAAGTTGCCGATGTTATCCAGCCGTTTGTTAATATAGAATCTTTTAAAACTGCGGTATAGTTTCCGGGAGCAGCTGGGATTTTGTAGATTTTTGTTTGTTTAGATTTTGATCTGTTTTTGGAAAAAAAGTGTAAAGAATGGTTTGTCCAAATCATAGATTCGCAATCGAAATCTAATTTACCTCCTGCAGGCGAAAAGCTGCTTTGATTTTCATACTTAAAGTTAATGACTTGAGGTGTTATGGTATCGTATGAAAGTTGTTCGTACGGAAGAATGTAAATTTTTAAATCAACTCTTTTATTTTCATTGTTTCCGAAGTCACCTATGTATATATTTCCCTGATCATCTTTTGTTAAATCTTCCCAATCGATGTTTCCTCCTCTAACATAGATCGAATGGATAATACTTCCTGTGTGATCCAACTTGTAAATTATGGGGTCATTTCCACTATCGTTAATCAACCAGAAATCATTGTTTAAACTAATAATCCCTGAAGCTTCGGGTAACTCTGAAGGTATTTGGAAAGTTTGTCGCAAGTTTACTTGTGCTCTTGTAAGTACCGAAATCATAATGAATAATATGAGGCTTATTTCCTTTTTCATTTTATGATTAATTTATTTGAAAGTTTAAATTTAGCGCCATCAATTTGTATAATATACAATCCTTGGTTTAAAAAAGGGAATTTGAAGAGTAGTTTTTTATAACCACTATTGCTTCAGTTTAGGATGAAGGTGCTATTATTACTAGGTGGAGACGGAAATACTTCTAGTTGATTCGTAAAATCAGTTAAGCGATCAAAACAGGCAGATATGTGCGCATCTGAATCAAGCCCGATGTATAAATTTTCGATGCAATAAATGAAATCGGTCTTATGTATAATTCAGTATTTAAATTCAATTTTTTTTGCAATAACTCTTTATAAGAGTTGTTTTTTTATTAAAGTAAACTCCACCCCAAGTGCGGTCGCTGAGGATTTACTAACGTTTTTATGTCATTATAAAGTACTGTTTCCCTAAGTATTAAAACCCCCGATCATGTTAGGAGGCATAAGTTAGAGTGTTTGATTTTTCTGAATATTGTATCGTTCTTATGAAAACGTGTTGTGCACTAAATCTTTATGGCTATTGATGATATATCATTTGGAATGATATATTTTAGAGTAATTGAGGAGCATGTTCAAGTATTTCCCTCTTAATTTAGAATATTAGGGCTTTTCCTATAAAAGCGTTGAATTTTCTGTAAAAGTGGTATTAGCAAAAACACCTTATCTGAGCTGAAGTATTTAATTCTATAAATTAACTCAGATTCTCATTTGTACGATTTAAAACTAAATTGATGTGTTTTTGATGATTGTTTTTCACCTCTTTTAGTGATTGCGATTGGCTTAACAAAAACTCAACTTTGTTTCGGACAGTAAACTTTAAAAAGTTAAGATGAGTTGTAAATATCAAAAAATTTCTTCTAACGAGGTTGGAAGCGTTATTAGTTGTACAGGTTGTGATGAATTAATTATAGGAATTGAAACGGTTATGCTAAAACTATCAGTAGCAAATTCGAAGTGTTTTATGAAATTATTAAAAGCGTCTGCCTTAAAGGCTCATAAAAATAAAAACGATAAGATTTTGTTGGAAACACAATTCGACAATTTGTTTATCACGTTTAATTATCGGGAACTCCAAAAGAGTATTGAGCTATTAGAGTTTGCTTTTTTAAGAATGGAAATTAATTCACTTTTACAAGTTAGAATTTAAGTCCCATTACAAGAACATCATCAACTTGTTCGTGTTTTCCCATCCATTCTTTTAAACGGTCGTCAAGAACTGCTTTTTGATCCATCATGTTTGCATCTGAGGAACCAATTAACATATCTTTCATTACTCTAGTTTTGAATTTCTTGTTTTTAGGTCCACCAAACTGATCAGGATAGCCATCTGAAAACATATAGAAATTATCACCTTCTTGGTAATTAATCGTCGTTAACTCAAAATCCTTAACGGGAACGTCTTTGAACCCAATCGACATTTTAGTTGCTTTGTACTCCGTTAATTCGTTGTCTCTGATTAAGTAGAGTGGACGATAAGCCCCAGCAAATTCTATCGTCTTCTCTTCTGTACAAATGGTGATTAAGCTAATATCCATTCCATCATTTGTTTCAGATTCACTGTTTTCAAAAGCAGTTAAAATACCTTGATCTAGTAAATTTAATATAGTTGCAGGATTAGTGATTTTGTTTCCTCCAACAATTTCATTTAACAGTGCAATCCCAATCATACTTGTTAATGCTCCAGGAACACCATGCCCAGTACAATCGGCACAAGCAATTACAAACTTAGTTTCTACTTTACGATACCAATAAAAATCTCCAGAAACAATGTCCCGGGGAAGATGATAAATAAATGAATTTGGAAAAACATCTTTTAATTCTTGAACGGTAGGGAATGAAGCTTTTTGGATTGTTAATGCATAACGAATACTTGAATTTAAATCGTTGTTTTTTTGTTCGACCTCCTTGTTGATCGAAATCATTTCAAGGTTTACTAATTTTAATTCTTTGTTTTTATCACCTACTTCTTGAGTTCTCTCTTTAACCTTCTCTTCTAATAGCTCTCGTTCTGCCTTTAGTGTTCCTTCTCTTCGTTTAATGAACGCTACTATGGATACTACAATGACGAGAATAACAACTATTATAAACCAAATTTCTTGCCAAAACGGTGGAGATACAATGAAGCAGAATGTAGAAGGGGTTTCCTCGTTACAAATATCATCCTTATTACAGGCATAGACTTCAAATGTATATTCGCCAGGAGGTAATTTGGTGTATTTAGCCTTTAATGAATTTTCAGATGTTAACTTTTTATCTTCATAGCCTTTTAAGTACCAGAAGTATTGAGTGCTTTTAGGGTTGTCGTGGTTTATGCCAACAAACTCTATAGTAATGGAAGAAGAGTCATAGGGGAGAACTAGGTTTTTAGGCATTCCATTCCAAGGTTCAATATTATAATTTCGTTTTCTCCAATCCGTTTTTTCATTGTTAAATTTTAAGCCAGTAAAATAAGTTTGTGGTTCAATGTCACTTGAGTGATCAACACTTCTGTCATGCTTAATTGCTCCTTTGTTTGTTCCAAACCATAAGTTTCCATCAAAATCTTCACAAACAGCATTACCGTTAATTTCCCCTCCAATTATTCCGTCTGATTTCCCAAAGTGTTTTATTTCCGAAATATATTCTCCCGTTTGTCGGGTGATTTGAGGAGGGTTGAAACTTATACGATCTAATCCTTTGTCGGATCCCGCCCATAATTGATTGTCCTCATCAAAAATTAGCATTTTAATGTTATTTGAACTTAATCGGGAATTGTTCATATCAAATGTGATATACGTATTGTGGCTTTCGTCGAATTTTGTAATTCCTTTTTTAGTTCCGATGAAGATATTTCCTCTAGGCCCTTTAACCATACAGTTTACAAAATTGGATGCGATTAAATCATCTTCTTCTGTTAAATATCCAAACTCAATTCCGTTAAACCAGTTAATCCCTCCGCCTTGAGTTCCAATCCAAAGCTTTCCGCTCTTATCTTGAACAATGGATGAGATTCTACCTTGATTCATCCCGTCTATCATACGGTAGAACTTGAATTTCCCATCAATTAATTTTCCTAAGCCACCTTCAGTCCCAACCCAAATATTGTTTTCGTTATCTTCAAAAACACAAGTGACTGGGTTAACAACTCCATCAGCAATAGAGTATACTTTTTCAATTTCTCCGTCTACAATCTTAGCAAGTCCAATTAAGGTTCCAACCCAAATATTTTCATCTTTGTCTTCATATACTGTAGTTGTGTAGTCAACCGGTAATCCAGATTTTTTATTGTAAATCTTAAAGGAGTCAATTCCATTATATCGAATTAATCCTCCTCTTGTTGCAAACCAATAATTATCTTCTGAATCTTGTAGAATACCGTTAATTTTTTCATTTTCCAAGCCTTCTTTCTCTCCGAAATAAGTAAATGAAATTCCTTTGAATTTGTTAATTCCTCCTCCTTTGGTTCCAACCCAAATGTTATCGTTTTTGTCTTCAAGTATACTGAGGACAATATCTTCACTTAAACCTTTGTCTGTATTATAAATCTTATATTCAAAAGTATTAATGTTTAATCGGACAACACCATTTCTGGAAGTTCCAATCCACATATTATTATTTTTGTCTTCTTCTAATGTTAATGCTGCGTCGATCGGAAAACCATTTTTCTTATTATAATTTTTAAAGCGTTCGCCATTAAATTGACTCAACCCTGAGGAGGTTGCTAGCCAAATATCTCCATTTACATCTTCATGTAAATCATAAATATTACGACCTTCTAAGCCGTCTTTTTTACTGTAGGTTTTTAAGTTTCCGTTAAATATTTCAGCTAAACCTTGATTCGTTGCTACATAGATTTTAGCATCGGGGGTTTCAATTACTTTATTTACGGATACATTGCTTGAGCCACCAAAATCGATGTTATAAGGAACAAATTCAGCTTTTTCTTTAGCGAAATTATCAAGCATGCAAAGTCCACCATATTGTGTTCCAATCCATAATCGGCCAAACGCATCTTCACACACTGATTTAATAATGTTGTTCGGAAGTCCGTCTTCCTGAGTGTAGGTTCTAAAGTCTTTGCCATCATAAACGGTAAGGCCTTTATGCGTTCCAATCCAAATATGTCCTTTTACATCTTCGTAAAGACTGTAAATTATGTTTGAAGGAAGTCCTGATTCGGAATTAATATATTCGAAGTTAACACCATTATAAATGGTTATTCCTTGTTGAGTTGCCATCCAGATAGCACCTCTTTTATCTTGAATTAAATCGTGAACATCATTTTGAGAAAGTCCGTCTTCTACCGTTAGGTTAAGGAAGTGGTAACTCTGGCCAATTGTGGCAAGGCTAATAAATAGTAGGACAAGTAGTGATAATTTTCTCATTTCCGAATAATCCTTCCTGTTACGACAGAATCGATAATTTGTTCCTTTAAAAGTAACAAGTTTACGTTAGGTATAAAATAAAAGAGGTATCATAGGATACCTCTTTTATTTCTCGAATTAAATCTTATGTTATCTTTTCTCAGCAGCAACAAATGATCTTTCCTTTTCTCCTATATAAATTTGGCGAGGACGACCAATTGGCTCTTTGTTTCCGATCATTTCTTTCCATTGTGCAATCCATCCTGGAAGTCTTCCTAATGCGAACATTACAGTAAACATTTCAGTTGGTATCCCTAATGCTTTGTAGATGATTCCTGAGTAGAAATCAACGTTAGGATATAAGTTTCTTGCTTTGAAGTATTCGTCATTTAAAGCAACTTCTTCAAGTTGTTTAGCAATTTCAATTAAAGGATCATTAATTCCTAATTTTGATAATACATCATCAGCAGCTTTTTTAATGATTTTAGCTCTTGGGTCGAAGTTTTTATAAACTCTATGCCCAAATCCCATTAACCTAAATGGATCATTTTTATCTTTTGCTTTGTTTATCCAATCCTCTAATGGAGAACCATCTGCATGAATAGATTCTAACATTTCAATTACAGCTTGGTTAGCACCACCATGAAGAGGACCCCATAATGCAATAACTCCTGCAGAGATTGATGAGTATAAATTGGCGTGAGATGAACCAACGATTCTTACAGTAGATGCAGAACAGTTTTGCTCATGATCAGCGTGTAAGATTAACAACTTATTTAATGCGTCAGAAACAACAGGATCGATTTTGTAATCTTCTGATGGTAAACTGAACATCATATTTAAGAAGTTGTCTCCGTAACTTAACTCATTCTTAGGGTAAACAACTGGATGACCAACGAAGTTCTTGTAGGCCCAAGCAGCAATTGTTGGTAATTTAGCTAATAATCTGAAAATTGTTAATTCAATTTCCTCTTCAGTTCTATTCGGATTTTGTGAATCTGGGTAGAATGTAGAAAGGGAACATAATAATGAAGCAACGATACCCATTGGGTGTGCCTTTGAAGGATAAGCTTCAAAGAATCGCTTCATGTCTTCATGAATTAATGTATGATTAGTAATTTCACCTTCAAACTCGCTTAATTGAGCTGTAGTTGGTAATTCACCGTTTATTAATAAGTAAGAAACTTCCATGAAAGAAGCTTTTTCAGCTAACTCTTCAATTGAGTAACCCCTATATCTTAAAATTCCGTTTTCACCATCAAGGTAAGTAACTGCACTTTTTGTAGCACCAGTATTTTTAAATCCTGAATCAAGAGTAATTGCACCAGACAATGCTCTTAATTTTGTGATATCAATTCCTTTTTCGTCTTCTGTTCCTGTAATAACTGGTAGTTCGTATGATTTCCCGCTAATCTTTACCTCTGCGAATTCTTCCATGGATATGTTTTTTTTGGATTTAACAATTGTGCATCATAAATATAGTAAAGAAAACGCGCTCATTGAAGACATTGAATAAAAAAATTGCACGAATTTATAACTTTTATAAATTCTTTTCGTACAAATCCGCGAAAGGCGTTATGAAGAACATTAATTCACAGTTTGCTTACGAGACACATCAGCTTATGGAAGGCGGAGACGTTAGGCTATCCTTTTCTGGAGAATTCTCACCAGACTTGATTACCGTATTACTTTTAATGGCCAAAAGCAATATTGGTGATAA
>TARA_B110000093_G_scaffold37954_2_pt1 | contig 15017 bp, 15 predicted proteins | sample TARA_B110000093 | Tara Oceans TARA_B110000093 (sample SAMEA4397390) | marine metagenome | biome: Polar Biome; feature: [MIX] marine epipelagic wind mixed layer (ENVO:01000061); material: water (ENVO:00002006), including particulate matter (ENVO:01000060) such as... | depth 10-100 m | reverse complement strand
AATTTTCTATAAAAAGCTTTCTTTGTCTGTGGTTGTTCAGTAGAAAGAGATAGTAAAGGAAGACCAAGATTGGCTTACATAAATCATTTCACCAGTGCATCTATTAAAATCCTACTAGTTGTTAGAAAACTTTATGGTGCTGGGTCGAAGTTTGGCGAAATTACAGTAAATTTAAACAACTTTTTAAAAACTCATATAGAAAGTTACGTGCGCCATTATTTTGAAGCTGCGCGTTTTACCCTGTCGTGAAACATGGCGACAATTTGTCACCGATGGTCGAACCTAAAATTCTCGCCATGACGGATCTGGTTAGCTCTATTTTAAATGCCCCGAAACAAGGTCTGCGTCGTGTAATTGCGATTGCAGGCCCACCTGGCAGCGGTAAATCAACACTTGCAAAGGATTTAGTCCCACTAATCACCCAAGCTGGAGCTATAGCGCAAGTCGTGCCAATGGATGGCTTCCACCTGGATAACCGTATCTTAATTGAACGCAATTTGATTCAGTTCAAAGGCTCACCCAGTACCTTTGATGTGCGTGGGTTTATAGAGTTAATTTCGCGGCTTAGCAACGAACCCGAAATTATATTTCCTAAATTTGATAGAGACAAAGACCTTGCTGTTGCAGGTGCCGGCTTTGTATCGGAAACATGTGATTTGGTTCTGGTAGAAGGCAATTATCTTTTATTGGATGCCCCCCTTTGGCGGGATCTTATGAAATACTGGGACTTTTCAGTGTTTTTAGATGTCGAAAAATCAATATTACGAGAAAGATTAATGCAACGATGGCTAAACCAAAGATTGTCCGTGGATCAAGCCAAAAAACGTTTGAAAGATAACGACTTTGTAAACCTTGAGACTGTAGTTCGCGACTCAAGCGTTGCCGATGTCACATTTGTTAATTCCGGTTTGGCCTAAGTACAAAACAATAATACATTTACATGCTCAATTTCTACATCCTTAGCCTGCTTAAACTATCTAAAAAGTAACAACTCATAAGTTAGTAATTGTGGTGACGAGGCCATAGATTTTGCGACAGCATCTATAGAAAAACTAATAAAACTAAATATTTGGTTTCACTATTATAATATTTGCTGTGTTACACGTCTGTCACTACATTTAGAGTTTGAGGGACGATTTTCGGAATTCATCGTTGAATTTTACTTTAAGTGCTATCCACTGAGCCCATCGTGCGCTGTCATAGTCGGCAATATGGGCCGATGGCAGAACGCTCTTTTAATAGTCAGATATACTGATATCTAGATAAATCTATGAATGTCATAAAAACTGTTTTACCTTTGTAAAACGCGACTACAAATGGGATTTTAGTATGGAATTTGATTCAAAGCGCTTCATTCGAGAAACAAAATACGAACTTTTACGCAGGTCCGATGTAACCAAATCATTTGTTAAAAGTCGCGATATGATACTCCGCGAAGTTGAAGCCGTAAGAGCCAATCATGATTCTGGGATTCCCGTCATTCCACAAGTTGAATATGATAAAATTGCTGAAGGCGCCGTTGAAGAGCCGTTTCGCGAGTTGGTTCGTCGCCGCGGATGCGTGATTGTAAAAGGCGTTTTTGACCCTATCCAAGTTAGTGAGTGGAATCATGAGATTGGCGAATATATCGACCGCAATGACTATCTTACCGCCGCTAAAGAAAAAAAAGATCTAGACAAGTATTTCAGTGCGCTTGAAAACGCACAACCACAGATTTTTAGTCTTTACTGGTCGCGCCCACAAGTGTTGGCAAGGCAGGCAGAAAGTATGGCAACTACAAAGCGTTTCCTCAACCGACTTTATGATATTTCTGCCCCAATGGGGCCTGAATTCAATCCTGACAAAGATTTTGCTTATGCTGATCGTATACGTCGCCGTCAACCAGGAGACAAAACGCTTGGCCTCTCACCACACATGGACAGCGGTTCTTACGAAAGGTGGTGCGATCCAGCTTACCAAGCTATCTACCGTTGCATTTACGACGGAGATATCCAAAGCTTTGATCCATGGAAAGCCGCGTTTCGTACCCAAACACGCGAATATGCATCGCCTTCCGTCTGCTCGATGTTTCGTACGTTTCAAGGGTGGACTGCATTGACACCACAGGGTCCCGGCGATGGAACCCTCAGCCTATTGCCAATCGCAAATTCGATCGCCTATTTCTTACTACGGGCCTTGCAAAAAGATGTTGCTGAGGATGACCTTTGCGGCGCGTTACCCGGACGGGCACTGGGTGCAAGCCAAGAATGGCACAGTGAAATTTTGGATGGCTTAATCAGTATTCCAACAGTAGAGCCGGGTGACACAGTTTGGTGGCATCCAGACCTGATACATTCTGTGGCAAACGAGCATCATGGCCACGATTATGCAAATGTGATCTATATCGGTGCGTCACCAGTTTGTGCAAAAAATGAAGCCTATGCCCGCAGACAATCTGATGCCTTCCACGCGGGACGAAGCGCACCAGATTTTGCTTCAGAGGATTATGAGGTCAATTTCGAAGGGCGAGCAACAATTACCGACCTCACAGAACTTGGCCGTCGACAATTACACATCACCTAATTTCACCAAAGCTGAGTAGGTAGTAGGATCCTGTTTTTGAATTAATAACATTCCTTGCAGTAAAAATATACTTACGTAAAATGCTAGGCTAATGTGACGCGGCGAGTTAATCTTTGGTTTAATACGTTAGCTCGTAAACGAAGGGGGTTTAACATGGATAAAAGAACCGTAGGCCAAACGAAGCTTTCGATAGACAGCCTTGGACTTGGTGGCGCGCCACTTGGCGGCAATTTTGTCAACCTTGGGTACACACAAGCCGAAGAGTTGATTCAAACCGCAAAAAAGTTGGGCATTGGCTATTTTGATACAGCGCCTTGGTACGGCTTTGGTCGCTCACAACGTGTGATGGGAGACGTCCTGCGGGGTAGTAAATACGTCCTATCAGATAAAGTTGGGCGCTTACTTGCGCCTGGCCCAGTCGAAAATCCAGTTGATTTTGGCATGATTGACCCGCTGCCGTTCCATGTTGTTTATGACTACAGTTATGACGGGATCATGCGAGCATATGAAGATAACCTTCAAAGGCTTGGCTTGGATCGGATCGATATTTTGCTAGCGCATGATATTGGAAAATATCAGCATGGCGAGGAGCATGTGCGCCATTTTAAAAATTTAGAAAGTGGCGGTTACCGCGCGATGGACGAGTTGCGCACTGCAGGTTTGATAAAAGCTATTGGAATAGGGGTCAACGAAAACCAGGTATGTATGGATGCTTTGGGCATAGGGGATTGGGACGTGTTTTTGCTTGCGGGCCGGTATACACTTCTTGAACAGACGGCACTAGACACATTATTTCCAGCATGTCGCGAGGCTGGGACGTCAATCATCTGTGGTGGCCCATTCAATTCGGGTGTTCTCGTTGGGCGCCATACTTGGAATTATGCAGACGCCCCCAAGGACGTGATAGACAAAGCTCGTGCATTGTGTGTTGTTGCAGATGAATTTGGCATTCCCTTGGCTGCGGCTGCGCTACAGTTCCCCTTAGGCGATGAGATCGTCTGCTCTGTCATCCCCGGCCCCAGAGACAAGGGGGAATTGGAGCAGATCGTAACTTGGTTCAAAACGCCTATACCAACAGAATTTTGGTCCACTCTGAAAGCAAAAAATTTAATAGAACCGTCGGCTGTCGTTCCTGGCTAAACGGCAGTAAAGCCGCCATCAATCGGAAGACATACGCCTGAAATCATCGCCGCTGAATCCGATAGAAGGAAGATAATAGGTGCTGCGCAATCTTCTTCAGTCGCCCAACGGTTAAGTGGCATAGCCTCCAGAAGTGGACCACCAATGTCCTCTCGTCCCCAGTACCATTCCGACATAGGTGTCATCACGACAGTTGGGTTTATGGCATTAACACGTATGTTGTACTTCCCCAGCTCTAACGCGGAAACGCGTGTCATGGCATCGACTGCGCCCTTTGACGATGCATATGAAATATGCCCGGCTAGCCCAACAAGTGAGGCCTGACTTGAAACATTTACAATCGAGCCGCCCACTCCACCTTTTATCATTCCCTGAGAGGCATACTTCGTCACCAGAAGTGTGCCGCGCGCGTTCACACTAGTGACCTTATCGAAAACCTCTAAATCGGTTTGCATTGGAGATGCAATCTCACCGCCCCAACCGCCGCAGTTTACAATACCAAATACCTCAATGTCTGATAGTGCGGCTTTTACAGAAAGCTCTGATTCCAGATCAAAAGGCAGCACATCACATCCTGTATCCATCGCAAGCTTTGCCAGCTTATTTTCGTTCCGACCTGAAGCGATGACCCGTGCTTCTTCTTTAACTAACATCCGTACTGTCGCAGCACCGATACCACCAGATGCACCGGTGACAAGGATGACACGATCTTTTAAGCCAGTATCCACGGTATTTCCCTAAATCGTGTTATTGTTCTAGTTTAACCGACATTCGTGAGTTGTCCAGATAGGTTAAAGCTGAATAAATGGCAAACATCATACTAACCTAATGAACTCAAACTGGTATTCGGACCATTGAGCCTAGAGCATGGCAAACGACGGATTATTGTTGATGATCAGGAAATTTTTTTTGGTACAGTATACATTATGCCTTGGACGGAAATAATAGCCATTTTTAAAATGACGTTACCGGTGGCAGTATCTAATAAGGCTCCCTTGCACTTTACAGAATTAAAAAAAATTAAATGTTATGTTTCAAAAGCTCTAACCTTTTTACTTATCGATGTTTAAACACGATATGCATAAATTTTGTTATTGTAGGATGACAAGTTGCGAATTAAGCTAAATGGATTCGGGCTCCTCGGGGCTTGGAAGAACTAACATTTGGGAGAGAATTTGATGTTTTTAAAAAAATTAACGGCGCTGACTGTAAGCGTCGCTGCTATGGGAGTGACCGCTATTCCAGCAGTTGCTCAAGACTTTAGTGGGATAACAGTCGATATACTAACAAGGCCGGGCTATGTGATTGCCGGTCGGCTGGCTGAACGTGGATTAGAATTCGAAGAAATGACTGGAGCCAAAGTCGTAGTAACGGAAGTTCCGTTCGCTGAGATATTTCCAAAGATTCAAAATGACTGGTCAACTGGCACTAATTCGATCGATATTGGCGTTTTCGCTGCTGGTTGGGGCGTAGAGCTTGATGCCGCCGGTCTGTTAGAGGACCTCGATCCATATGTCGCAGCAGACAGTAAGATTGATCTCGATGACATCGCGCCCTACTTTCGTGAGTTCGGTCAAAAAGTTGGTGGTAAGACCAAACTTCTGATGGTCGATGGCGACTTCCAGATGGTGTACTACCGCACCGATGTTCTAGGCAGTGCTGGATTAGAGCCACCCAGAACTTGGGAAGAATATTTGGAAGTGGCGTCCAAAATCCACGGTCAAGACATGAACGGAGATGGTGAAGCCGACTATGGTTCTTGCATCTTCAAGAAGAGGAACGCACAGTCGTATTTCGCTATTCAGACGTTTGCTGCTCCGATCGTTCAGACCCAAGGCACTGCCCAAGGCTTCCATTTCGATAATGCAACAATGAAGCCGATGGTCCAAAATGCTGGTTGGAAAAAAGCGTTTGAGCTTTACAAAGCTACGGGTGAATTTGGCCCACCAGAAGAGTTGAATCTGGATATTGGAGATACACGGGCTTTGTTCAAGGCAGGTCGGTGTGGCTTAATTGTAGAATGGGGTGATCCGGGTACTCTGCAACTTGACGATGATGCAACGGCTATCAGAGGCAAGATGTATGCTATTTCGGCAATTGGTTCAACAGAAGTTCTAGATCGTGCAACTGGAAAGTTAGTCCCCGTTTCTGCTGAGACGGCTCCATACGCTATCGATGGTATCAACTATTCACCTTTTGCTGCATTTGGCGGATGGGCAGGAGCAATTAATAAAAAGGCAGATCAGGCGACGAAAGATGCTTCTTATGCATTTTTGTCTTATATGAACCAATCGGCACAGTCTGGTGTTGATGTGACGATTGGAGCAACTGGTTATAATCCATATCGCACCTCGCAGTTGGCGAGTACTGATCTTTGGGTGAAAGCGGGTATGCCCCAAGAATTGGCTGATAACTACCTCGGTGCAATAAACGGTGCTATCGATAACCTAAACATGTCATCCGATATGAAAATCCCAGGCGCTCAGCAATACACTGGTGTCGTTCTCGATACCCAGCTTGCGCGCTATCTAGCAGGCGAAATTACGGTTGATGAGGCTCTGGACAATATTGCCGAAGGTTGGGACGAGATCACTGAAGACTTTGGGCGCAGCGATCAGGTCGCAGCTCAAGGCTTGGCACTTGGCAACTAACTAGGTCAATTAATGACTTTATATACAACTTCGCGCCAGCCGACTGTTATTTCGGCTGGCGTCACCCTACGAAATCGGTTGGGGGAATGGGTGGACCGGCATTCTGGTACATTTTTTATCGCACCTTGTGCGACCTTAATTTTAATTTTCGCAATTTTTCCGACAATTTATTCGATTTTTTTCGCGGTTAGCCGTGTACGTTTCACGGGAGACGGGCTTAAGTTCCGATATGTTGGTTTACGGAATTTCTCTAAACAGTTCTTTGGCAGTAGTGAGGTACACTTTCTAGGTCGAACCGATCCCGTCAGCATTTTTGGATATACGATATTTGTGATAATCGTCGTCGCACTCTTGGTGTGGCTCTGGAGGTCTCAAAAATATACAACTTGGGTGGGCATGATAGGGCGGACGATTTCTGCAGCTATGGCGATTTTCCTGTCCTGGATTCTGTGTGCATCGTTTTTGTCTGGAAATGCGATAGGCACCCTGTATACAACTCTTTTCTATGTTATAATAGGTTGTACTTTTCAATTTGTGATCGGTACTGGATTAGCCTTTCTATGCTCACAACCGATTTCTGGCAAAAACTTTTTCCGTGTGGTTTTCTTTATTCCACTTATGATAACTCCTTTGGGCGTCGGATACGCAATGCGGATGGTGGCCGACGTTACTAAGGGTCCGTTCGAGCCGCTTTTGGGGTTTCTTGGGTTATCAGATTGGATCTGGTCTGTCGACGCATGGTCAGCACGGTTTGTAATGATGGTTGGCGACTCTTGGCAGTGGATACCTTTTATTTTTATCTGTATGCTGGCAGCATTAGAGAATGTTCCTGGCGACCATGTCGAAGCGGCACAAGTTGACGGTGCATCAAGCCCTCAGATTTTTCGAGAGATTATTTGGCCACAGGTCCTGCCTGTCGCCGCGACTGTATTATTGATAAGAATGATAGAAGCGTTCAAGATCGTTGATCTTCCTAACATCATGACAGGCGGTGGACCTGGCACGGCAACCGAATCTATGACTTTGCAGTCAATGTATATCTGGCGCGCCAATGACATGGGTTCCTCAGCAGCGATTGCCTATCTCCTCTTAATTCTGACCGTTGTCGTCTGCGCATCGTTTTTTAACTACGTGGTTCTTGGTCAGGTTAAAAAGGTTGGCGCATGAGTAAAACTTCCTATAGATTTCAAAAATCTCAACGTACCTTGATGCAGCAGATGTTTGAGGCACCTGCGATTGGTAAAATGTCGCCAATGGCCAAGATCCTTGCCTACACTCTGCTGGGTGTTTGGTCTTTTTTCGTCCTGTTCCCGATATACTGGGTCGTCATTACCTCATTCAAGGATATGACCACTGTAAATCAGGGACCTTTTTATATCCCTTTCATAGATTTTCAACCCACGCTTGAGGCTTGGCGCAGTCAATTCAATGAAGATCCATACTGCACTGTGAGTGCAATCGGAAGGCAGCTGTGGTTGCTGGTTTACAATTCTGCGGTTTTCGTGGTCTCGCCAGTGGTTGCGTTAAATCCAATGCAACCGCAAATCTGCAAAATTTATCTAGCGTTTACGAATTCATTCGTTATCAGCATCTTTTCAACAGGTTTATGCGTCCTGGTCGGATCAATGGCCGCTTACGCTTTAGCACGTATCAAGTATGCTCCGCGTTTTGGCAACATAATGGTTTTTGTGTTGTTGCTAATTATCGTTATTTTTGCGACTACGTATGTGGGTGCGCCTTGGTGGGCCTCATCAAGCGTTGGGTTGGCACTTTTCTTTTTCTTACTTCGTGCTCTTCGTGGATATTTCAAGATGTCGCTTAAGAATGGTGACATCTTGTTTTGGATTATATCACAGAGAATCTTACCACCTATCGTTGTCGTAATCCCAATCTATGTAATGTTTCAGGCCGTTGGAATGCTGGACACACACTTAGCACTAATTCTGCTCTATGCTGTGGCTAATATGCCAATTGTGGTCTGGCTCATGTATGACTTTTTTACAAACCTGCCAATCGAACTGGAAGAATCTGCCCAACTTGACGGTGCCACGCGCCTGCGCATTTTCTGGGAAATTGTCTTGCCCTTAACCCGTCCGGGTCTTGCAGCAACAACACTGTTAACGCTTGTGTTATGCTGGAACGAATATTTATTTGCTGTGTTCTTGGCTACCGTCAAGGTTCAGACAATGCCAATCATGGTTGCAGCCAAAAATACAGGCGAGAAGGGTATTCTGTGGTGGGAGATGTGTGCGATAATCGTCGTCATGATCATACCCGTAATCATTATGGCAATTTTGTTGACAAGGTTCATATCGAAAGGCGTTCTTATGGGCGCAGTGAAAGGCTAAAAACATGCAAGGTTTTGATCGTCAAGCGGCCGTCCGGTTTGAGAATGTGGAAAAAAGTTTTGGCGACGTTAAGGTGCTTAGAAACTTTGATTTGGAAGTACAACCAGGCGAGTTTGTCGTGCTGTTGGGCGCTTCTGGTTCGGGAAAAACTACAGCTCTGCGCATCCTGTCAGGTTTAGAAAAGCCATCCGGTGGTCAGGTCTACATAGACGAAGAAAATGTGACTGATGTTCTGCCAAAGTACCGCGATATATCAATGGTTTTTCAGTCTTATGCGCTCTATCCACACAAAACGGTTGCAGATAACATTAGTTTTCCACTGAAAGTGCGTGGAATGGTCAAGTCTGATATGGATGCAGCAACTCTGAGTGCCGCAAAACAAGTACAGATAGAAGATCTTTTAGCTCGCTATCCGCGAGAGCTCTCAGGTGGTCAGCGCCAGCGCGTGGCACTTGCCCGCGCCATTATTCGGCAACCATCTGTGTTCCTAATGGACGAACCGCTGTCGAATCTTGACGCTAAACTTCGCGGGCACATGCGTGCGCAGCTTAAACACATGCAAAAATCCATGGGGATCACAACGATTTATGTCACCCATGACCAGATCGAAGCAATGACATTAGCACACCGAGTTGCCATACTTGAAAAAGGCGTTTTGCAACAACTTGCGACACCGGCAGAGATTTACAACAATCCTGCAAATTTATTTGTGGCCCAGTTCATTGGCTCACCGCCAATGAACGTAGTGCATGGAAGTCTTAACGAAGGTCAATTCATAACCAATGGTGTTGCAATCCAAACTTCGGTTACGGGGCAGGCGGAAAAAGCTATTATGGGCGTCCGACCAGAGGATTGTTCCATTGCAGCATCCGCCGAGGGAACTTTATCCGGAGAAATTTTCACCAACGAATTAATCGGGGATCATGCTCTCGTAACAGTAGATTGGGGTGACGATCAAATTTCAGTGAAAGCCCCAAAAGACTTTGCCGGTGAACAGGGCGACACGGTTGGTATTATAATTCATCGTGATAGTCTCTTCGTTTTTGACGAAAGCAACGGTCAGCGTATGCGGTAAGGCAGCATGCGAATAGACCTCTACGATTCAATGTTTAACGAAAAAGAGCGTCCACTCTGCAAATTTGACGTGTTTTCCGTCACGACTTTCCGATACGATAGCGGCGTGGCTGCTTTGCGCATAGTAAACGTCCGGGGAGAGATTATTGTTTTGCCGTTTCAAGGCCAGCAGATATGGCGCGCAGGTTTCGATGGGCGCGAACTGACAATGCGATCAATGTTTGATGAACCTGTTTTCACACGTGATTATTTGGAAAACTATGGCGCCTTCATGATCCACTGTGGCATAACTGGACTCGGAGCGCCTGGTCCCAAAGACAACCATCGATTGCATGGCGAACTACCAAATGCGCCATTTAATTCTGCTTGGCTGGAACTTGATCCAGATGAACGCAGCATAAAAGTTGCTGGAACCTATCAGCACATAGTAGCATTTTCAACAAATTATCTGGCGACAGTTGGGACTGTAATGACGGCAGAATCTGCACTGCTCGATGTCTTAGTAAGTGTTAAGAATCTGAAGCAGACGCCCATGGACTTAATGTATCTAGGACATGCAAATTTCCGTCCAGTTGATGGAGGAGAGCTACACTATACTGCCTGTTACAACGCAAAATCTGTACGGGTCCGGCAATCGATCCCGTCGCATGTAAATCCAAAGCCTGGATACAAAGAGTTTTTGGCTAGGTTGGCCGACACTCCACAAATACATCACACTCTTCATTGCGGATTAGCCTTCGACCCAGAAGTCGTTTTTGAGATTGATATGAATAATGATACAGATGGGTTTGCTCATGCATTGCAGAAACATCCCAACGGTACAGCGGACTATGTTCGATGTCGTCCTGATCAAGCGCCGATCTGTACCCGTTGGATTTGTCGGACCCCAGATCAAGATGGTCTGGGAATTGCCTTTCCCTCTACATCGGGAGTTGAAGGATATACGCAGGAAAAAGCAAAAGGCAGAGTTAAAACAGTCCAGAGTGGCGATACATGGCGCATTGAGATTAGGCTGGGTTTGCTTACTGCCAGCGAGACAGAGCAGGCGATTGAGATGATCACAGACCTGAAGGTGCTATAATGCGGGCTACAAAACTTTATTCAACTGGGGACATCCGCACCGTAAATGTGGACATACCGAGCCCAGCCAAAAACGAAATTTTGATCAAGGTTGAAGCAGCTGGAATCTGTGGCACCGATCGTCATCTTTATCATGGAGAGTTCCCCTCAGTTCCAGATAAAATTTTAGGCCATGAATTTTCAGGTATCGTGGTGGATAGCGGTGAGACAGACTTTGCTGAGGGCGCGCGGGTCACATGCGACCCAAATACTTGGTGTGGCACCTGTAATCAGTGCCAGCGTGGTCGGGTTAATCTGTGCCCTAACAATCTTGCCACAGGGATTCACCGTGACGGTGGATTTGCCGAGTTCTGTGTTTTTCCGGCGTCAAAGGCGGTTGTGCTGCCCAACGAAATAAATCCGCTATACGGTGCATTTTGCGAACCACTGGCCTGTACTTTGCATGGTATGGATATCGGTGCTGCACGCGAGGGTGAAACTGTGCTAGTAATCGGTGGCGGTGTTATTGGCCTGATGGCTGTACAACTTGCCAAACTTGCAGGCGCTGAGGTTCTATTATTGACCAGAAGCCCAGAAAAGCAAGCATTGGGCCTCAATATTGGTGCAGATTATGCCGTTAGTACTGGGGATGCGGTAAGAAATATTTGGCCAGAAGGGGCCGATCTGGTTGTCGAATGCGCAGGCGTTAGTGCTACCGTGACCCTATCACCCAGACTTGCGCGTAGCGGTGGGCGGGTAGTCATTCTAGGCGTTGTATCGCAAGGAGAAATGGTGCCAATCGAGCCATTTGACCTGCTGTTCAGAGAGATCCAGATGCATTTCAGTTTCCTTAATCCGTTTACCCATGGGCGGGCTGCCAAAATGATTGCAGATGGTACAATAAAGATTTCTCCCCTCATAAGCAGGACTATCTCGCTAGAGGAGGCCGCAAAGGTAATTGCGTCTCCCCCACCAAAAGGTGAAGTACGCGCAATTGTTGTTCCTAACCATGACTGAGGGTCAGTAAAGAACAGTTAAAACTTCAAGAGAATGTACAACGACATTTTGGCTCAAAGAGTGGCTAAATCTGATAAAATTGCCGCGCCGTATCTGAAAAAATGCACTGTTTATTTTGTTCAGAAAGCGCTGAAGTCAGCTCCACGCACATTGCAAACCAATCTCCATATTCTAGCCGCAACCGCGAAACGGGCCAGTCGCTACCCCACATTACGCGATTTGGTCCAAACACCTTGATCACGTGATCCGTATAAGGTTGAAGCTTTTCAACAGACCAGTCAGTGTCTGCTTCGGTTATAATGCCCGAAAGTTTGCAATATGCCCGAGTATCCTCAGCAAGACGCGTAAGTCCATCTGCCCACATTTGAAAATGTGTGTCCGATTCATCCCTGATCTGCGGTTTCATGCAGTGATCCACGACAGCGCGCATTTCAGGATAGCGGTTCAGAAGTTCGTAAAAATTGGTAAGATGCCTCGGAAACCCAAGACAATCAAAAGTTAGATCAAGATCGATGAGCGCCGAATATGCCCACTGTACATCTGGGCGCAACATCCAATTATCATCTGGTATATCCTGAATCATAGGGCGAACACCTACAAACTTTGGATGTTGCGCCAGACGTTTTAGGACGTCTAATTGGTTTTCATCTTCAAAGTTGATCCAGCCAACAACCTTTGCAACCATTTCAGATGCATCTGCGATTTCCAGCAAATACTCTGTTTCTTGAATGGTTGGAGCAGCCTGCACTAGCACAGTCTGTTTTACCTGCATGGGCCCCAAAACCTTTTCCAAATCTGTTGGCGTGTAGGCTCTCGACAAAATTGGATCATCCAGCGGCATCCAGCCATAGTCTCCGCGCGCTGGGTTCCAAAAATGATGATGGGCGTCTATGTGTGCCATTTGTTTAAAACCCGCAAAATAAGCAGATAGCCTCTGTTCAAGTTGAAACAACGGTTCACTGTTTTTAGCAAGGAGGCAAGTTAAATTTGCAGGTAGATAAGTATTTTGTAAATTGTCTATATAATAACAGATATGACTAACAGATTTATCTTTCAGCCGGAGCGGCCATGTGCTTTAATTTAAGATAGTAAATAAGGAGTATTTCAAATGAAGTCAGCACGCATGAAACGGCTATTTGGCACATCAGGAAATTGCTTTGATGTAGCAATAGACCATGGCATGTTCAACGAATTGAGCTTTCTTAATGGGATAGAAGATATGCACAATGCTATCGGTATCGTCGCTGCTGCCGGACCGGATGCAATTCAACTTACACCGGGTACAGCGGCAATCCTACAAGCAATCCCAGGTAAAGAACGACCCGCCTTGGTGTTGCGTACAGATATTGCAAACATCTACGGCAACCTTTTACCACAGAAGCTTTTTTCAGTCATCATTGAGGATGCGGTGGAACAAGCTATCATGCTTGATGCGGCTTGTGTTGTAGTCAACCTCTTGATGTTGCCTGGACAGCCTGAGTTGCATGAGGCTTGCATCAAAAATATTAATATCTTAAAGCGAGCTTGCGAGAAATCTGGCCTGCCGCTTATGGTTGAACCGCTTGTTATGCAAGACAACGCAAAAGCGGGTGGCGGCTATATGGTTGATGGCGATATCGCCAAAATACTATCTTTGGTGCGTCAAGCCGTAGAACTTGGAGCTGATATCATTAAGGCTGATCCTTGTGATGAAGTTGAAGATTATCACAAAGTCATCGAGATTGCTCAAGGCATCCCTGTGCTGGTCAGGGGTGGTGGCAAAGTTTCTGATGAAGAGATTTTAGCTAGAACATCTACATTGATGGGGCAAGGAGCAAAGGGCATCGTATATGGGCGCAACGTGATCCATCACGCGAACCCAGCTGGTATGACGAAGGCACTCATGGCCGTCGTCCACGACGGTTTATCAGGACCCAGCGCATTTAGTTTGATTTCGTGACTCGTATTATAAAATTTGGTGTGATCGGTTGCGGTCTGATGGGCAGAGAGTTTGCCTCATCCGCCGCTCGGTGGTTTCATCTGACAGACACTAAAGCGCGTCCTGAAATCGTTGCTGTTTGTGACCTGAACCCCCTGCTTACCAATTGGTTTTCCACCAATGTTCCGTCAGTCTCGCAGGTCACCAAAGATTACCGTGAACTTTTGGCTAATAAAAATGTTGAAGCTGTATATTGTGCTGTACCCCACAATCTCCACCATAGCATCTATCGAGACATCTTGGCTGCTGGAAAACACCTGCTCGGTGAGAAGCCATTCGGCATTGACGCGGACGCTAACAGCCAAATTCAGGATTCAATATTGGCGAATCCTAATTGCTTGGTTCGGTGCTCTTCAGAAATGCCATTTTTTCCTGGAGCGCAGAAGCTAATTAATTTCGTACGCGAAGGCGATTTTGGTGATATTATCGAAGTCGAAGCGGCTTTCCTTCATTCTTCTGACCTGAACCCTGATAAACCGATCAACTGGAAAAGAATAGTTGATACGAATGGTGCATACGGCTGTATGGGGGATTTGGGGATGCACGTGCTTCATGTGCCCTTGCGTTTGGGCTGGAAGCCGAGCAGGGTTTCAGCAGCGCTCGTCAACCGTTTCGCAACCCGTCCTGATGGCCGAGGCAAAACAGTGCCTTGCGAAACATGGGATAACGCAACGATTTTAGCGCATGTGGACGATGATGGGGGTGGGTTTCCAATGGTTTTAAAAACCTGGAGGATTGCACCTGGCCATTCGAATACTTGGAGTGTCCGTGTTTTGGGTACAAAGAAAAGTGCCTACTTTTCGACCAAGAACCCGCGACAATGGCAGTTTATGACCTATGCGGGTGGTGCTGGAGTTTGGAGCGTGGAGGACTTAGGCTTCGAAAGCCTCTTCCCAGCAATTACGGGTGGAATTTTTGAATTTGGCTTTACAGATGCAATTCAACAAATGTGGGCAGCATTTGTGGACGAGTTGGCAGGTGGCAACGCCAATGGCTTTGGATGCGTGACCCCTCAGGAGGCTGCCGATCATCACGCCATTCTTAATGCAGCACTCACAGCGGGAACCACAAACTCAGTTCAAGACGTATTGTATGTTAAATGAAATACTGTTGGTTAAATTATGCAGGTGGACAAGGCGGTTCTAAATACGTGAAATTCAAATGCTAAATCGTTCGGGCATAATTTGC
>TARA_B110000093_G_scaffold182508_1_pt1 | contig 15052 bp, 12 predicted proteins | sample TARA_B110000093 | Tara Oceans TARA_B110000093 (sample SAMEA4397390) | marine metagenome | biome: Polar Biome; feature: [MIX] marine epipelagic wind mixed layer (ENVO:01000061); material: water (ENVO:00002006), including particulate matter (ENVO:01000060) such as... | depth 10-100 m | reverse complement strand
TATTCGGTTGGGCAATCTGTGCTCCCATCATTAGAATCAGCTATGGGGAAGTTCCATTTCTGAAAATATTTGCGGTATTGCCTGTTTATGGATTACCATTGTTATGGCTTATCAAAGCACTGCCCAGTAAGTCACTGCTCTTTATTCCCGTGATACTTGTCCACGCTATACTCTCTCTTTCATATATAGTATGGTTGAATGGTATGGAATTTTTTGCCCTATTTAAAAGAAGCAATTGGTCAGGACTTTTTAACAAGTCTAATCAAGATGACAAATAACAAACACTTTAGAATGACAAAAAAATACCTCACACTAATTGTAATAATTCTAGGCTTTCAGTCCTGTCAGATGACGAATAACAGCGAGCTGTTTACAATATATCTAGTCAGGCATTCAGAAAAAGATGTGACATCTGGTAATTACTCAGACCCTGCACTTACTCAATGTGGAGAGCAAAGATCAGAAAGTCTGAGCCGTTTTCTGAAAGATGTGCCGCTTGATGTGATATACAGCACTGACTATAGTCGAACTAAAAAAACAGCCTTGCCAACAGCAAGTTCTAAAGGACTAGAGGTTCTGGAATACAAAGAAGAAGAGCTTGAAGACTTCTCAAAATTATTAATTGATGCTAAACAAGATGCCTTAGTTGTTGGGCATAGTCATACGACAGGGGTATTAGCGGGCCTTTTAGTTGGTAAAGAAATTGGGGAATTTGATTTAGATATTTATGATCGCGTTTATCAAGTAGTGATCTACAAAAATAAGGGGAGACTTCACTTGTTACATACTGCTTTTGATTGCAATGATTAACGGTATAGACGGATATGAAACCATTCAAAACCATTTCAAAGGTTTGTTAACCTTCAGTTTAATAAATTAATCAAACGTCATTTAAAAACTAACAAAGGCGAATTACGATGTTGTTGTTAAAACGCTGAGCAAATTATAATTCTTATATTTTCTTTATTTGTTTTCGTATCAAGTCCATGAGTTCATCACGTTCGGATGTGATAGTAAGAGACCTATTGTGATGTTCAGACATGTAATAACTACAAAAGCCATTTTAGTCATAAGCTAAACATTTGTACCTTGTGGTTCTAAACCCAATTAACCTAACCATTTATACGGAATATGAATTATTTTTTATCACTTATTTGTTTAATAACTTCTTGTAATCTTGCCTATGCTCAAAATGTAACTATTGACAATTACTCTGTAAATACACTTGGTCAAGTACAATTATCAATAGAAGCGCAAGCTGGTAAATATTACATCCTGAATGCACAACATAGCCCAACATATAACTGGGCGGTATCGATGACAATGGGCGTGAATGGAACCATGTCAATCTCATCGCCAGCTGGAGCTTATCCATTGGCGAATTATACCATTACGCAGCATGATATAGCAAGCCCTGATGATTATGACGGGGATGGCATTGATGATCTTACAGAATTTAACAACATGCCTACAGATGCTCCTTTCAACAATGCATATTCTGTTGATTTTATTGATGGCTCCACCTCAATACCAGATGCGCAAACTTTCATGGATTTAGCAACGGTACAAAATGTTGGTTGGGCTCCATTTCTAGATGGGCAATTGTATGTCAAGTTCGGAATACTAGATAGAGACACGCCAGAACCAAAAGTTTATTTTATCAATAGCAATACACACATCATCCATGCGAACTTTTGGGGTGCAATTAATGCGAATGTAACGGGAGATGATGCCTCAGGTGAGATTGTTTTTAATCCTAACACAATTACTCCAAGCGGCGTTATTGGGACCTACTCGTTCAATTTCTCTTTTGGAGACGCCTACAATTTTGAAGCGACTCAAAGAAACTATGAGCTATTAGTCGCGAACATGCCTTTTCTTCAAAATAACATGAACCACTTTATCGGACAGAATGCTGAAAACAACCACCTCAATAATTACGCTGCAGATTTTGAAGGTTCTTTGATTGATGTTGTTTTAGAATCTGAAGTTTTCGCTGAAATCAACTATATCCCTTTTCATGAAGCAGAGGGTTATGGGTTCTTTAAGCATATGACGGATCTTAATGAAACCCCTGGGAGTAGAGACATTGTGCTTTATGACGCATTACCAAATTCATTACCAAGAGTTGGGGGGATTATTACTTCTGTAATACAAACGCCATTGTCTCACGTGAACTTAAGGGCCATTCAAGACAATGTTCCAAATGCATATATCGCGGACCCTTTATCGATTGATTCAATTGCAAATCTATTAGGAAACTATATCTATTTTAAAGTTGAAAACGAGACCTTTCAAATTCGAGAAGCTACTTTAGATGAGGTGAATGCGTGGTATGAAGACCTCAGGCCAACAGAGCCACAAATTCCTGTTCGAGACTTGAGTATTACCGAAATCAAGCCCTTAGATTCAATCGAATTTGAAATGTCTGCTGCCTTTGGAGCAAAATGCGCCAACGTTTCTACAATGAGGACCTTTGGTTTTCCAGAGGGTACCATACCCGATGGTTTTGGAATTCCATTTTACTACTACCATGAATTTATGCTGTTCAATAATTTTTATGAGGAGGCACAGGTAATGATCGATAACCCTACTTTCCAGGATGATCTGAACTTTCGAATTGAACGACTCAAAGATTTTAGAAGAGACATTAAAGATGCGTCAATGCCGCAATGGATCATGGATGATTTACAAGCCATGCATGACGATTTTCCTGCAGGGACAGCGGTCAGATGCCGTTCAAGCACGAATAATGAAGATTTACCTGGATTTAGTGGTGCAGGGTTGTATACATCCAAAACCCAACACTTAGATGAAGGGCATATCTCTAAATCGATCAAACAGGTTTATGCCAGTATGTGGAATTTTCGAGCCTATGAAGAACGGGATTTTTATCGGGTGGACCACTTTATGGCAGCTATGGGAGTATTGTGCCATCCAAACTTTGAAGGGGAAAAATCAAATGGTGTAGGGATTAGTATTGATCCTATTTACGATACGGAAGGCACGTTTTATTTAAACACGCAGGTAGGAGAATCCTTGATCACAAACCCAGATCCAAACTCAGTTCCAGAAGAGATTCTGTTATATGAAGATCCGACTCAGGGAGGAGGCTACCTTGTCTTGAGACTGTCCAATTTGGTGAATCCAGGAGAACTCGTAATGGACGTAGCGTATCTCGACCTCATGAGAGAATACCTTTCAGTTATTCATGATGAATTTGAAATACTCTATGATGTTGTTGGAGCAGAAGGTTTTGGAATGGATATCGAATATAAAGTAACTGCCGAAGACCTATTGGTGATTAAACAAGCAAGACCATGGGTATCATTTTGGTCGGATATTAATGGAGACTATGACCTCGGTGTTACCGTAATTACACCAGAAGCTTCATCTAGCCTTGGAAGCAACGAATTTGTAACCGCTACAATTGCCAATCAGGGATTGAACGACATGAGCGATTTTAGTATCGAACTCTTGGTAGATGGTCAATCTGCTGAAACAATTGAGATCACGCAAACAATTCCACCTTTTGGTGAAGAAGTTTTTCAATTTTCAATTCCACAAGATTTTTCGAGCATTGGCGATTATAATGTCACCGCAATTGTGAGTCATGTCGATGACGAATATGGAAACAACGATACCTTAAACGTTTTGCTAAGCAAAGTTCATGAATTTGATGGAGCGCTTTCAATTGGCGAATTAAATGTGGTTTGTGATGATGTGATTGAAGTCAACGCGATTATAACCAACCAAGGAGAAGCCACCATAACCAACGTAGCGATTGAAGTAATCGTTAATGGTGCGGTAGTAGATCTTATTAATACCACCGTTGATGTGCCATACCAAGGGCAAGGTAACGTGGCAATAAGTATTGACAACTTCTTGCCTACGCTCGACAACCTGATTACACTGAATTTATTGAGCGTAAATAACCAACTAGATGGAGATTTAACCAACAATTCGGCTTCGACAACGACAACTCTAGATTCAAATTATGACATTATTACGCTCATTATAACCCCTGACAATTACCCAGGTGAGACCTCTTGGGAGATCTTTGATGCATCAAATGATCTAGTAAGCAGTGGTTCTTTGGAGAATGGCAATGTATATACTGAAGATATTTGTGTGGATTATGGCTCGTGCTTTTCTTTGCATTTCTATGATTCGTATGGGGATGGTATTTGTTGCGCCTATGGGATTGGTGACTTTATGATTTTAAACTCATCTGGTGAACCACTTGTTGTCAATAATGGTGAATTTGAATCTGAAGTGATCGAGGTGTTTTGTCCAGATGGAACGGGTTGTTTAATTGAAGCTAACGTTAACGTAACAGCGACATCTTCTCCTACTTTTGATGATGGCGCAATAACAATAAATACAAGCTCCGGTCTTGGCCCGTTTGAATACAGTATTGATGGAGGGCAAACATTCGTAACGTCTAATTCCTTTAGCGACTTAGCGACAGGTGTTTATGCCATAGTCGTTCAAGGTGCCACTGGCGATTGCTCTTATGAAGAAAACGTTTCCATTGAATCTTGCGCATTGACCACTGTCGATATCACAGCTACTGATGCATCCTCTGTGGTGTCAACGAATGGTTCGATTGAAATCAACCCCACTTCAGGAACAGGCCCTTACCTTTACAGCATTGATGGGGGACAAAACTTTGAAACCTTTAATATGTTTAGCAATTTACCTGTCGGTACTTATAATGTCATCGTACAAGACGAGTCTAACATCTGTTCTTATGAGGAAGGTGTTCCTATTGAAGTAGAACCTTTGGGTATTGATGATGCATTCTTGACGAATGGAATCATTCTCTACCCGAACCCTACTAAGAACGACTTTACCATAGAAATCGAATCGATTTCTGTACTGTCTGATGACCTTAATATTGAAGTTTACGATAATCTGGGCAGAACGATTCAAATTGGATCAATTGCAAAAGAGGGTAGCGGGAAAACGAAAATGTCTCTAAGCGGATATGTTTCGGGGACTTATTTTATCAAGTGCTTCAACAATTCCTTTGAAAAACATTTTAAAGTAATCAAGCTGTAGGGGGTATATCAAAAATTGATTCAACAATGTATAAAAGCAATAACGGTTTGGGTGTGAATTTGAACCGTTTTTGTTTTAATTAAGCATCTTGCTGATTGAAAAGTAAGTGGGTTTTAAACCGCTACTTCTCATACATTGAACGTTAGAAAAAAGATCTCCTCGATAGTATCGCCTTTAGTAATTTTATCAATCCGATCACTATCTGTGTAGCATGCTGCGAGAATTATTATATTTAGCCAAAGCAAAACTTTGAAAGCTTATAGACTTAGTCCTGATGAAATCTACCACCTCAAAAAAATTGAGAAGTTTGCCGGGCACTATACTTTTGAGCGATGGCCAGAAATCTATTGGGGCACCCCCCCACAGGAACAATGCTTAGATGAAAGACAAGTAATCAACACTTCAGATACCGATTTTCTGGGCGCCTACCAATACAGGCCAAATGAAGAGGGGCACATCGAATTGTATCGCGACCGAATCAATGATTGTGCCTATCGAATAGCAGTTGATTTGGGTTTAGATTTTGAGACGACCTATGCAGATTTGTGCTACATTGTTTTGATGCATGAAATGGGCCATTGGTTTACGCATTGGTGCCACAAACTCGCCTACCATCACAGACGAAAGGCATCTACAGAACAGCCTACTGAGGTAAAAGAAACCTTGGCTCAACTTACGGTCATTTGGTCCTTTGCAAGATTGAGTAACGCCAAAGTAAACCGCCGTAAAAATATTTTCTTTCATTTGGCTCAGCGACAGTCCTACCCTTATCAACAGGTTTTAAAATTTGAAGATTTCTATACCAAAAGAGGCACTATTATCAGGCGTTTCAATGACCTCTTAGACGAAAAAGAATGGGGTGTTGAATATCTTTTAGATGGCAAAAAACATGGATTGATCCATAAAGAATTCAAAGCCGAAAAGAAAGTTTCTTTAAAGAAAAGCAAGTAGCGCTTTTAAAGCATAAATCAAATCTTTATTCAATAATTTTCAAATTAAAATGTAATCTTTTTTACGTTCTTGCGTTAGAGAAATAGAATATCATTAAGATTTCCGTGAAAGTCACGGATGCCAACCGATCCTTCGCAGGGCACGGTGGAAAAACAATGAGAGGCTCGCACCTAAAAACAAACAGCGAATCCCATTTTACTTTCTCTTGATGATGAATTGTTTAATCTTTTAAACCTTTTCATTATGCAAAACCAATTTAAAGAAGATTTCAAAAAACTAACGGATCTTCAGCTCGTAAAAGCCTTCAACAAGCAACTCTGTCACAACGGCTGGGTATTATCACCTGGTGAATACCTCATTGAATTAAGAAGTGCCTTCTATGACCGAGGCCTCAATCCAGCCGCCATTGTTCACATGAGGGGCTTTCACCTTAAAAAAGAGTACGAATCCGTATTGGTAGCAAAAAAGATTATTCCTAAAAAGCATCTTGAAAAACAGTTGCCCATTACCCTGCTCTTGGATTCTGAAACAAAAGGGCATGAATGTATCTATCTATCTCCAAAACTGGTGATCGTAGAAGACCCCATTATCAAATTGAGGCGCTACATGGAATGTGACGCCACCCCTATTCTATTGGCAGTTCAGCACAATATAGTACAGACGTTGCTTGACGTCACGGGTATTCAAGACATGGTGCTCATTGGCTTTAAGACAAGTAACCAAATCAAGTCTGTGAATTTATTAGATGGGAACAAGGCACATGTACTACAAATCGCAATCCCTAGCAAAACCATGTTGCTATTTCCCAAAAAGCTAATTCTAGAATGCAATACCCTCCTACTCGTCAAAAGACCAAGTATCGAGAAATTCTTGAACGACATCGTTAAAATACAAGTCAATTAAACCCTTAAAATAAAGTAATCATGAAAAATTCAATCCAACTAATTATAGGTCTTACAATAGCAGTCACAGCTGTTTCACAAGGTGACATAGATCTAAATAATGACATCGAAGCCCCCCAAAGTTATAGCGTGCTAGAAACTAACGGAAAGACAAGCTACTTTGGTCAAACCTACGGTGAAGAAAAAAAAGGAATCGGAACGGAGTTTCTAGTTGATGGCAGTATGCGAACGGGATACTTTGAAAACGATGTGTTTCTGGGAGAATATGTCGTCAGTCCACCATGGCATATAATCGATATTGAGTATGACTTATCAAAAGACAAGTCATTTGAAAATTACTCCATTGACCTTACCATTGACAATGATATCCCAAATGATGCCTTTTTATACATCGCAGTATTTTGTGGGGAAATTAATAATGTCGGTTTCTATGGTGGGATCCAAACCCAATGCGGTGGATACAAAACGCCTTTACATAATGAGGAGGTATCCCCGTTTTATAAACTAGGAAGGGCGGGGATTTTTTCAAGATGGGGGACCCGAGATGCCAAGAGTATTCGAAAGGCAGCGGATGGCTTATGTGAAAGCAGTGGTTACGAGGGGGATTTCGTTAGTGTTAGAAACCATCTGAATTGGAATAAGGGCACCTACACCCTAAGTTTAACAAACACTCATGAAACCGTCACAATTGACAGTTTACTGCATAGCTACGTAGAGATGAAGGCCTATTCTCACCGAACAAGAGAAGAGGTTTCATTTGGCAAGATCGCTTTCCCAGGTGAAGATATGGTTTTAGCAATGCTCAACCGGCCATTTGTAGAGCATTATGGTAGCTATGAAAAACTCTCGAATATTCCTAAAGGAAGCATCACTCTTAGTGATATAGAGATTAATGACCAGCCACAAGATATTGAATCTGTTTATTTCTACTCCTCAAAATCTGCACCACAATGGGCCCGTTCTTGGACAAAGGGAAACACCATTGAAATTCAGTTTGGCGAACCCTATGTCCGCGAAAACTATAAGGAAACAGATGCTATCTATTATCAGCGAATTAAATAAGCCTTAAAGCCATAGAAATCATGAAGATGCTATTTATGAAATTATTTAGACAAAAACCATTGAATCAAATCGTTTGGCTTTATCCTTCTAGAAAAAATATAGAAAGATCCTTAGAACACTACATTAATTGGCGCTTCCCTGGCGCCTCTCATTGTCATGAAAGAAAAGGTAAAGCGTGGGACATCCTATCACGTGATAGGGACATGAAAAACAATATTATTGTTGTTCACTGCTCCTTATATGATGAATATAGTATTGAAATCCGGATGCATTTGATCTAACAGTTTAGGCACGCTTTAAGCATTACAATTATTACTAAAAATAGGAATACACCTATGTATTAAGACTGTCCTCTGGATACTTAGTGTAATTAGCACACTTAATTCGATGTAAATAAGTAAGTTTGAACGGCTAAAATTAAAACCTATGATCAAACCTTTTCTCCCTTTACTCCTATTAATCACTCATTTCGCTTTTTCACAAAGCCTACCTATCGACTTTGAAAACAACATTGTAACGGCAGATTTTGTAGACTTTGATGGAGGAACAGCAAGTGTCTTAGCGAACCCCCAGTCCAGCGGAATCAATACGAGTGCTACTGTTGCACAAATCGTGAGAGATGGAGGAGCGATATGGTCAGGGAGTAAAATTTATTTGACGGACAATCTTGAATTTTCAAGCATGAATATCATAACGATGAAAGTTTTCACGAGTGCTCCTGTGGGAACGGTCGTTAAATTCAAATTAGAAGGAGCCGGGAATACTGAACGTGATGCACAAACCTCAGTAAGTGGAGCTTGGGAAGAGTTAAGTTGGGACTTTACGGGAGAGCCTACAAATTTCAATACCTTGGTTTTTATGTTTGATTTTGGGAACGTCGGAAATGGCACTGCCTCTTCAACTTTTCTTTTTGATGATGTACAGCAATATTTTGGAGGATCACAGCTTGATTTACCCGTAACCTTTGAGGAGGCCGGAGTTAATTATTCTATGACTGATTTTGGAGGTAACGAATCCATGTTGATTACAGACCCTTTTGACCCAAACAATACCGCGATGCAAGTAGTGAAAACTGTTGATGCTGCTACATGGGCAGGAACAAACATCGGAACTCCTGCAGGCTTTTCAAGCAACATTCCATTAAGCCTTAACGAATCCATTATGACGGCAAGAGTTTGGTCTCCCCTAGCGGGCACCCCAATCCGCTTGAAGGTTGAGGACTCCAATGACCCAACACACACGTGTGAAACCCAAACCAATTCTACGATGAATGGCGCTTGGGAAACCTTAGTGTTTGATTTTAACAACCAAGCCACAGGTACTGAACTATTGAGCGTAGGATTAAGTATGGGTTGGACCTATAACATGGCATCTATCTTTTTTAATTTCGGAACCGAGGGCGCTGTTTCAGGAGAGAAAACCTATTATTTTGATGATGTACAATTCGGTCAGTCTACCGTTGGAAACTCCTCTGACCCTACTGCTGAAATACGTATTGAAGTTTACCCAAATCCCACATCGGATATTTGGAAGATTAGCTCTGCAAACCAAAACATCATAGCAATAGTCCTTTTCGATGTTTTAGGCAATCAATTATCGGTGCAGACGCCTAATACTAAAGAAGCCATGATTCACGCGGATGAACTGTCTAAGGGTACTTATTTTGTGTCCGTCTCCACCAATCTTCAAAAGCAGATTATACACCTAGTTAAAAATTAGCCTTTTTTCTTAAAAAAAACATCAATATTGCAACATGGACACAAAAATAGCTCTAATTATAGGTGCTACAGGCGCTACAGGCTCTGAGCTTGTAAAGCAACTTCTTGAAGATAATCACTATAGCCAGGTACATATATTTGTCAGATGCAAGCCGGATTTAGAACACCAAAAATTACATACCCACGTGGTGGACTTTGACCAATTGGATACTTGGAAAGACAAACTTAAAGGTGATGTCTTGTTCTCTGCAATGGGCACCACACTTAAAATAGCTGGGAGCAAGGCCGCTCAATACAAAATAGACTACACCTATCAGCACGATGTGGCTCAGGCCGCTGCACATAATAGGGTGCCTTCCCTCCTGCTAGTTAGTTCTGTAGGCTCAAGCAGTAAGTCTCCTTTTTTCTATGCAAAAATCAAGGGCCAACTCGAAGACGCTGTCAGTAAATTGAATTTCAAACAGGTTTGCATCTTTCAACCGCCATTTTTGGATCGTGGGGAATTCTTGCGCGACAATGAAAAGTCAGGAATCAAAATCATGGGTTTATTAAATAAATTAGGGATCCTGCGTTCTCAACGCCCCATGGCGGTGGCCTTTTTAGCCAAGCAGATGATTGGGGTTTCCAATCGAATGAACAATCAGAGAGGTATGACTTATGGTGTGAAGGATATTTGGAGCTTGTCTAAACTTTAATTGCGCTATAATTCAATATTAACAAAACGTAATATTTTCATATCACCGATATTTTTATCTAAAATCCTGTAATTTAGACATCTAAAACCAGGAACCATCAAAGTAAGCATCATCCTTCCGTTCAAGAATGCCACTTCCTATCTAAAGGAGTGCATTGATTCTATTCGGATTCAAAACCACATCGATTGGCAATTGATTGCCATAAATGACCATTCAACAGACGGTTCCCAAGCCGTTATCGAGACCTATCAGGACGATCGCATCAAGGTGTATTTAAACGAAGGCCACGGTATTCTTACCGCACTACAAACGGCACAAAAATACATCAAAGGAGACTTTGTTACCCGCATGGATGCAGACGACATTATGCCATTATTTAAACTTAAAGCTTTACTTGAGGTGATTATTTCAAAGCCAACAGGAACAATAGCTACTGGAATTGTAAAGTACTTTGGTTCCAACGCAATAAGCAATGGGTATCAAGCCTATGAACATTGGCTTAACAAGACAGCAGACCATCAATCGTTTTACAAGCGGATATACAGGGAATGCGTGGTCGCCTCCCCCAATTGGATGATGCGCCGTTTGGACTTTGAAACAATGGACGGATTTAACAAGCTCAGCTATCCTGAGGACTACGACATGGTTTTTCAATGGCGCAAGCATGGCTTTGACATAAAATCCTGTCACCAGTTAACGCACTTATGGCGTGAACACCCTGGTCGTACCAGTAGAAACTCTGATAACTATCAGCAAGAAAGCTTCTTTAGGCTCAAGCTGCGGTATTTTATTGAAGAATTCCACGACAAGTCTATTTACCTAATGGGAACAGAGAAAAAAGGAATCCTCACGGCACGAATCCTTGAGGAGCAAAAGGTACCATTCAGGTGGTTTGCACAAGACCCTAAATTATTTGGCGAAATACGCCATGGCGTCGCTTTTGAGGATATACAAAGCCTACCCTCACCAGGTGTTTGCATCGTGGCGATCTACCCCCAAATGAAAGAACGCACCTTACTCAAAGACTACGTCAGTAAGAAAGGATACACCATGGGAGATACGTCTCATTTTTTTTAAAATTAACGCAATTATCGTATTTATAACCCAAAACAACTTCACTATGAAAACCTTCTTCTTTCTATTTACTTGTAGGCTATTCATCGGTTAATAGACAGACACCCAATTGACCATCAACACAACTTATGGCGACAATGAATGGTACACATCCATTACTGATCAACTCACCAATGCCTGGTCATTTAATGCCCATAAACTACTGAACACAGAAAACGAGACCTACACTTTTGAACTAAAACCAAGTGGGGAAGGCATCTATTTGACGCCCTCCTATTTTCAAAGGCAGTTTGTGGTCAAGAATAGCCAAACAGGCACGAGTTTCTATTATTTATCAGATTCAGGAGTCCCACTTCAAACGCTTACGGATTTTGAATAAACGCCTGACGATACTGAGATTTATCCTATTGTAGCTTCAATATCTGAAATATTTCAGGACCCCTTTGGGGCCTTTCAGTTCTTTCCTTATGAGATAAGAATCACGAAGGGACGTAGTGCAGGACTTGAAACACAAGTATCAAACCTATTGAAATCGACCGCTCAAACCTAATGGGGCTCTACCTGTAATGCACCGAATTTCTTGCGTGCGACATCTCTAGAATAGGCATTGTAATGCCACCATTCGGTAGGGAGTTGGCGAAAATTTTGACTGGCCATCACTTTACGCAAAAGTAACCTATTCTCATGCTGTTTTTTGGTGAGCTCACCCGACTTCAAAAACTGAGCTTCCTTGTTGGGGAATGCAATGTCTCTAAAATCATCAAAACCTGCCCCCATATCCAAAGCAACGCCATCCATATTGCAAATGGTAACATCTACCGCACAACCCAAATTGTGTAAGCTTAGATTCACGGGATTAGAAACATACTTCCCACGTTCTGCCGCAGGAACAGTATCTAAAGCATCCCACATGAGTTTTTGAACGCTCACTGGACGCGCGGCATCGTAGATTAAGAGATGCTTTGAGTTATCAATAGCACTTAAATAGCTTTGGCAATAGGCCAGACGCTGCGCTACATCCGGCTGAAGATAGGCTCTCTTCATTCTGTCGTAGAGAGGAAAGCTCATAAAGTTATCTTCCGTCGCGTACTTGAGATCCACATATATTTCTTTACTGTAACTTCGAACATCCACCAAGCCTTCAAATTCTTCAGGACCAAAATCCTCCACTACAGGAATCACTTGATCTTCCTCCTTTGCCTCAGCACTAGCTACCTTTGTCGCATCAGAATTAGCACAAGAAGAAAGCAAAAACAAAGCAACAAACACGCTATTTATTCTCATGGCATCAAGGATTTCATTTCGGTGAATATTTCATTTTTCAAGCCCTCCGAGACAATCACCAATGGCAATCTCATATGGTTCTCGCAAATTTCTCTGTACACTAGTGCTTCCTTAATTCCTCCGGGATTTCCTTCAGCAAAAAGCAATCGAATCATATCAAATAGCTTAAAATGCTCTTCCTTTGCACGAGACATTTCATGATTCAAGGTGCTATTGACCATTTGGCTAAAACGTTCAGGCAATGCATTAGCTACAACTGAGATTACGCCTTCTACCCCCATGGAGATCAAAGGCATCGTAATGGCATCATCGCCTGAAAGCACGGTGAAATCCTTCGGTTTATTCTTTAAGATTTCCATAATCTGGTCTAAATCCCCCGAAGCCTCCTTCATTGCTACAATATTTGGGATATTAGCCAATTCTAATGTTGTCGCAGCCGAAACATTAGAACTTGTCCGCCCAGGTACATTATATAAAATAATAGGGAGTTTGGTCTGTGATGCAATCATTTTATAATGCGCGATAATCCCCGCCTGCAAAGGTTTATTGTAATATGGAGATACGGAAAGTAAGCCATCTACTCCATTTGGTAATAGACCGATCTTCTTACAGACATCAGCAGTATTGTTTCCACCTAAACCATAAACAACAGGAAGTTTTCCTTGGTTAACTTCGATTACATGGTTAAGAACTTGCATCTTTTCTTCCTGATCAAGAACAGGAGATTCTCCAGTAGTTCCTTGGACGACAAGAAAATCTGTACCACCAGTCATCTGGAGCTTCACAAGTTTTGTGAGCCCGTCAAAGTCTATAGTTCCATCTCGATGAAATGGCGTAACTAGAGCTACTCCTGTACCTTTAAAGTTGTGGTTCATGGGCTTTAATTTTTTGAAGTGTTTCCACCACGAAATGAATGACCTCAGAAGGAGAATCTGAAGCTGAATTAAGTTCTAAGTCATAAGACTTATCTTCTGTCAACTCTGAGTTAACAAGAATTTTGTTTCGAATATCAGTTTGTTTTATTGCCGACTTAATGTTCTTTTTCATCACACCAAAGCAAAGTAATACATCAAAGGATTGCAAGAGTTCATTTGCCAATTGATGGTCTTTAAGGTTTCCGAACAAAGTATAGTCAGAGGGGCCATTGTAGTATATTAAAAAATGAGGTGAAAGACTGCTCTTATTCACACTCTTTTGGATACTCACCACAATAATCACACGCTCTACAGCGCTTGTGTTTAAAACCTGGTCAAGCGCCTTTCTAAATTCCTTTAAGGCTGCTTCATCCTCAAAATTATAGGTGACCAATAAGGAGGTTGTATTTCCCCAAATCGAGTTATTAATCATGCTTTATTGTTTTCAAAAATTCTTCTTCATTTACCATTTCAACCTTGAGGTCCGTTGCTTTCTTAAGCTTGGAAGGGCCCATATTTTCACCAGCAACGAGCAGGCTTGTCTTCTTTGAGATGGATGAGCCAATTTTTCCTCCATTATGCTCAATCAATTTTTTCATCTCATCTCTTGAATACCTTGTAAAGGTACCCGAAATAACTACAGTCTGCCCCTCTAAAACTGAAGAAGCTAGCACTTCCTCCTCTTTTTCAAAACAAAGACCTGCTAACTTTAGCTTTTCAACAAGGGCAAGGTTTCCCTCCTCCATTATAAAAGCTCGAATCGATAAGGCAATCTTCTCACCGATCTCATCCGTTTCTACCAAGGACTCAAATGAAGCTTCTAAAATATTGTCAATAGTAAGAAAGGCCTTTGCTAATTTTTTTGAAACCGTCTCACCGACATAGCGAATGCCCATACCAAAAAGAACTTTTTCAAAAGAACGTGTCTTTGAGGCCTCTATTCCTTTTAATAACTTATTGACTGATTTGTTAGCCATGCGATCAAGGTCGATGAGTTGGTCGAAATCTAAAGCATATAAATCTCCTATATCCTTAATGAGACCTTCCTCCACAAGACTGTCTATAGTCTCAGCGCCCATGCCGTCTATATCCATGGCCTTTCTACTAATAAAATGCTCTATTTTACCTTTAATTTGAGGAGGACAACTAAAGGAATGGGTACAGTAGTGCTGAACCTCACCTTCCCTTTTACTCAATTCCTGTGCGCATGCAGGACAAGTAGTAATAAAGACGACCTTTTGAGCATCAGAATGCCGCTTAGAAACGTTGACGCCAACTATTTTAGGGATAATCTCTCCACCTTTCTCTACATAAACCAAATCCTGTTCATAAAGGTCTAGCTTCTCAATCTGTTCTGCATTATGAAGTGATGCCCTCTTAACAGTCGT
>TARA_B110000093_G_scaffold29631_1_pt1 | contig 15076 bp, 18 predicted proteins | sample TARA_B110000093 | Tara Oceans TARA_B110000093 (sample SAMEA4397390) | marine metagenome | biome: Polar Biome; feature: [MIX] marine epipelagic wind mixed layer (ENVO:01000061); material: water (ENVO:00002006), including particulate matter (ENVO:01000060) such as... | depth 10-100 m | reverse complement strand
GAACTGCCAACTCTCTACTTTGAACTAAACGAGTATTCGTGTATGGCTAACTTTCTAATAAACATTAGAATTAATAATTCAACATTAACAATTAAAAAAAGATGGGTTGGTTCGAGAAATTACAGAATAGATGGGGAGTTACTGGGAAGCAGGTGATTCTTATACTAATCGTATTTGCACTTACAGGAAGTACTATCGCTTTTCTAAAGAAACCTGTAGTGGCTTTTTTTACTGGTGGTGAAAAATCTGTACTGTTCTCGGTGATTTACTTCATTCTTATTTTTCCAATTTATATTCTATTCTTAATGGCTTACGGTTATCTGTTTGGGATGTATGATTTCTTTAAAGGATTTGCCAAGAAGTCTGTTTCACGGTTTAGAAAAAAACGCTAGTTTGGATTCAGAAGAACCCTGGACATGAGACTCTAGAATAAACTTCCATTAGAATCAACCCAAAATCATAAGAGCCTGCATTTACTTTGTTTTGAATTCTGTCTTGTTTTTTTTCATAAAGTACCCCAATGACTATGATAATACCATAGTTTCTTCTAAAACCTTGGAGATAATGGAGAATTGTAGTTATTTAGGCAATGAAAATACAACCCTAAAATAATGTCAGGAGATTATATACAATACATGGTCATAATCGCCATATTCGGCGGTTTAAGCATGCTCGTCAGCTCTAGATTAAAGAGTAAGTTCAAGAAATACTCGAAAGTACATCTACAAAATGGAATGAGTGGAAAGGAAATAGCAGAAAAAATGTTATCTGACCACGGGATAAGAGATGTAGAAGTTATTTCTGTTCCGGGTCAATTAACCGACCATTATAATCCACAGAATAAAACTGTAAACCTAAGCTCGGTAGTTTACGGGGAGCGAAATGCGGCAGCTGCTGCAGTGGCTGCTCACGAGGTTGGGCACGCTGTGCAGCACGCTACTGCCTACAAATGGTTAACTATGCGGTCTAAGCTAGTCCCAATGGTTAGTATAGCGAGCAAAGCTACTCAGTTTATATTGATGGGTGGTTTTATGCTCGCTTTAATGGACTCTCCTATTTTCTTATGGATAGCTATAGTTATCTTTGGAATAGTGGCACTTTTTAGTATCGTCACTCTTCCTGTAGAATATGACGCGAGTAACAGAGCTCTGGCCTGGATGAAAGAAAGTCACGTGGTCACTCAAGACGAATATGTAGGAGCCAAAGACGCCTTGAAATGGGCTGCTCGAACGTATTTAGTGGCTGCTTTAGCTGCAGTAGCTAACGTTCTCTATTTTGCACTTAGACTCGTGAATTCAAGAGATTAACTTTATACAAAAAAACCAATCAAGATGAATATAAAAACATTTTTAGCCTCAGTTCTCTTCGGAACTATAGCTATAGCTAGCTGCAGCGAGCAGAGCCATAAAGAAGATAAGCCCGAAATGGATAAGGCTAATGTGAACCAATTAGAAAAAGACGCTGACGAAAAAATAAAAGCTCTCGATAGCACTTTAAAAGAAGTCGAAATTAAGGAAGCTGAGCTAGATGAGGCATTAAACAATTTAGATTTTAATAAATAAATATCATGAAATATATACTTATTGCAGCTACAGCATTATTCGTTTTTTCAAGTGGTAATGCACAGATTGATAAAATCAATTCTGCTAAAGAAAAAAGCAAAACAGAAATTTCTAAAGGGGAAGAAAAAATTCAGGACCAAAAAGAAAACATAAAAGGTGATGTCATTAAAGTAGAAAACACTACCGAAATCGAGCTTAAACTACTAGTCAACATGTCTAAAGAAGACATTACAAAGAAGATGGCTGCGATGTCTAAGGAAGAAAAAAGAGCTTTCAAGGAAGAAATTTCTAAAGCTCGTGGCACTTTAAACACCACTATTTCTAAAGCAAAAGAAGCTAAGAAGGACCTGAGCAATAAAGGGTCTAACTTAAGCACTCAAGGAAAAGAAAAGCAGGAAAAAAGCTTAGCCAATGGTAGATCTGAGCTCATGAAAAAGCAAGAAATATCTAAGAAAGAGCTTCATAAGATGGAATCTATGTCTGCAGATGATGTGAATAAATTAGAGAAAATAGAAAAGGCTAAAGTGAAAGAAGTACAAGCAAATGTATCTCTAAGCGCTAGTGAAGGAAAGGTAATCTCTGCCCTTACTAAAATTCAAGCAGCTCAAGCAAAATTAGACGCCGCTAAAATGAAGGGTTCTAAATCAGCAGAAGAAATAGCTGCTTTCCAAGCTAAAATAGATTCCGCTAAAGAAAAAATGTATGGTCTTAAAACAGCTGTTATTAAAGGAAGAAGTATCATGAAAGAATAGGACAATAAGCATATAAAATAAAAAACCTCGTGAGCAGTGCTCACGAGGTTTTTTTATGCCTGAACTAGACTGTTTTATACGTTTTCTATAACCATCGCGCTGGCACCACCGCCGCCATTACAGATTCCAGCAGCTCCGATTTTTCCTCCATTCTGCTTTAACACATTTATAAGCGTAACTATAATTCTAGAACCACTATTTCCTAATGGATGGCCTAATGAAACCGCTCCACCATTGACATTTACTTTAGCAGGATCTAATCCTAACTCTTTATTATTGACTATTCCTACTACAGCGAAAGCTTCATTTAATTCCCAAAAATCTACATCACTGTTCTCTAAGCCTGCTCTTTTTAAAGCAATAGGTAGCGCTTTACTCGGTGCAGTAGTAAACCATTCTGGAGCATGAGCCGCATCAGCACAAGCTCTAATTTTAGCGATAGGCGTTAACCCCAATTCTGCTACTTTTTCAGCACTCGCTAAGATCAGTGCAGAAGCTCCATCATTTAATGTAGAAGCATTGGCCGCAGTTATTGTTCCCTCCTTATCAAATACAGGACGTAGCGTTGGAATTTTTTCCATCTTCACATTCTTGTATTCCTCATCTTCAGAAAAGATAACAGCGTCTCCCCTTCTCTGAGGAATCTCTACTGGAGTTATTTCATCAGAAAATTTACCCCCACTCCATGCAGCAGCAGATCTATTATATGACTCTACAGTAAACGCATCTTGCTCTTCTCTAGAAATACTTTTCTCCTTAGCGCATAGCTCAGCGCACACTCCCATGTGCGTTTTATTGTACACATCAGTTAGACCGTCTTTCACCATCCCGTCTACTAACTTCATATCTCCAAGCTTCTGACCGGTTCTAGCACCCATATAATGTGGAACCATACTCATATTCTCCATTCCACCTACTACTACTAAGTCATTATCTCCTGTTTTTATAGACTGAGCTCCTAGAGCTATGGCCTTCATTCCAGAAGCACATACCTTATTTATAGTAGTACAAGGAACACTATCAGGAATTCCTGCAAACATAGCTGCCTGCCTAGCCGGTGCTTGACCAAGATTAGCACTCATTACATTTCCCATAAAAACTTCTTGAATCTGAGCCGCATCAACTCCCGCAGACTCTATAGCTCCTTTAATGGCAGCCGCACCAAGTTTAGTAGCTGATACTGTTGACAACGAACCCATAAAACTACCTATTGGAGTTCTTTTAGCGCTTACTATATATACTTCTTTCATTCTTTTAAGATTGTTTTTTTAGCGTTGCAAAGATAGCAAATACATCTCTTCTAAACTCCTGTTTTGAGGTCTAACCGCGTAATCTGGACATCATTTTTTTTCACATCGTTTAACAATACACAAGCAATTATGGCATAGTTATGGCTAATTAATTAGTATCTCAATCATCCGATCAAAGATATTGGTTGATAGTTATTTTGGTTAAGGTTTAGGTCGCCTCAGAGCGACAATAAAATTGGTTAGCTCAACGGAGCTGACCATTTTTGTTTAATCATTATCAGACACTTAAAATACAAAACACCCTCCGATGGTAACAAAAACAGATAACATCCCGTAACAGAAAACACCTCCCACAAATGAAAACACAAAATTATATCTAATCACTGCGTTTGAGCTGATTTAGTAAAAACATAAACCAGTTAGAATAAATGTTAGAATACTATAAAACTGTATTAGGGAAAGTCAGATTTGATCAACTGCTCTTTAGGAAAGAGCTTAGAAAAGCTTTCAAAAACTTAGTAGACGCTGAAGCCACAGAATTAAAGTCGTGGCTCAAAAAAAGTCGCTATGTCTAAACTTAACTAGCCCCTTGGCTTTAAAGCTTACTAGTTGTATCAATGCTATGCCTAGATAAGTCTGTTATGTACCACTAAATATTAAGTAATACTTCCTCCTTCAATTTCACCACTAGTAAGCATAACATTTATTAAGTTTGCATCTAGATGCTACCTAAAGAAGAACTCAAAAAAAGAAGAACAGATTTCTGGACTCTACTAGATTCAGAAATGACGCCTGTAAGAGGTGTTCACGGAAACAAAGTCAGCTGGCTATCCTATAAAAGCTGCGTAAAAGAACTTTATATCCGCATGGAGTTCGATGGTAAAGGCTGCAGATTATGTCTAGACCTTCAGCATAAAGACACCAGCATAAGAGCATTATTCTTCGAGCAGTTCCTAGAATTAAAAACGGTGATGCAAAGCAGTTTTTCTACCCCACTTACTTTTTTAGATGAATATAAAATAGAAGCCTCAGGAATTTTTAGTGCTCGGGTCATGAGTGAAGACACTCAAATCAATTTTTTTCGTGATGAGGATATACCTAAAGCCATCGAGTTTCTTAAAACCCAACTTATCTCCTTAGATGAATTCTGGACAGAGTTTAAGGATATTTTTATTGGGCTGCAGAAGTAAGAGATGATTTCCTAGGTTCAAAGAACTTTATTCTTATGGACAGGAAGACAGCTAAAATAATAGTGAGACCTTAAATAATCACCACCATTAAACTGGCTTAATCCTAAATTAACCACACGTATCTGTTTGATAATAGCAATCAGATAAGTTTCTACTAGAATTCCTGACCATTTTAAACTTCTTATTCTACATCCCGTTTATTAAGCCAACTTTGTGAGAATGAATATACATTTATTTCCCTGAAAACTCTAGATTTACGTGCTACATGTCAGTCTATATCCAAAAACTCATAGCGCAGGGAGAACACCTACAGCAGGATTTTAAACAGCGGATAGATGATTCCAAAAAAATCGCTAAAACCTTAGTGGCTTTTGCCAATTGTTCTGGTGGTAGAATATTAATCGGAATTAAAGACAATGGCAGAATATCAGGAGTGGATCCTGAAGAGGAATACCACATGATCCAGGGAGCCTCTGACTTATACTGCAAGCCTGAAGTGGAGTTCATGTCTAAAGTTTATAAAACAGAGAACAAAGCTGTGCTTGAAATTACTGTTTTAAAATCTAAAGAAAGACCGCACTACGCCAAATTAGAAGACGATACATGGAAGGCGTACGTGAGAAAAGCAGACCATAATTATATGGTGAATGGAGTTCAACTAAAGCTGTGGGAATTTGAAAAAAAAGATCATGGAGAAGAGCTCACCATCACTGAAAAAGAAGAGAAGGTATTCAAATATCTCGAGGAGAATCAGCACATCACTTTTATAAAATTCTGTAACATCATGCGTCAAAAACCATGGAAAGCAGAAGACACATTGGCTAAATTAATACGATGGGATGTGCTAAGGATGGACCGAACAGAGAACGGCTGGCAGTTTACTTTAAACTAAATCTTAATGTTTAATTATGAATAGAATAGTCTGTCTGATTCAAAAACGCCCTATACAATTTTAAAATTAACAGAATTCGAGTTACATCAAATAGAAAAACGTCTTAAAATCTCTTCCAAAATTCCCTGTAAATCAATGATCTAAGGTATATGGCACTCTTATAGAGATAACTTCACACCTGAAAGGAATAGAAGAAGAAGAAATGTGGAATAAGCAAAGAGGTTTAGATCCTTACATTTCTGCAGCCACTGACTTAGAGCCAGAGATCATTCACCATTAATAATTAAACCCGTAGTAGAACTTTTCAGACTAACTGAAATTATCTGCTACGATTAGTTCTTTAGTTCCATGACTCCAAGAGTAAAATCCTTCTCCTGATTTTCTTCCAAGTTTTCCAGCCATCACCATATTTACCAATAATGGACATGGTGCATATTTTCCATTTCCAAAACCGCTATGCAGCACATTCATTATAGATAAACAAACATCTAATCCTATGAAATCTGCTAACTGCAGTGGTCCCATTGGATGAGCCATTCCTAATTTCATCACTGTGTCTATTTCTGCTACTCCTGCTACTCCTTCGTGCAGTGTTATTATAGCCTCATTTATCATAGGCATCAGAATTCTATTGGCTACGAATCCTGGATAATCATTTACCTCTGTAGGAACTTTCCCTAGATTTTTGGACATCTCCATCACCTTAGCAGTAACCTCATCTGAGGTAGCATATCCTCGAATCACTTCAACCAATTTCATTACTGGTACAGGATTCATGAAATGCATTCCTATTACGTTACCCGGTTTTGAAGTTTGTGCACCTATTTGAGTAATAGAAATAGAACTCGTATTGGTAGCCAAAATCACATCATCTCCTGTAACTTCATCTAAAGATTTAAATATTTTCATTTTTAAATCTACATTTTCAGTAGCCGCTTCTATTACAATCTCTGCTCCTTTTACGCCTTCAGACATTTCAGTAAAAGTGGTGATATTTTGCAACGCACTTTCTTTAGCAGCCTCATCCATTAACCCTTTAGTTACCTGACGGTCTAAATTTTTAGCTATCGTGGCCAAAGCTTTATCTAAAGCAGGTTGAGAAACGTCTATAAGAGAAACGTTATATCCTTTTTGAGCGAAAACATGTGCGATTCCATTTCCCATTGTTCCTGCTCCGATTACAGCTACTGAATTCATGTCTATAATTTTTTGGTACAAATGTACATCGTGTTATCCTAATAATTCGAACAATTTAGAAAGCGATTCTTCACGCTTCACCGTCTTGTCTTCTCCAGCCTTCCATTTGATTAATTGGATCTTTTCTTCTATAATCTCCAGACCAGTAATAGCTCCGTTATCGAAAGAGCAGCACCAAGAATTAAAATAAAGGATTTTATCATCTACTTTTAATACTACTGACACGTCACAAACCACCGACTTATTCCGGCTAGTTTATCACCGCTCAATGTTCCTTGATGACATTTTCAAGAACTCGATTTGTATTTTTATTTACAGCCTATAAACCCATATTCCGAAATTAAAATAGGAAGTCGTGAATTAAATCGTTTTTGATATAAATGGCTCTATCTTAAACATTATTGATAAATGAGTGACCCCAAACAGCACTACCAGTTACTTTTAGCTTCGGTGCTTCCTGTTTTGATTATTCCTAGGGCTAAATAGATCTATGTACTTACTAATACGGATTAGACTCTACAAGAGAAAAAGCTAACACAAAACCTGAAGTGGATTCGCTCCAAATTATCTATTGTTTTAAGTGATAAATCGTGTAATTCACGTACTTCGCTGGAGCTAAAAACGACTCTTGACGCAGTGAATTTGTTAAAAACTAGTAGATCGCAAGAGCTAAAACAAACGCCAAAACCATTCAACTACTTGACTTTAAGTAAACTAATACTTAACTGTCTTCGTGTCAAGATTGTCATTTCCTGTGATTTTTTGTTTAAAACAATCAAACTTAACGATATATTATGTACTTTAGAAGTCCTATTTTAGCAATTAAGATAAAAAATTATTCTGCTATGGGTATTGATGCTAGAACAAAAGAGAAACAAGAAATAGTAAAACGCTACTTCGATGCAGAAAGAAAACTAATTTTAGCTGACGAAGAAATTTCAAGATTAAATGGTGAAATCGAAATTCTCAGAAGCGAATCGGAAAGAAAAGACGAAAAAATTCAGACCCTATTAAGCCACATAAATGGTTAGGACTGATTAATAAGATCAAAAATATTCCAGTCGGTTTTCCGTTTGGAATTACAATTTAGTTGTATATAGTTATAAGGGCTTCCAAAAGGAAGCCCTTATTTTTTAGACTATACTTCTGTTACTATCTCAGCACTAGATGTCTCAAATTTTCTATCCACCTTCTTAAACAACCCTTGTAATACTTTTCCAGGTCCTACCTCTACTACTGAAGTGGCTCCGTTAGCGATCATATTTTGCATGATCTGAGTCCATTTTACTGGAGCTGTTAACTGCGCTACTAAATTCTTTTGGATAACAGCAGCATCTGTTTCTGGAAGTGCAGTTACATTCTGATAAATAGGACATTTAGGAGAACTGAAATTCGCCTCTTGAATAGCTGCAGCTAATTGTTCTCTAGCGGGCTCCATTAATGGTGAGTGAAAGGCTCCTCCCACTGGAAGTTTTATAGCTCTTTTAGCTCCAGCAGCTGTTAATGCTTCACACGCCTTATCTATGGCTTCATTACTCCCACTGATTACAAGTTGACCTGGACAGTTATAGTTAGCTGCTACTACTACACCTTCTGTATCTGCACAAATGCTTTCTACTGCAGCATCTTCTAAACCTAGAATAGCAGCCATGGTACTTGGGTTTAATTCACATGCTTTCTGCATGGCCATGGCTCTTTTGGAAACCAAGCTTAATCCGTTATGGAAGTCTAATGCTCCACAAGCTACTAGAGCAGAAAACTCTCCCAAACTATGACCAGCGGTCATATCTGGCGTAAAAGAACTCCCTAACTCTTCTGCCAATAAAACGGAATGAAGAAAAATTGCTGGTTGAGTCACTTTAGTTTGTTTGAGGTCTTCGTCAGACCCATTGAACATGATTTCTTTTATATCAAATCCTAAGATTTCTTTGGCTTCAGCAAATCGTTCTTGTGCTTTGGAACTGCTATCATAAATATCTTGAGCCATACCAGGAAATTGAGCTCCTTGGCCAGGGAAAACATATGCTTTCATTTTTTGTTTTTTAATAGTTGGGGCAAATTTAGGAGAATCTACTTCTTAACGGTTTTAAGAACTTAAAAATCAGTCAAGACTATACACAGTCCTCTGATTATAAAAATCTAATACCCATACTTTTCTTTCCAGAGTTCTTTTAATTTCTGGCGGTCCTTTAGTTCTCTGGAATTATTTCCAGGTTCATAAAACCGCATACCAGAAATTTCCTTAGGCAAAAACTCTTGACTTTGAAAATTTCCTTCTCCGTTATGACTGTATTTATATTCTTCACCATATCCTAGCTCTTTCATTAGCTTGGTAGGTGCATTTCTAAGTGCTAGCGGAACAGATAAATCTCCTGAATTACGCACCTCACCCTGAGCCATATTAATGGCCATATACGTGCTATTAGATTTAGGGCTAGTGGCTAAATAAACTGCGCACTGACTGAGAACTATCCTCCCTTCGGGAAATCCGATTCTTTCTACAGCATCGAAAGCTGCATTGGCTATCACCAGCGCGGTAGGGTTAGCGTTTCCTATATCTTCAGACGCTGAGATTAATAATCTCCTGGCTATAAATTTAGGGTCTTCTCCGCCTTCTATCATTCTGGCCAAGTAGTAGACTGCCGCGTTAGGGTCGCTTCCTCTAATGGACTTTATTAAGGCCGAAACTATGTCATAATGCTGCTCTCCGTCCTTGTCATATTTAGACAAGTTCTGCTGCACTAAGGATGTTACGAGCTCATCTGTTATAACCAACTCTTCTTCGTTGGCGCTGGAAATCACCAGCTCTAAACAGTTAAGCATCCTTCTCGCATCTCCTCCGCTCAATTTTAATAATGCTTTGGTTTCTAGGAGACTTATTTTTTTACGTTGCAACGCAGATTCTGATGCCACTGCTCGCTGTAACAGACCCTCCAGGTCATCCTTAGTATGAGACTTCAAGGTGTAGACTTGGCACCTACTGAGAAGAGCAGAAATAACCTCAAAGCTAGGATTCTCAGTAGTAGCTCCTATTAGTGTGATGGTTCCTTTTTCTACCGCTCCTAGCAAAGAATCCTGCTGACTTTTACTAAAACGGTGAATCTCATCGATAAAAAGAATGGCGCTTCCACCGCCAAATAACCCTTGGTTCTTCACCTTTTCTATAACCTCTCGAATATCTTTAACACCTGAGTTTATAGCACTCAATGTGTAAAATGGCCTTTTCACCAAAGTGGCTATAATCTGAGCTAGTGTAGTTTTTCCTACTCCGGGAGGTCCCCATAGAATTAATGAAGGAATATTCCCACTAGACAGCGTCCTTCGGAGCACAGAGTTCTGACCTACCAAATGACCCTGACCGATATACTCATCAAGAGTTTTAGGCCGCATCCTCTCTGCTAATGGCGTATGGTCTGCGAAACTCATGCTTTTTCTATTACGTTACATAACTCTTCATCTTCTCTCCTTGTTCTTTTCCACCTCTTATGCGTCCAAAGCCAGTATTGAGGATTTTCTCTAACTTTTTCTTCTATTTTCTGGGTCGTTTTCTCGGTTAGCCATCCGTAAGGATGAGAGGTAGGATCATCTGATATAACAGTATATGTCACCTCGAAATACCCTCTTTTCACCTTTTGAATATCACCATATATAACTACTGCATTATGGTCAGTAGCTAACCTCTCCATCCCGAAGTTTACAGCAGTTTCCTGATTTAAGAAGTTAGTCCAATAACACCTTTTATCTTTATGTGGACTCTGATCTACCAATAGAATGAGCGCCACAGGAACGTCTGAAATACCTAACTGGCTGATCGCTTCTTTCCTAGGAACTAGGTTCATTCCGAATCTAGACCTAGATGTTTTAGCCTTCTCGTTCCAGTACTTGTTTTTCATAGGCATGTAAACACCTCTAGTAGAATGTGGCATGTGGTGCTGACCGAAGGTAGCGCACATTTCCCAATTTCCGAAATGACTAGACACCATAATAATATCTCTGCCTTCCTCATAGTATGAATCAAAGAGTTCAGAATTCACAGAAACCATTCGCTTCGCTAGGTTAGCTTCTGAAATGCTAAACAGCTTCACACTCTCTACTATAACATCCGTAAAATGACTATAAAACTCGCTGGCTAATTTAGATATCTCCTTTTCGCTTTTTTCAGGAAAAGAATTTCTCATATTAGTCAATACCACTTTTTTTCGGTAACCAAAAACAGTGTAAATAAAAAACTTAGCTACATCTGAAATGACATAAAGCATCCAGAACGGGAGCCAAGAAAGCGGTTTTACTATTAAATTATACAGCAACTTGTTTCCCATCTATAATTCTATTTTTAACCCATCAAACGCTACAAAAACATTTTCTGGTAAGTCTCTTAAAATATCCTCATGCTTATCAAACAAATGAGAAATATGAGTAAGGTAAGCCTGCTTAGGCTGAATTTCTGCTATTAAATCCAGTGCCTCCTGTAAATTAAAATGACTGATATGGTCTTTTCTGTGCAGCGCATTTAAAACTAACACTTCTGTCCCTCGGAACTTGTCTTTTTCTTCAGGAGAAATGGTTTTAGCATCTGTTATATATGTAAAGTTCTCAATTCTAAAACCGAGTACTGGAAGCTTATAATGCAGCACTTCTATAGGAGTAACTTCTACTTTAGATTCTATGGTGAAGGCGCTTTCTTTAGAAATATTATGTAGCTGAACTTTAGGAACTCCGGTGTATGTAAATTCTGCGAAGATGTAACTGAACTCCATCTTTAACGCTTCCTGAACTCTAGGATGTGCATAGACATCCATATCCTTCTTGTACTTGAAATTGAAGGCTCTTACATCATCTAATCCCGCGGTGTGGTCTTTATGCTCGTGAGTGAAAAGAATAGCGTCTAACTTTTGGACGTTTTCTCGGAGCATCTGCTGCCTGAAATCTGGTCCAGAATCTATAAGTACATTTAGTCCATCAACCTCTACAAGAACACTTACCCTCAGTCGCTTATCTTTAGGGTCTTCAGACTTACACACAGCACAGTCACACGCGATTACTGGCACGCCCTGACTGGTTCCTGTTCCTAAAAAAGTTACTTTCATAAATGAAATTAGATGGAGTAAAATTAGTGAAAGAGTTTACCTTTTTTATTTATTAATGGTTAATGATGGATTATTAATTCGAGATTCTAATACCAGATTAGTCGGTAGTCTAGAGCCATCCATCTGCTCCGCCTATTGTCCATCTTATTTTCTCCACAATGTGTGGCTCTGGAAAGAAAGGAGCTAAATCCAAAGTGAGAGAGGCTATTAGGAATAGCTTGGTGTTTTTTACACCCTGATCATCACAGCAGTTTAGCAACAATCAAAGATGAATATTCATTCCTAAGCTTTCTCAAAAGGCCAATTTAAAATTCCACCTGCTAAATTATAAGTTTTGGTGAATCCTTGGCTCTCCATATAGGCACAAGCATTCCCGCTTCTAGCGCCACTTCTGCAGTACATGAAATACTCCTTGTCTTTATCTAAAGACTCCACGTAATCCATAAACCCCTGTTGTTCATGTATGTTATTTAAAACTGCATTCGGAATTATCCCCTCCTCCCATTCTACTGGAGTTCTCACATCTACGATGACCCCATCTGATGAAGCATCTAGCTTCTCCTTCCACTGCTGCGCGTTTAATTGTTCCATTCTTTATAAATTATTAATGCTGATTCTACTGCTAATCTAAATGCTAAAGACAGATGACTAAGAATTTGGACAAACAAAAGTAGACGTCTTCATTTCTGTTTTCTTTATGGCATCGAATCCTCCTTTTACATCTATCATATTATGAATGCCTCTTGACTTAAGGATAGATGCCGCTATTACTGAACGGTAACCACCAGCACAGTGTATGTAAAACTTGTCTTCTTTAGGGAATTCTGCCAAGTGATTATTCAACTCACCTAGTGATGTGTTTTCTGCATCTGGTAAATGTTCAGTATCCCATTCTCCTGGTTTTCTTACGTCAAATATTTTTCTTCCGTCTTTTTCTACTTGAGCGGCAAACTGGTCTGCTGAAATAGATTCTAAGCTCTCTACTTCTTTTCCTTCTTTTTTCCAGTTTTCCAATCCTCCATCTAAATATCCTAAAATATTATCAAACCCTACTCTAGATAGCCTAGTAATAGCTTCTTCAATGGCATCATCTTCTACAATGAGAAGAATTGGCTGTTCCACATCTTTTATAAGCGCCCCTACCCATGGTGCAAAACCACCTTCGATTCCTATAAAAATAGAATTAGGAACATGCTCTACTACAAATTTATCTTGGTGACGAACATCCAGAACTACAGCTCCAATCTCATTAGCTGCAGCTTCAAAAGCCGATGCCGAAAGTGCCACATCACCCTTCTTTATTACCTCATCTATACTAACATAACCCTCCTTGTTCATTTTTACATTCAAAGGAAAATAGGCTGGAGGAGCCAACAATCCATCTGTAACCTCTGCTATAAATTCATCTTTAGTCATGTCTGCTCTCAACGCGTAGTTGGTAGACTTTTGGTCTCCCAAATTTCCTACAGTTTCTTTGCTCATGTTCTTTCCACAAGCAGAACCTGCTCCATGTGCAGGATAAACAGTAATGTCATCTGCTAGCGGCATGATCTTATTTCTCAAGCTATCAAACAGTATTCCTGCTAAATCTTCCTGAGTCATAGTAGCTGCTTTCTGAGCCAAATCTGGTCTTCCTACATCGCCTAAAAACAAGGTGTCTCCTGAGAAAATAGCAGTGTCTTTACCTTCTGCATCTCTCAACAAATAAGTGGTACTTTCCATAGTGTGACCCGGAGTATGAAGCGCTATTATAGTTAAGTTACCCAGTTTAAACTCCTGTCCATCTGTGGCTATAGTAGCTTTAAAAGATGGATTGGCATTCGGTCCATAAATAATAGATGCTCCAGTTTTTTCGGAAAGTGTGACATGTCCACTCACAAAATCTGCATGAAAGTGCGTTTCGAAAATATATTTAATCTTCGCTCTTTTTTCTTCTGCCATCTCTATGTATGGCTGTACTTCTCTTAGTGGATCTATGATAGCTACTTCTCCTTCACTTTCGATGTAATATGCTCCTTGAGCTAAACATCCTGTATATATCTGTTGAATTACCATGTTCTTATTTCTTGTACAAAGTTATTTAGTTCTGCTGTAAGCGTTGCAACGCAAAACCAAACTCATGTTAAACTTTTATTATAAAATCAACTCCTTTACTATAATGTAAGCAGCCATTATCAGGACAAAGAAGCCAAAAAATCGCTTTAACTTAGGTCCTTCTATAAACTTAGAGAAATATACTCCAAGCAATATTCCACAGATAGAAAATGCTGTAAATGGGAGTAAGAATTCCCAGTCAATTTCTATATTCTGCACATCACCAGAAAAACCTATGAGCGAATTAAACGCTATTATGAACAATGTAGTCCCTATCGCTTTTTTTATAGGCAATTTAGAAAGCAACACCAAAGCTGGCAGAATTAAAAAACCTCCTCCTGCGCCTACTAAACCTGCTAAAAGTCCTATAACTATTCCTTGAAAAGCCATTTTAGTATATGGAAGCACTTTGTCTAAACCCTCCGAAGATATGAGTTTTCTCTTCTTAATCATAGGCAATGCGGCTACGATTAATAAAAGTGAAAAGAATAACATCATCATTGTTTTTCTGGTAAACACCTCTGTGCCTAAAGTGAATATTTCTTCTGGGATTTCAGGAATGAGGTACCTTCTGGTAAAATAAATAGCGATAAAAGAGGGAAAGCCAAAAGCCAGAGCACTTTTAAAGTCTACATTTTTTCTGAGTACATTTTTCCCAGCACCTACTGTAGAAGTCACCCCTATTACAAACAGTGAATATGCTGTAGAAGTCACCTCATCAAAACCTAATAAATAGACAAATACAGGAACGGTGAGTATACTTCCACCACCACCTAAAAGACCCATTATTAATCCTATAACAATGGCAAATCCATACCCTATGACTAAGGTTTCTTCCATCTAAAAAGGCAAATAGTTTTTAATCATCCTGAAAACAAATGTACCTAGAATAGCTCCACCGATTACTACAAGAATAGAGACAAATCCTTGACTTAGGAGTACGAACATAGGACTTGGACAGGCGCCCACTAAAACTCAAATGCAAATTCGTTTTTAAGATGTGAGGCTATTTCCATGAGTCAAAGTTAGAAAAGTTTAAGCCATTTATTTAG